>ERZ857775.1579-NODE-1579-length-25762-cov-3.995760_pt1 | contig 25762 bp, 35 predicted proteins | sample MGYA00519698_ERZ857775 | MGnify/ENA primary metagenome ERZ857775 (study PRJEB31778, sample SAMEA3449363) | human gut metagenome | biome: human gut; feature: human-associated habitat; material: faeces | place: United Kingdom | collected 2010/2012 ...
GAGCTCTTGGCGTCCTTCAGGGCTTCCCGGTCGATGGGCTGCAGGGCGGCCATGCGTTCCAGTGCCTCCGGGTTGGCAGCGGCATTGAAGTCGGCAAGCAGCTGCATCAGATCTTCCAGGTCATCCACGTCGATGCCAAGGCGCTGGTCGTAGTCATCGCCCAGCAGATCGGCGAAGAAGTCATCCAGGATCTCGTTGAACTTGATGAGGTATTCGTCATCTTCCTTATCCAACGCGTTCAGCGCCACCATGGCTGCCTTGTAGCCCTGGATGTACCGCTTGTAGTCCTTGCCTTTGGTCACCTTGAAATCGAATTTCACGTTGCGAAGAATCATAAAAAGCTCCTTTCGTTGGGCCCTGCGCCGGTGCTGCCCCGGCTTGATCTGGCTGGTTCAGGGCATAAAAAATCCCCGTCCGGGGAGGTGGACGGGGATATGCTGGGGACTTACGCCTTGACGGATTTTTCCGCCTTGGCGGACTGCGGGCTGACGCTGTAGGTGTATTCCGTGGGCTTCTCCACACCGGACACGGTGACGGAGATGCCGGCGTTGTTGCCTGCGCCGTTGGATGCGTCGTTGTTGACGATGACGGAGGCCTTGCCGGTCTCGCCCTTGCCGGTGAGCATGGAGAAATAGACATACGGCACGATCACGGCGCTGCCGGTGCCGAACATCACGGCCAGGCTGGTGACCCAGTCCTGCCAGGGGTCGCCGTGGGTACGATCGCCAGAGATGGAGAAGGTGCGCTGGGCACTGGTCTTGATGGTGGCATTGCCCTTGCGGATATACTGCTTGTCCTGGGTGCCGGGGTTCACGGCGGCGGAGTGCTCGGTGATGCACTCCTGGCAGACGATGTAGTCGTTCACGTCCTTCTGGGTGTCAGCAGTCTGGAACGCCAGCACGAAGTCGTCCGCCATTTCCAGGCCGGCATAGTCCGCACTGGGGGTGATGTCGGTCATCACTTCTTTAACGGTCATGTGGTTGCTCCTTTCGGTTGATAGTAAATAAGCTGCAGCTGGATCTGCGCACGGCAGGCCCCGCCCTCTGCTTCGAGGATGTAGCCGCTGGAGGTGACGGACACCTCCCGGACGATGCGCCCGCTGCCCAGCTGCGGGAAATTGCGGGCCCGGTTCTGGCTGGCCACCCACTCGGTCAGATCGTCCCAGAAGCCGGACGCTGCCGCCTGCTGGGAGATGTTGTCCGGGGTGTAGATGGTGTGGGAGGCCAAAACGTAGTTTTTCAGCCGGAGGGATCCGCTGAAATAGCGCTTGAGCTCCGGATCACCGGGCATGTCCAAAATGGTGTATTCCTCGGCATCGCCGGTCAGGCCGCCCACCCGGAACGCCACGCCGTCCTCCTGTGCGGAGGCCACCAGCGGGCAGGTGCGCAGCCAGTCGCGCATGGCCTGAATGGCAGGGGTCATCTGGTTTCCTCCTTCATCACTGCTTTCCAGAACTGGTTCCATGAGACTTTGTTGGCGTCCTTGCTGCGCTCGGCCCAGTAGCTGCCGCGCAGGCCGGTGTCACCGTGCAGGCCCTCGCCCTGGGGGTGCAGATAATACTGAGGTCTTGCATAGGGCGTTGACCAGATGATCTCACCGGTCTCGTAGTCGGTGGCCAGCTGGGCGGAATTGTCCAGCATACCGGTGTCAAAGGGCACCAGCGGGTGGGTGTCCCGGATGATGCGCTGCATGAGCTTGCCTCGGCCCGTGACCATGGCCCGGGTCAGGTTGGCCCCCACGTCCTTGTTCCAGCGGATATGTGCCTTGCACTTGCCGCTGCGGTGCTGCACTGTGAACAGGGTGCCCATGGGCGTTGTGATGGTCAGGCGTCCGCCGTGGCTCTTGTCCCAGATGGTGGCCATGCCGTCATCTCCCTTCCACATGCCAGTGCGGCAGCAGGGGCTCCCGGTTGTCCGAGACTGCCGCCACCGTGCAGCAGGGGTGCGTCTTTTCCAGCCGGGCGTATTCCTCGGCGGTCAGGCTCTGCACCGCACCCTGCACCACCTTCCAGCACCGCTTGAGCGTCCAGTGCCTGCGCTTTTCGGCGGCGGGCAGGGCTGCCCACTGCACATAGGGCAGGTAGCCCAGGGTGCAAACGCTGGCCGGGATGCGGATTTGGATGGTGCGCTCGGGGTCCTTGCTGGTGCCGGTGCCGGAGGTGTCCAGCTTTTCCCGCCAGCTGCAGGCCGGGAACACCCAGCACTTGGGCGTATCAGTGTCGGCCTTGGGGTCGTGGATGAGGTTCACCACGGTAACAGACGTGTTCATCTCACATGATCCCCCTGTACAGCAGGCCGTGGGGGTCAGACCCGAGGGCGGCTTCCAGCACATGCCAGGCTTCAAAACGCACGGCAGCGGACAGGCTTGTGTTGGCCGCAAAGGTCACAGCATAGCCGTCATTGGAGACGCTCTGTGCGCCCGGTGCCGCACCCACAGCCAGCTGGGCAGCCAGCAGATCCACGATCTGGGCGCAGGCATCCGCCAGCATCTGGCGGCAGCTCTCGCACACGGCGGCATGGGGTTCCGCCTTGCCAAAGGTAGCGCTGTCGATGAGGCGGGACGCCCGGCTGCACAGCACACCGAACGCCAGCTCACTCACCGTGCCGCCCGCCGCCTGGTACTCCGGGTAGGTGCAGTAGTTCATGGGCGGGGCCCTCCTTACGCCTCGATGCGCTTGATGTACAGGGTCTTGGGCTTGGACACCTTGATGCCGTACACCTTGCGGCCCTGCACAGCGGACGCGCCAATGTACTTGCCGGAGCCGCCCAGATCCTGCAGGTGCACGGGGGTCTGCCACTCCATCACACGGTGGCACCAGTTGGGGTGGCCGCAGATGAACTCGGTGGTAGTTTTCTTGGTGCTGACACGGGTGGTGTTCTCGAAGTCCATGTTGTTGGATTCGTACACCGCAAAGCCGGCGATCTGACCCACCGCACCGGTCTGCACCAGCTGCTGGGACAGGTCACCCTGCTTGATGAACTTGTCATCCTGCATGAGGATCTCCAGATACTCAGGGCTGACGATCATAAAGCGGCCGGTCTGGGGCACGCCGTTGCGGCTCAGGGTGCGCTTGGCGGCCAGAGCCTCTTTGTAGGCGGTGGAAGCGGTGCAGGCGGTCTTGGTGGCGCTGATGGCAGCACCGGTTGCACTCTGCAGCGCCTCGATGGACTTCTTGTCGATGGACAGGGCCATGGAGTAGGCGGCGCTGTCCAGACGCTCGGCGGTGATGCCGTCGGGCACGGATGCAGCGTCAAAGCCGTCGATGATCTCATTGACAGCCTCGTCGTTGTCGATGTCCAGATCCAGATAGGTGGTGGTGCCGGCATCGGCATCCACGCCGTTTGCCTTGTCGTAGGCCTTGACGGCCACCTCGGTGTCGCGGACGGGGATCTTGACCTTACCGGCCTTGGGGCTGCCCTCATAGCGGTTGTTGAAGATCGCACCGTCACGGGTGACCAGAGTGGCCCGCAGCTTTGCGTCTACCAGAGCGGAATACCGCTCCTGATTTGCATGTGCCATGTTGAACTCCTTTCGTTTTACAGGTTCAGTTCGGGATTCAGGGACTTAAAGGCGGCTTCCACACCATTGGATTCGTTGGCGGGCGGTGCGCCATGCTCAGCGCCGGTAGAGACCACGGCCACGCCGGCGGCACCGTCTTCACCAAAGGCCCAGGGGTTGGCCTTGGCAGCGTCGTCCAGAGCCTTGTCAATGTCGGCGCTGCGGTCCTTGGAGCCCTTCAGAGCGTCCAGATCCAGCAGGGCACGCACCGCCTTGACGCTGCGGCCCTTCTTGCCCAGGATGGCAGTGTTCAGGGCGCTGTCAAAGGCAAAGCCGTCCGCCTGGGCCTTCATGTCCGCCTGCAGCTTGGTCAGCTCGGCCTCGTACTCCTCGGGCTTCTTCTTGCCTTCAAAGGCTTTCAGGCCGTCCTGGGCGGTCTTGAGCTGGGCGTTTGCGTTGTCCAGCTGGGCCTGCAGGGCAGTGGCGGCGGCCTTTTCGCGGTTGACGTCGTTGCCGTTCTCCTGCATGAGCCAGTTCAGCTGCTCGTCGGTGATGCCGGGGATCTTGTTCTTCACATCTTCGCGTTTCATGGTGGAAACTCCTTTCGTGTGTGAGACCTCAGTTTTTTACACTGTTCTCTGTCAGTATTCGGTCTTGGGTGGGGTACGCGCCGCCCGCCGCATGGTGCCGTTTGCGGGAGTTGAACCCGCCACCCCCGGATTAAAAGTCCGGTGCTCTGCCAATATGAGCTAAAACGGCATGAAAAAAGCACGGTGCAAACTGCATCGTGCTTGATATCGACTAAAACAGGGGTGTTTTAGCCGGTGTTACTTTTTGGGGTGCGGGTGTGGCGTGTATTTATCGTCCTGCGCGGTCTGAATTGCAGATACGATCATGAAAAAACAGCCGGGCACCGTTCAGCAGAACGATCTCCAGCAGCGCAAGGATCATCAAAACAACAAGAACCGTAGTAACCATAGTGTACCTCCTGAAAAATGGGTAAAAGAAAACCACCGTCCGGGTGGATGGTGGTTAGTAATCGCGGAAGGGGCAGGCTTCGCAGATCTTCTTCCAGTTCTGCTTTACCTTGAACCGGGCAGGAATACAGCGGTCGATAACGCCTTGATTAGATTGACAATCGCCGGGTTCAATCCAATCATCTACCAGTGGACACTTGACACTGGCCGCTGTGCCGTTCTTGTCTGGTCTATACTCTACATTACCCAAGAATGCCATTTTTCTTCATCTCCTCAATCAAGGCAGTGGTGTTTTCATCAAATTCAGCACGGCTGTATGCGGTACGGATTTCGTGCTTTATTGTATTTACGTAGGCGGCACCTTCTGTACCATAATACCGTTCAAATTGACCGTTCCAAACTGAGACAGAAATCTTTGCATTTCGGATGTATTGCTTTGCCTGTTCTTCGCTGACGCGATGCTCCCGCTCTGCGTTGATGTGAGCATCATCGAAGGTCAAGGCGTCTACATTGATTTTGGTCGGTTCAAGATGGATAACGGCAGCTTTCGGCAGCTTTGCAGCAGTGCGAAGGTTCTCTATGATTATAGCATCTTTCTGCTGCTTTTCATAGTCCTTTGCCGCCCATCCGGCCTTACTGGCTTCACTCCTGCCAAACTTCGGCACGCTGACACGGGCACTGTCCACCCGCCCGCCGGTGGCCTTAGCAAACTCGCTCAGGCTCTGGCGGGCTGCTTTCAGGCGCACGGCGCTGTCGGTGGTGTCAGACCCGGCGGCACTCTCGGCCAGATACCGCTTCTTCCATTTGCGCACGTTCCGCTCCCGGGCACGCTGCATCTGGTTGACCTCGTACTGGGTGTACAGTTTGCCGTTGTACTCGATGTTCCGGGCGTTCAGCTCCTGCAGGCTCTCCTCCGTCCAGGTGGGCGGGTCGCCCAGCTCAGGGAATACGGCAAAAAAGGTGTGGCGGCAGTTCCAGCCGCAAAGCCCAGCGCCGGTTCCGTAGCCGGTGGCCTGCTCAAAGTCCGGGTAATGCTTGCCCAGGTAGTCCACAGCCCCGCCCCGATGGAAGCGCCGACCCTGCCACTCGGCGTGACTGGGGCGGGCACCACCGTGGGCGCTGGTCTCAACGAACTCCACGTTCATTTCGTCCATGCGGGCTTCCTGCAGCTTGCCTGCGGTCTGGTTGACACCGGTCAGCACCGCCCGGCGGGCCGCAACTTCCAGCGAATCTGTGTGGCCGCTGGGGTAAGTGATCTCCGGCATCTCGTCTGCAAGGCTGTCCACAGCCTGCTTGACGGCGGTTTTGTAGTCAAAGGCACCTGTGGCCACCTTGCCCCAGGCGACATCCAGCGTGCGCTCAAAGGCCCCGGAGACGGTGTTGGCCGTTGTGGCCGTGAGGTTCCGCCATGTGCCGCAGGTCTGCCGGGCACCGGCGTTGAGCAGGTTGTTCAGGGCCGCGCTCTCTTCAAAGGGTGTGGGCTCGAGGTTGTAGTGGTAATAGATGGCATCTTCCCGCTCCATGGCTTCGGTGGCAGCCTCTTTGAGCAGCCTGCGGATGGTGGCTTCGCTCTTGCCGCTGTACTTTGCCAGCAGCTTGACCACGTTCTCCCGCACCGCCTCGGTCTGCTGGTAGCGCCACAACTGCCAGTCGGCCGTTTCGGTGAGGGTACTCATTTTGCCGATGCGCCGGGCGACATCCTGTAAGATCTCATCCTCGACCTGCTGCGCCAGCTGCACAAAGGCATCCGGCATGGCATCGAGGTAGCTCGGCGGCAGCATCAGGCACCTCCGAAGGTGAGCTGCTCATCGGTCTGGCTGTCAGCCTTGGCCTCTGCCGCCCACTGGTGGGCCTCGTCCTCGCTCAGACCATACCGGGCGGACAGATACCGGCAGCGGGGCACAAGCCCTGCCAGAGCGTCCTCCCGCAGCTGTGCAGTGCGCTCCTGCTCGCTGACAATGTAGCTGTCGTCCCAGTTGACCGAGATGCTGGTGTCCGGGTCCACATCTGCACCCAGCAGGTTCTTTGCCGCCCACAGGATGGCCCGCAGAATGCCGATCAGTGCCGTCTCAATGGGGATCTGGTTTTTGTTGGCGTTCTGCACAAGGTCCTGTCGGCTGCCGGTGTACTCGGTGGCGGTGGCCACCTTGCCCAGCTCAAAACTGTAGCGGTGGCAGCCAAGCCCGCACTTGAAGCTCATCATGTCCAGAGCGTCCTGCACGGCCCGGTGGTTGTCCTCGGTGCGCAGGTCGGGGTTGTACTCCCGCCATGCGGCCGGCTGGTCGATGCTGCCTTCCGGTGCGGGCAGCTCGTAGAAGATCTGGCGGTGAACGGCATCCGGCGGCACAGCGTGCTCCACACCGTCCTTGTCCACCCACTTTTTGCACATGGAGCGGTCATAGAAAATTTTCTTGCCGCCCAGGCGGAGGTCCTGCCGGTAGTTGTCAAAGGCGTAATCCGCCATCTGGGCTGCGTCCAGCGCCTCGGAAAAGACGCTCATACCCAGCCCCATGCCGCCGTCGATGTTTTTGGCGACAGCCGGGCTGAACAGGCTGAACCATGCCGGCGCGCCGGTGACCGTGATGTGCTCCACCATGCCCGGCGGGGTCTTGGCCTTGGCAAATTTCGGCGTGCCGGAAACATCGTCCATCACCTCGAACCATTCATTCGTGATGGTCCGTTCGCCGCCCTTGCAGGTGTGGGTCTGCAGATAGACGGCGGGCTTACCGCCCATCACGCACTCGGACACAAAGGCGGCCTCGGTCACCACGCCCCGCTCCACGCTGATGGGCAGGATGCAGCAGGCGGGGTCATAGTCCAGCTGAATGCGCCCCTGCGGCGAGGGCAGGGCGTTCCCGGCGGCATCCACCGTCAGGCCTTCCACACTCAGCACAAAAGCACCGGTGCCGGACCAGTAGGCCTGCTCCACCAGCTTGTTGGCATTCTCCCAGAAATGCAGCTGCCGCAAAAGGCCGCCGGTCTGCTGCTCATCACTGCCCAGCAGGTAGGCGGCACTCTTTGCGTCGCCGATCTGGAAGGTGGTCTTGTCGTTGAGCAGCAGGTTTGCCCAGTCCTCGCAGACATGTTTCGGCATCCGCAGGGAAGCCAGACGCCGGGAAATGACGCTGCCGTCCGGGGCGTCCTCCTTCTGGTCGTGGATGTCGGGAACATCGCCATTCCACCATTGCCGCCAGACTTCAATGTTGCCGTAATAATCCGCATCCAACTGCAGATGTTTGGTTTTGTTCAGATATTCGATAAAGGCCGAAACGTTCATCTTGCAGTCAGTCTCCTGTAATCACGCTCAATGGTGTACTCAAAGGCGTCGAGGGTGTCAATGTCGGTGGTGCCGTCGTCCAGACGCTCGTCCACGCCGGGGCGCTTCTGGCTCCACAGGGCGCTTGCAAGGGCGTCCCGCAGGGTGGCGGCCTCCGGCATATACCAAAAGCGCCCGCCGCCCATGAGAATGGACGTCAGGCGGATGCGGTCGATAATCTGAATTTTTGCGGAGTTATTCACCCGGTCGGCCAGCCAGTACAGCTTGGAGGCTCGCAGCCGGGTGCGGATGTGGTTGATCAGCGTCTGCTCGGCGCTGTCACAGAACATGTAATGGATCTCGCCGTACCGTGCGAACACGGCCAGGCAGAAGGTGAGCAATTGGTTGGCCAGGTAGTCGGCATCCTGGTTGCGGGGGTCCACCCGCTGGGATGCCAGCCCCACGACGCCGGAATAGTACGGCAAAATGCCCGTTGCCACAAAGGCGTGCTGTGAACCGTTGCCGCCGAAGTCCACCCCGATGTGCACCCGCCACGGCTTGCAGGGCTTGTCTGCGGGCCAGAGGAAGCGCTTGTCGTCGGCGGCGATGCTGTCCGCAAACGGGCGGTAGATGATGCCGCCTGCCGCTGCCCACTGGCCGAGAATAAACCGGTTGTAGTACACCGTGCCGGCATATTCTTTTTTCAGCTGCGCCACGAACTCCGGCGGCAGGGTGGGGTTGTCGTCGATGGTGTAGGCCTGACAGTAAATGTCAGCATCACTGTCGAGGAACCGCTTGAACCAGTGCTGGGGGTTATCCGGGTTGCAGGTGCCGTCAAAATGGCTGTGCGGGCAGGAAAGGCGGCTCTTGAGCATCTGAAAGACGCCCTCGTCCCAGGTGGTGATCTCGTCACCGTAGGCATACTCGAAGGCAGCGCCCTGAATGCGGGCAATATGCTTTTTGTTGTCAGCGCCCAGCACATACACCTTGCGGCCAAACAGCTGCACGACATTGCCGGCAGCCGAGGTGCGCACGACGCCCACCAGCTCCGCCCCCCAGAGGGCCCGCATGGGCTCCAGCACGTTGCGTTCCAGCGTGCCCAGGGTGTTGCCCAGCATGACCAGCAGGCCCTCGTCCCGGGCCGCGCAGATGCGCTTCGGGATGGTGACGGCGCAGTCCAGGTAGGTCTTGCCGGAGCGGGTGGCCCCGGTCTTGATGTTCCAGCGGTGGCTGCAGTTGCGCAGGAACTCCTGCTGGAACTCAGTCAATGGCACTGTCCACACCTCCCAGCAGCTCCCGGGCATGTTCCAGCGTGTCGGCGGCGGTATCATCGGGCGGGTTGTCCTCGCCCAGCATCTTCAGCAGCACGTTGGCGGCCTGCGGGTCACCCTTCTTGGCACGGGCGGTGATGCCCTTGATCACGGCCATCTGGTTGTCGATGTCCTCCGGATCCACAGCATCCCGCAGCAGGGCGTTCACGCTGCGGCGGTCGGTCTCCGGCAGTGCCAGATAGTAGTCCGCCGCTTCCCGCATGGAGCGCTTGCGGCGGCGTGCCACTCCGGAGGCGATGCCGCCCTTTTCCTGGATTGTCCTTTGTTCATCCTTTGTTCGCTGATCCAGCGGCACAAGATTTTTGTACCCATCTTCACGTGGCACGTCACCACCTCTCTTGTCAGAATCATAGAAAAAGCCGCCCATGCGGACGGCGGGAATATCAAAAAAGGCCCGGCTGGTACATTCAGGCTGTTGGGTGAGTAAATGTGTGTTCCCCTGTCGCAGCCGGGCAGCACAAAGCCCGCAGGGGGAAGGGAGTAAGGGACCTTTCCTGCGGGCTCTTGCGATGATACTATTTTATCATGAAATCAAAGACATGTCACTGACGTCGTACTGACGTTTTACTGACATCTGTCACAGTTCCAAAGCATCCACACCTTTACGGTGATGACGGTAAACCTGCCGTACACAGATGCTCATCTTCTGTGCAATCTGCTCCCAGTCCTGAAAGCGGAGATACTTCAGCCGCAGGACCTCGTAGTCCTTCGGGTCGTCCACATCCTCCAGTCGGGCCATAAGTTCGGCGTGGAGATCATCACACAGCATGATCTGTGCATTCAAGGCTTTCTCGGCTCGTTCAATACGTTCTACAGTTCGTGCCAGACTCTGCCCATCACCGCTGCCGCCCGGCATTCCGGTCAGTTGCTGCGTGGTACAACCGGTGTCACGTTCTGCTTCATCTAAATCATCTCGCAGGTGCTTGGCCTTTACCATAGCGTCCCCGTACCGACTGAGCCAGCGTCTTTTCTCTTCGTAGGTCATGCCAGCTCCTCCACCCGGACGAACACCCCGCAGGGGTCCGACCAGAACTTCTCCACGATCTCGCTGCACACCTGGGCATCGTCGTCCCAGAAGTGCAGGCGGGTCATCTCATCCTTGAGGGCCTTTTCCAGGTTGTCAGTGTCCGGCTTGCTGGTGCGCCACGCACCGTTCCTGCGCCCCTCGGAGGGGAAGCACCACTTGACCAGCAGGCGCACCGGTCTGCCGGCAGGGATGGGCTTTGCCGGGGCGTGGGGTGCCAGATGGGCGTGGAGCTTGGCGCGGGCGGCTTTCAGCTCCGGGCTGTCGTGGAGCACGGCGCAGGGCTGGCCGCCCTTCATGTAGGCGTGCAGCTGCTTTGCGTTGTGGGTGGTGGTGGGCGGCTGCATGGGGACGAAGAATTGCATGTACATGGGGTTCACCTCGTTTTTCTTTTTCTCAGGGTTCGCCAACGTGATGGGGAGGGTTCCCCGGATGGATGGGGGCTGTGCACGCCCCATCCTCCGGGATCCCCATCACACACGGACGGATTATGCTTATTATATATAGGCATTTTCCGTCCCGGATCCGTAGGAAAATGCGGCATTTTCCGAAATCCGGAAGCCGGACGCGGACGGATTATGCGGGCATTTTACCGTTTTTGTACGTTGCGTAAAACAAAATATTGCAATTTGTAATCATCCGTTGGAACCGGGTTCCTTGCGTCCCACGTCCGCGCCATCTACCCAGTAACCGCCGTCCGCTTTCAGGCGGCGGCGCACGGTGTCCGGCTTCAGACCCATATACTCGGCCATGGCGTAGACAGTGACCTTGCCGTCCATCGTGCAGGATTCGTAGGCGGTGGACAGCTCCACGGACTTGTTCTTGGCCAGCTTCTCCCGGCTGCCCCAGCGCTTTTCCGCGCCGCGTGCGGCAAAGCCCTTGACGTCTCCGTCCGGCTGGAGATCTTCCAGCAGGCCGCTGTCCGGCTTGTGCACCGGGTAATCAAACCAGAGGTTCACCGGGTCAAAGCGGGCGAACTCGCGGAGCGTGCCCTCGATGCGCCAGGCAGTCATGCCGTCGGCCTGCTTCTGGGCGGCGGCGACTTCGGCGTCAATGGCCCGCAGGTCGGCCAGGCCCAGGCACTCCTTGGCCACGGCCAGCATCCGGCTCTTGCTGAGGGTATCGTCCGGGCCGTAGGCGTCCGCATGGCCGCGCTTGTCCAGCATGGCCTTGATGACCCGACAAGCTGCCTTGTTGCGCAGCTGCTCCCGGATGGCGTCGGTGGGCGTCAGCTCGGTCATGTCCAGCATGGCGTCCGGGTCACGGGCGAACACGCCGGAACCGGACGCACGGTCCATGCTGCGCTTGCCGCCCTGGGCACCTTTGCTGTGGTGATGGCAGTAGATCACGGCGCAGTCCAGTGCGCGGCACACAAGGTCAAACTGGTTGCAGAACTTGGCCATCTGGTCGGCGCTGTTCTCGTCGCCGGTGATTACCTTATAAATGGGGTCCAGCACCACGGCCATGTAGCCCTTTTTCTGGGCCCGGCGGATGAGCTTGGGGGCCAGCTTGTCCATGGGCACGGACGCACCGCGCAGGTTCCAGATGTCAATGTTTTTCAGGTGCTCCGGCGGCAGGCCCATGGCGGTGTACACATCCTTGAAGCGGTGCAGGCAGGAGGCCCGATCCAGCTCCAGATTGATGTACAGCACCTTGCCCTGGGCGCAGGAGAACTGGCCCAGCCACGGCTGGCCCTCGGCAATGGCGATGCACAGCTCGATGAGGGCAAAGCTCTTGCCGGCCTTGCTGGGGCCCGCCAGAAGCATCTTGTGCCCTTTGCGCAGCACCCCGAAGATGAGCGGGTCTGCCAGCGGGGGCAGGTGCTCCCAGTCGGCGGCGAGGTTCTCGGTGTCCGGTAGGTCGTCGGTCTCGGCTTCCAGCCAGTCCACCCACTCGTCCCAGCAGCTCTTGCCGAAATTGGTCTCCAGAAGCACCTGCCGCTTGTCGCCGCGCAGGATGCCGGGCATCCGGCTCAGGCGGCTGGGGTTGCGGTTCTGCTGGTCGAGGGTCAGGCCGTTTTTCTGGCAGGCAGCGTAGAGGTAATCCACCCGCTTGCGGTACTCGGCATAGTCCGGGGCGTCCACCTTGACGATGGCGTGGACGCTCTTGCCGCCGGAGTACACCAGCGCGGCGCAGGGCAGCTCCAGCTGCTTGATGATGGCCTGCTGCTTGCCCAGCTCCATGTTATCGCACTCCACAAGGGCGTAGCGGTAGGCGGTGACGTTGGCGTCCTTGCGGCCTGTGCCGTCCACGGGGTTGAAGCAGATCCAGGCACCCACCTCCGGGTCCCAGTCGCCCAGCACCTTGCCGAGATCCCCGCCGCAGGTGCCCAGTTCGGCAAGGAGCTGCCCGGCGGTGCGGGTCCAGCTGCCCTTGGCCGGGCGGCGTTTGTCGTCGGCCATGAAACTCTCGGTGACATAGGCCACATACTCGTCCTCTTCAAACAGGGCCTGCAGGTAGCGCCTGAGCTGGTCCACAGGGTCCCACTGTTCCGGCAGGGCGAGATCGTGGGCTTCCACCCAACGGGGGTCTACCAGCTGGCCGTCTGTGTGGTTCGTCCCGGCGGAGATGTCGTCGTTCCAGTCCAGTGCATGGCCGGCAGGGCCTCTCCATCCGCTGGAATAGGCCAGCTGAAAGATACTGCTGGCCGTGACGGGGCTGCCCCCGCCGCCGTGGAAACTGGCCCACTTCTTGGCGCACTCGCCTTTGTGGTAGCGGCCCCCGTCCCGGGCGCTCCACTGTTCCCATGCTTCCACGGGCAGGCCGGCTTCCTTCAGGCCCATGCCCACCAGGATCCATTCGTCGTAGGTCAGGGCGGACGGGCTGAGAAAATCCAGCGCTTCTTTGAGTTCATTCGCATTGTCCATTCACGTTACCATCCGAAATCAAAAGGACTGTCTGCAGCAGGCGGCTCCGCAGCGGGGGTATAGGTGCGGGGGTTCACGCCCTTGGGCACGCCGCGCCAGCCCTGAGCCGCTATGCGATCGATCATGTGGCGGGCGGCCTCAAAGCTCCAGGTGCCCACATGCTGGAACCCGTACTTTTCCAGACAGCGGATCTGTTTGGGCGTGGTCAGGCCCTCGTCCCGGCGCTTGTTCAGGCGGTCCAGCAGCAGGGCGGCCTTGCCGGCGGATTCCACTGCGTCCGGCAGGATGCCCAGCTTTTCCAGCGCGGCGGTCTGTTGCTCGCTGGGCGGACCGGCCTCCCAGCCAAAGGCGGGCACATACCCGGCCAGATCTTCGGCCTGAATGCTCATTTCGTACTGCAGCGGGTCCACCAGTTTTGCCTTTTTACGGCGCTGCTCTTCCAGCTGCTTGGCAAGGGCTTCTTCCCGCTGGGCCACCACGTCCTCGCTGGCCTGGGCGGCGGCCTCCTCGATGTCCTCCGGGCAGCCGCTTTCGGCCAGCGTCTCGGTCATCTGGCGGGCCACAGTGCGGTCCTCACAGACCAGATCCGCCGGGCGGCACAGCTCATGCCGGTCGGTCATCCACAAAAAGTCGAGCAGCAGCAGGTCGGTCTTGCCCGGGGAAAGGCGGGTGCCGCGCCCCACCATCTGGCTGTACAGGCTGCGCACCTTGGTGGGCCGCAGCACCACCACGCAGTCCACGGAGGGGCAGTCCCAGCCCTCGGTGAGCAGCATGGAGTTGCACAGCACATTGTATTTGCCGGCGTCGAAGTCGGCCAGCACCTGCCTGCGGTCGTCGCTCTGGCCGTTGACCTCGGCAGCCCGGAAGCCGTAGGTGTTCAGCAGGTCCCGGAACTTCTGGCTGGTCTTGATCAGCGGCAGGAACACCACCGTTTTGCGGCTCTTGCAGCGCCGAGCCATTTCGGCGGCGATCTGCTCCAAATACGGATCAAGGGCTGTGCCCAGGTCGCCCACGGCGTAGTCGCCGCCGCTCATGGTCACGGATGTAATATCCAGCTGCAGCGGGATGGTCTGGGCCATGATTTTGCACAGATAGCCCTCCTTGATGGCGTCGGTCAGCTTGTACTCAAAGGCCAGGCTGTCGAACACCTCGCCCAGATTGCGCATGTCGCCGCGGTCCGGCGTGGCGGTGACGCCAAGCACCTTGGCCCCGCTGAAGTAGTCCAGGATGCGGCGGTAACCGTCGGTGATGGCGTGGTGGGCCTCGTCGATGATGATGGTGCCGAAATAATCCTGCGGGAAGCGTTCCAGCCGGGCGGTGCGCTGCAGGGTCTGCACGCTGCCCACCACCACCCGGAACCAGCTGTCCAGGCAGGTGGATTCGGCCTTTTCCACGGCGCTGACAAGGCCGGTGGAACGCTGCAGCTTGTCGGCAGCCTGTTCCAGCAGCTCGCCCCGGTGCGCCAGAATGAGCACCCGGTCGCCGGCACGCACCTGATCGGCAGCCACCGACGCAAACACAATGGTTTTGCCGGTGCCGGTGGGCAGCACCAGCAGGGTGCGGGTGTGGCCGGCGTCCCACTCGGCGTGGATGCGGTCACGGGCCTGCTGCTGGTAGGGTCTCAGTTCCTGCCCCATCAGAATGCCCCCTGCGTCCAGCCCTGCGAGGGTGCCGCCTTGGGCGCCGGGGGCGGCAGGAAGCGCTGCACCTCGTTGCTCTGGCCGGTCTCACCGGCGTGAGGGCCGCTCTGTTTGGTGTACTCCCGGACGCCCAGCTTGCAGATGCCCTTGGCACCTACCACCTCGTTCCAGCGGGGGCGGAAGGTTTCGCCCCGCTTGCACTGGCCGATGCTCTCAAAGAACGCGCCCAGCAGACCCTGGGTCTTGGTATGCAGGTACAGGCGGTGGGTCACGGTGGTGTCGCCCTTGGCCCCGCCATAAATGCGCAGGGTCAGTTTTGCCATGGAGCAGGGCGGCAGCTTGGCCCCGCCCTCATAGCGGGCACGCTCCATCTGGGTCACTTCAAAGGGGTACTCGCCCTCCGGCAGCAGCACGAATTCCTGCTGCTCGTTGGTAAACTCGTCATCCCAACCCAAAGCGAAACCTTCGTTGTTCATCTCGTTCATAATGCTTCTCCTTTATTTAATGTACGTTAAAACGGCAGGTCACGGCTGTCCAGAACCATCTGCAGCACCTGCGGCCATGCGGCGATCAGGCAGCCCTCCACAAAATCCATGGGGTAGTCCTTGATGGGCATATCCTCCGGGAAGTAGCCCCGTTTGCCCACCACAGCCTGCAGCTCCTCCGGGGTGACGTTGTTGGCACTCATCAGGGAAGCCAGCTTTTCCGGCACACCCAACGCGATCAGATCCGGCGTGAGCAGGGCCTTAGGAACCTCTTCACGGGGCGGTTCCGGCTGTGCCTGCGGGGTGGGCAGGATGTCGGCATCCGGCTGATGTTTGGGCTGCGGGGCAGGAGCCGGGGCGTGCTGCACCGGCGTCTGGGTAGCTGCCGGTGCGCTGCCGCCGGGCAGGCAGTGGGCAATGCTGGCGTAATCAAAGGGCACCTCCTCCGGCAGGTCAAAGCGGTTCTTGGCGTCCCAGCAGGCGTGGTGGGTGGTGTACAGCACCCGCTTGCCGCCGCTGGCCTTGTTCTTGGCGTTTGGGCCGCTGCCGGCCTTTTCCACCACCGTTTTGTAGTTGGCGAACAGCAGCATATCGCACCACTCCTGCAGCAGCGGGGCCACCTGCTTGCTGGTTTTCATGCCCCAGCGGTCGTAGTTGCCCACGGCGTCCGGCTGCTCAAACTTGGTGATGGCGGCATGGGCCAGCACCACCACATTGTGGCCGGCGTTGAGCACCTCTTCCAGCGCGTCCAGCAGCTTGCTGAACTCCTCCTTGACGTAGGTGTAGCCCTTGCCGTAGCCAAAATCCTCGATGCCGTTCACCTTGGCGCGGGCGCACACCGCCTGGATGCACAGGCGCTCGGCCCAGTCGGCTGTGTCGATGACCAGCGTGCTGCAGGGCACGTTGCCTTTGCGCACCTCGGCCACCTCGTCCAGCAGCATGGCCCAGCTGGTGGGCGCGGGCAGGCGGGCCACGTTCAGGCGCTTGGTGCCGCCCTCGGTGTCGATGAACACAGGGCTCGGGAAGTGGGAGGCAAAGGTGCTTTTGCCGATGCCCTCCGGGCCGTACAGCACGGTTTTGACGGGGGCGGTCTGGATGCCGCTGGTGACTGCATACTTGCTCATTTAAAACGCTCCTTTCGTCCAGCTCCGGGGCTGGGGCTTCTCTTCGGGCGGCACGGCGTCCTTGACCATGCCGTCCTCAATGATGATCTGGCACTCACTGCCGGTGGAAACGCGGGTAGCAATGGCCTGCAGGCCCTCGGCTTCCAGCCAGGCGGAAAACTCCTGCAGGGTGGTCATGTCCATCTGCTCCAGCTTGTCCAGCAGAACAAAGCCGCAGTCCGGGTTCAGCCGGCGCACGATGGCGGCGGCCACCCGCAGCTGGTCACTGCCGGACATATCCCGCCAGTGCTTGCCTTTGTAAGTAAGGACGCCGTCCTCCACGCTCAGCCCCGGCAGCGGCAGGTCTGCGCCGTTCAGCAGGGCCATGCGGTCGGCACGCTTCTGCTGGATGGATTCGGTCAGGCGGTCGTACTCGCTGGCGTACTGGGCGGCTTCGTCCTCAGCCCGGGATTTTTCCAGGTTGGCCCGCACCTTGCGGTTGGTCTCCTCAATGTCCCGGATGGAGGCTTCCAGCTCGGCGGTGGATTCGTCTTGCAGCTGGGAGACGGTCTTTCTTGCAGTTTCCCGCTGATTGAACAACTTGGTGTGCTTGGCGTCCAGTTCATCTGCCAGCTGCTGCAGTGTGGCAATGCGTTCCCGGGTGCGCTTCAGCTCGTCCACACACTGCTGCACCTGCTGTTCAAGCTCTGCATACTGGGCCCGCAGGCGCTGGTTCTCGCCATTCCGGGCCAGAATGTCCTGTTGCTGGCGGATGAGCTCGGAGGCGCTCACCGGCTCGTCCGGGGCTTCCGGGTAGGAGATCATTTCCTCGGCAAAGTGCTTTTTCTGGGCGGCCAGCTGACCGGTGAAGGTGCGCTTGTCGTACAGGCCCTTGATCTCCAGATCCCGGGTGTGCAGCTCGGCCCCAATGCCGATGATGCGCAGCAGGATGTCAGCCTTTTCCTTGTCGCTGGCGTCCATGAAGCGGGGCAGGTCGAGGGCCAGCGGCTCCACAAAGGCGTTGAGCAGTTGCTGGCCGCTGCGGCGGCCCGTGGGGTCGGTGACGGTCAGGCTGGCATTTTTGCCCTTGCGCTCCACCACCACGCCGTTGGACAGTGTGACCTTGAGGTGAGCAGGAGCGATAGCACCGTCCCGCTGTGCTGCATCCGGGCGGAAACGCTCCCCGCCCAGCGCCCACGCCAGCGCGTCCAGCACGCTGGTCTTGCCCTGATTGTTGTTGCCGCCTACGAGGGTGAGCCCGGTGGGCGACGGCGCAAAGGCCACCGCCTTGATGCGCTTGACGTTTTCGGCCTCAAGGGCCGTAATGGTTACAGACATTTGGAAACCTCCCCTTGGATCTGTCCGAGTGTGTGAACGAGCATATTGGTCAGCTGCTCCCGCTGTTCGGGCGGAAGCCTGCGGAGGGACGGGACCACCATTTTGCCGATGTTCTGGAAAGAACGGTCGGCCAGCAGCACGTTGTCATAGGAGCTGTGGGCATCCTGTTCGGTGCCGGAAGAAGCCTGTTCCAGCTGCGCCCGCAGCTCGGCGGTCATCTCGGCGGCCATCTGGTACGCCTTTTCTCCGGCACGCCTGTCCACCTCTTCTTCGTCCACCACCGCGGTGATGGGCTGACTTTTCAGCGCGTCGTTCTCGGCCTTGAGTTTGTCGCCCCGGAGCTTGGCCGCCTCGGCCACCTGCCGGGAGCCTGCAAGCTGGTTCTCCGCGTCCTTGGCGCGGGCTTCGGCCCTGTCGCGCTCAGCTTCGGCTTTCTGGCGCTGGAGGTTGGCGGCAATGCGGCTTTCGTCCGCATCGTGGTAACTCTGCTGGAGCTTGGCGTTCTGCTCGGTCAGACCCTGCACGTCCGCAAGGGCGGCATCCCGCTGGGCTTCGACATCTTGGATGTGGCTTTCCGCCCAAGCAGCCCGATTCTGGGCACCCAGCAGCTTGTCCCGCTCAGCCTCGGCAGCATCGGCCCGCTCTTTCTCGGCTTTGATCTGGGCCAGCAGGTCCTGATACTCCTTGTTCGTGGAAACCTCACCGTTCTTGACCTTCTCCACCAGCTCTGCCGGAGCGCTGGGCTTTGCCACGGCATACAGCAGGGTCGGCGGCAGGGCTTCCAGAATGGCCCGCTGGCGGGGGCTGCTGCCGTCCATCAGGGCAGAGACCTGCAGCAGTCGGTAGGCACTATCCTTGGTGATGCCGATAGACAGGCACCAGCTTTTGAACGTATCTTCGCTGTGCTGGTTATTTCGAGCTTTTCGCATTGTGCGACAAGCTCCATCTTCACCGTTGTCCAATTGTTGGACAACGGTGCCACACAGTGCATCATGGGCGGCGGCAATGGCATTGCCCATGTGGACAAGGCCGCGCTCGGCCAGCTTTTTGCCGTGCTGGTACTCCTTTTCTGCAAAGTGCAGGTCATCCACCGTCTGTGCATCCAGCCCGGAATAATCAAACGCCGGGCGCATCTCATCCGGGATCGTGGTCAGGGGCTTGTTCTGTGTCGTCTGGGTTCCGGGCACTTCCGGTTTGTCAACATCCGCAGAGTGAGCGGGAGTTAAATGCTTTTCGCCTTCGGTCTGATAGCTGTTGCACTCCTGCACGGGATGGCCGCAGCTGTGGCAGTTTCCGAAGCATTCTTCTTTGCACCCGCCACAGGTGCAGGTAGAGCAGATGCAGGAAGCAGGAACACCCGAGGAAGAATCCTCTTCCACTGGGTCGATGGGGGCATTTTTGCAGGGCTTGGCATTTTCTAATGCGTCCAGCATTGCGCAGTCGATTTCATACTCATCCAACGGGGCGAACTCCGCGCCATTGGTCAGGAATGCCTGCGGAGTCAGATTCTTGTCTGCCGCTCTGGCCAGCTCAAATTGGCTTTGCCAAACTTCTGGGCCAGCAGGTGGCTCTCTTTCCAGACGTGTGCAGATTCGTCCCAGCGCCAGAACCGCCCACGGGAATAGGCATAGTGGATACCGTTGCAGTTCTGGCTGATGATGTACTCGTTCATACCCGCACCTCCGTGTCCTTCAGACGGTCCAGCAGCTCGGCGAGCAGGGCACCGGACAGCGGCTTGATGTCGCCGCCACGCCAGCCATAGCAGAAGATGGTGCCGCACAGGGGCTGGCCGCGCACCACACGGTTGACCGGCTGGCCCGCCGTGCGGAAGAACAGCACCGCCGGGGTGCGCGGGAAGATGTAATGCTCCACCGTGCCGCCAAGCCGGGCCTCCATAGCGGAGAGGGTGTCCGGCAGATTTGCCGGTTCCGGGGCGCGGCCCGGTTCGATCAGAATACCTTTCATGCTTGTAAAAACCTCCAAAGTGTGTTATTCTTCGGGGTGATGGGGCTTGCAAATTCCATCACCCTTTGGGCTCGTCCGTGCTGCGAACACGGGCTGGCCTTTTTGGTTTGCGGGGCAGGCTGTCCACTTCGCTGCGCGGGATGAGCTCCCGCTGGCAAATGTACTTGACGTGCTGCCTGCCGTCCTTGAGCCAGTGGCAGACGGAAGCGGCAAAAGAATTTGCGCTGGCGTAGCCCAGCCGCCGGGCACACATGGCGGCCGTGCCGCTGGCCAACAGGTCACCGCTCTTGGCGTCCCAGACCGTATACCAAAAGGCATTGTTGACAAGGTCAGGCATGGGGGTTACCCCACCTTCCGCTTGCCCTTGACGGTGTTGCGGGGCTCCTTGTGGACTTTCTTGCTGGCCCGCTCCTCGGCGTCCTGCACGGCAAAGCTGATGCGCATCAGGGCAAGGCTGGTCAGAATCAGCACCATGGCGGTGGTGAACTCGCCGTCGGTGATCGTGCCGCCCAGCTGGGCCCCGCCCTCGATGCCCATAGCATACAGCAGGCCTGCGCCCAGACAGGCGGCTGCCAGCACCTGCAAAACGGTGGATTTGATTCTCATGCCTCTTCCTCCTCTTCCAAATTCAGCCCTCGCTTCCACGAGGGGTAGCACTTATCGGTGTCCCAGCCCACGACGGTGTGCCACTCACCGTTGGCAAAGATCTGGATGGGTACGGACTTGAGCCCGGCCACATCTCGGCCCAGCTTGTAGATGCCAGGCCCTGCGGTGATATCGCACCGGAACCAAGCGTGCGCCATGAGCGGCGCAATGTACGGCAGGCCGATGGGGGCCTGCGCCCGTTCACGGGCGGGGATAATTGTGGTGGTCATAATGTCCTCCTTACTTGTAGCTGCGCTTCTGGACGCTGGTGCGGCCGTAGCGCATGAAGTAGATAAAGCCAAGCCGCGGGATGCGGATGGTACTGCCGTACAGGATCACCGGGAAGCCCAAGGCTCCGGCGTCGATCTGTGCCTGGCTGCGGATGGACTGCACGCTGCAGCCCAGAAACTGCGCCACCTGTTCGGCGGTCAGCGTCTGCTGTGGGTAGGTCTCCAGCTCATCCAGCGTGGTGGGGAACGGGGTCTTTTCCATAGATCATTCCTCCTTCTTGTCCGGCAGGGCGATCTCCATCGCCGTCTGCATGATCTCGTCAAAGCCCGGCAGGCCAAAGGCCACGATGCTCAGCTGGTCAATGCGGCTGTTCAGCTCGCCCTGCGCCTGCTGCACAAGGTTCTCCGCTCTGCGCAGCCGGTCGCAGGCACCGCCGTACAGGGACTTCCACTTTTGGAAGTGTTCCTTGAAATCGTCCCGGTCTTTGATGAAGTCGTCACGCATGGCCGTGACGTTGGCCAGGGCGGCCTTGGCTTCGCTCACGGCCTGAATGGCGGCGTTCAGCCGGGTGTTGGTGGCTTCCAGCTGCTCGATGTGCTGCTTGGCCTGGAAGCTCTCGTATGCGCCGGTCTTGTGGATGGCGGGCAGCACCTCGCTGGTGACCCAGTGCTTGAAGGCCTTGGCCTTGGGCATCTTGCTGCTCAAAATCAGGCTGTACAGGCCGCTCTCGTTGATGAGGGCGGTCTTAGTGGCACCGGAGAGGGTGTCGTGTTTCACGATCCCAGCGCTTGCAGAGGGCACATCCCTTTTTTGGGTATCTGCCCCTTGCGGCAGAACCTCAAGTCGTTTGTCCTCGTCGTCAACGTGCTTGAGAATGGCGTTGCTGGGATTCTTGTACCCCAGTGCAATGGCAACGTCCTTGCCGACCAGCCAGGGCGTGCCGTTGATCTCCACGGTGCGCACCTGCCCGAACTCGGGGTTTGAGAATGTGGTTAAGTCGTTCATGTGGGTTTGACCTCCTTGTGGGTGGCTCCCTTCTGCGGTAGAATAGAGGGGCAGAAGGGAGGTGGAAATAATGGAACCTACGGCAAATGCGGGAATGTCTGTTTCAGACTGGTCATCGTTGGTAGCGATGGTTGTAGCAATCTGTGCATTGTTTTCTCCGGCTTTAACAGCCTTCTTCAACAATCAACATCAGCTTGAAATGAAAAAATTGGAGTATGAACATCAGGAACGCGAAGCACAGCAAAAGCGAGAATGCGAAATATATGAAGGTTATATTCGAGCTGCCGGTGCTGCGATTCAATATCAGACCAAAGAAAGCATTCAAACCTTTGGAGAGCATTCGGCTCTTGCAATGTACTATGTACCAGAAGAATTACGCGCTGATATGGTTTTGTTGGAAAAGCTCGCGCAACGTAGAGAAAGCTATGATGATTTGCTTGTAAGAAAAGTGGAATTGCTGAATAGAATCATTGTTAAAATGCGAGAGCTACGAGGAGCACAGTCGTCAACGCACCAACAATGATGGAGTAGATGGGATACCACGTCATGAGATCCGGCACGAGTTTCTTTGTGAGCAGATTGCACAAGACGATGACAGCCCAGAGTATCGGAATCAGCTTTAGCGTAAACACTGTGGACAATCCTCCTTATTCAGATTTATCCGAATTATGATATGGTAGCTCGACATTCTGCACCACCAGCTACTCTCTGCCGTCACGCCAGTCCGGTTGACCAACTCTTCCACAAGCTGCGAAGTCGGTACATCTTTCAGCGCCCAGCGTTCCTCTTCCACAGGTTCGCTGGGCTTTTTGTTGTTGTCCATCTTCTTCACCTCCTTGTGTGCACCTCGCTCCTGCGATACAATAAAAACAGGAAGGAGGTGGTAATCATGAATCGCGTTGTGGTAACGCACAAAGATGATGCACAGCGGTACATAAAAAGCGGTTGGACGCTTGAGAGTGAACATGAAGTGATTCTGCCGGGAATCAACAAACAGTACACGGAATGTACGCTGTACTGGAAACAGTCGGGCGAACCGGCTGCACCGGATGGGCCGGAAGTGGAGCTAAAGACAAAGGATGTCACACCCAGCCCAAAACGTAGACGATAGAGCCGTCTGCCGCAATCTTTGCATCAAAAGCTATCCAGTTGCCGCTGGATAGCTTTTTTGCTACCTCGTTGCAGTCAGCGGTTTTGTAAATCCCCCGCACGGCACGTTCTGCGTCATTTCGGGGCGGTCGCTCCATGAGCGAGAGCGTCACGGGGTACGCAGGAATATCCGAAAGTTCCTTCATCTTCTTCACCTCCTTTGGAATGAACTTGCGAAAACTAAAGTTTTGCGGCAAAAAAATAAGCGGGGATTTCTGCGTCAGGGATTGCGAGGACACGGCATAAATCACGGATTTCGGTCTGAGTGAAGTCCGTGTGACCACGCAACTTTTTGTTTAAAGTTGTAGGAGAAATGCCGATTTTCTGCGCAACATCGCTCTGCGTCATACCTCTGGCGCGGATGCGGCCAAGCAGATTTAAGTAATCCATTTGTATCACCTCCTTGCCAATACTATACAACTTGCGATTTCTAAAGTCAATACGTTTTCTAAAGATTTTTGAAAAATATCTTGCGTTTTCTATAAAATGGCGCTATACTGTGAATAAGACATGACGGAGGTACGTTCAAATGAAAAAGAGCGATTTCGCAAGTCGGCTATCACAGGCTCTCGAGGCACGAGGGATGAAGGCCGCAGACCTCTCCAAGAAAACGAAGGTAGCAGAAGGCACTATAAGTTGTTATATAAATGGACGCTATGAGGCAAAGCAAAACCGTGTGCAGGTCTTTGCTGAGGCGTTGGACGTGAATCCGGCATGGCTCATGGGCTATGATGTACCAATGGAAGCGGAGCGCTCCCAGCCCGCCCCCGCACCCCGTCCCATCCCGAAGGGGTTTGAGCCGATGCCCAAGATGAAGAAGATCCCGCTGGTGGGCTCGATCGCCTGCGGCACGCCCATCCTGGCCCAGCAGAACATTGAAAAAATCGTGGACGTGCCGGAGAACATCCGGTGCGATTTCTCCCTCACCTGCCACGGCGACAGCATGGAGGGTGCCGGCATCCATGACCGGGACGTGGTGTATATCCGCATCCAGCCCGAGGTGGAGAACGGCGAGATCGCCGCGGTGCGCATCGGCGAGGAAGCCACCCTCAAGCGGGTGTACTACCAGAACGGCACCCTGACCCTGATGCCCGCAAACGCCGCCTATGCGCCCATGGTCTACACCGGCCCGGAACTGAACGACGTGCAGATCGAGGGCAAGGCCGTGGGCTGGACCCACTGGGTGGGGTGAAAAGGTTTATGATGTTCAAGAATGCGTGAAATTTTATTGAGGAGTAAAACCGTTCTTCCGCTTGCTTTATTGCGTGGCATATAATGCAAATGCATGATACAGACCCCGCCACGCCTCTCAATGATGCGTACCATGGCGGGGTCGCTTTATTATGAGTTGCCGAGGAATCCTCGGTAGTTGAACAAAACAAAAACGCCCCCGGTGCTACCAACACCGAGAGCGTTTGCAGAATGGCTTGCCCACAAGGGTACAAGACAACCTAACTAACTGTTATTGTACTCCAAAAGGGCAGGCTTGTCAAAGTGTACCCTTCTGGAGGTGAAAAGAATGTTTGAATGCCCGAAATGCCGCAAAGAGCTGCCGGACGGTGCAGCATGGTGCTGCTGGTGCGGCGCAAAGCTGGTGACCACACGGAAGCCCCGTGCCCGGTCGAACGGGGAGGGGAGTGTCTACCAGTACGGCAATGCTGGCAAGTGGCGTGCCGAAATCAACATCTATAAGGATGGTGTGCGTTACCATAAGATCCGCAGCGGCTTCAAGACCAAGCGGGATGCCGTGCAGGCCCTGCCGGAGATGCGGGAGCTGGTGCTGAACGGGCAGGAATTTGCCCAGGATGCCACCCTGCAGGAGCTGTGGGAGATGATCTGTGCGCAGACATTGCCCAAGCTGAGCAAGGACAAGGCCAGCCACTACCGCACAGCCTGGGCGGCGCTGGAGCCGCTGAAGAACGCCAAGATCCGGAACCTGCGTTATGCGCACCTGCAGCCGATCGTGGACGCCCGCGAGGGCGGGTACTACCCCAAGCGGGATATCAAGGCCCTGCTGGGCAAGATGTACACGCTGGCCCTCAAGTACGAGTATGCCGATAAGGATTACTCCAAGCTGCTAGATCTGCCGCCGATCAGCGCCAGCACACGCACCGCCCTGACCGAGGACGAGGTGCAGCGGATCTGGCAGGACTACGATGCCGGCCACGAGTTTAGCCGGTACTGGCTCATCATGGCCTACACCGGAATGCGCACCGGTGAGATGCTCACGATTCTGAAAGCGCACACCCACCTGGCTGAACAGTACTGCACCGGCGGCATCAAAACGGATGCCGGCAAGGCCCGGCAGATCATCTTCCCGGACAAGATCATGCCCCTTGTGCGGGAAGCCTACCGTAGCGGCACCAAGCGCCTGTGCGAGGTGGACGAGAAAACCTTCTATGCCGAGTGGCACGACATGGCCCAGCGTGTGGGTCTGCAGCCAGACATGACGCCATATTGCCTGCGCCACACCACGGCCACGCTGCTGGCTGTGGAGAAGGTCGCCCCGGCAATTATAAAGGAAGTGCTGGGCCACACGGACTATGCGGTCACGCTGGGCTACACTCACATCCCGCTGGAAGAAAAGCTGGACGCGATGAACAAGTTGAAGTGATCAGCCGCGTGCAAGATCGTTGTACAGCATTTCGAGGAACTGTACAGCACTGGGGCAGCCGTCCAACGGATAGCCAGCCAGCTCCTGCACACGGGAAGGGTTGGTGTGCCATGCGGTCTGCGCGGCACGCCGGATGGTGCTTTGAATGGCCGTCCAGTCACTGCATTGCTTGTCAGCAATCGGCTCATAGACCTCTTTCTGGACAGCTTCCAGCCGGTCCTCTTGTTCCCAGATAAGCCGCAGGCAGTCGGCAATGATGGAGTAAGAACGCATACTGCGGATGATGCCCAGAGGCCGGAGTGTCTGAGCAATGCGCAGCGAGAGCGTGGAAGAATCAGTGATTGGCACTTTTAAACACATCCTTTCCGACTTGTGGAATATCCAAGAAAGAGTGTAAACGAAAAGTGTCGAATTGTGCCAAAAGCGCTGAAAAGCGTTGCAAAAGGTCGGAATTTGCTGAAATGCGGCGGGGCATAAAATGGGGGATTGATGGCAGATGACGAGAAAATGCACTTCCAAAACATTACATGAGCACTCCTTTTTTGTGCGGCAGTTCGTTTGAAAGTGCTTGATTTTTCTCCCCTGCTAAGGGCGTAGGTCGTCTAAACAACGGCGCGAGGGTTCAAATCCCTCC
>ERZ857775.1589-NODE-1589-length-25568-cov-14.416533_pt1 | contig 25568 bp, 23 predicted proteins | sample MGYA00519698_ERZ857775 | MGnify/ENA primary metagenome ERZ857775 (study PRJEB31778, sample SAMEA3449363) | human gut metagenome | biome: human gut; feature: human-associated habitat; material: faeces | place: United Kingdom | collected 2010/2012 ...
ATTTTATTCACAAATTTGTGGAGGCGAAAAGCCTATTTAATCAGCGTTTCCCTAGTACACCAGTACACTATTTCTCTTTCAGCACTCCCGTGCCGTCAAAGGCGGGAATGAACATTTTGTCGGAGCTGGCTTTCTGCTGGACGTAGCCGTCTTCGATGCCCAGTTCTTCCATATAGCTTTCGCATTCTTCGTATTCTTCGTCCGTAATGGGGCGGTTGATTTCAGGGTATTCCGCCGCCCTGCCGCAGGGGACATACTGGCGCATGAGGCTGAAGAGCACTTCCCCGGGGGCGAAGGTTTCCGCCACGTATTCCAGTACCCTTTTCGTATTTTCCACCTGTCCCGGAAGGATGAGGTGGCGGATGAGCACGCCTCTTTGGAGAATGCCGCTGCTGTCCATTTCATAGGGACCGGTCTGACGGTACATCTGCTCAATAGCGGCAGCAGCCTTTTCAAAATAGTCCGGCGCATCGCTGTACCGGGCGGCAGCGCGGCTGTCTGCGTATTTCAGGTCCGGCAGCCAGCACTGCACCTTTTTCCTGAGGAAAGCTACGGTGTGCACGCTTTCGTAGCCGCCGCAGTTGTACACCACCGGCACAGGAAGGGGATCACGAAGGCTCTGGAAAATGGCATGGGTGTACTGGGTGGGAGTAACCAGGTCGATGTTATGGGCCCCCTGGGCGATAAGTTCGAAATAAATTTCCCGGAGCCGCTCCACCGACACTTCGATGCCCTTTCGCATTTCCGATATTTCATAGTTCTGGCAGTACACACAGGACAGGTTGCACCCTGCAAAGAACACCGTGCCGGCGCCCCTGGTGCCGGCGATGCAGGGTTCCTCCCAGTGGTGAAGGGCAGCTCTTGAAATGACAGGCAGCATGGCTGACCGGCAGTATCCCACATTTCCCTTGTCCTTCACCGATATTTTTCTTTCTATTTTACATGCCCTGGGGCATAGGTTGCATATACTCATGGGACTCTCCTTTTATCTTCAATATTTTTATTGTAACACAGGGGAAAAGACGTGTTCTTTTCTCATAAAAGAATGACATATCCGCATTCCACGAATAGATAAAATTCATTGATTCAAGCTGTTAAAAATCATATAATAAAAGCGTAAAAAATGTTCTATGGCGCTTTTTCCAGACGCCGGAATACGTTTCAATGCGAAAGGAGTTTATTCATGGAAAACAATGCAGGTCTCATGGAGCGAATTTTCCATCTGTCGGAAAGCCACACCACCGTAAAGACCGAAATCATGGCAGGGATTACCACGTTTATGACCATGGCCTATATCCTCGCCGTCAACCCCAGTATCATGAGCACCACCGGCATGGACAAGGGGGCCGTTCTCACTGCCACTGCCCTGGCAGGCTTCCTAGGCACCATGTTCATGGCTATTTTTGCCAACTATCCCTTTGCCCTGGCACCGGGCATGGGGCTCAATGCTTTCTTTGCCTTCACTGTGGTAAAGCAGATGGGCTATTCCTGGGAAATGGCACTGGCTGCAGTATTTGTGGAAGGTATCATTTTCATCGTTCTTTCCCTCACCAATGTGCGTGAAGCCATCTTCAACGCCATCCCCATTAACCTGAAGAAGGCAGTGTCCGCAGGCATCGGCCTTTTCATCGCCTTCATCGGTCTGGGCAGCGCCCAGATCATCGTGGCCAATCCTGCCACCAAGATTTCCCTTTTCTCCTTCAAGCAGGCCATGGCCGCCGGAACTTTCCATACCACCGGCATTACCGTAGTCATTGCCATTATCGGCGTCCTTTTCACCGCCATCCTCATGGTGAAGAAGGTCAGAGGCAACATCCTCTGGGGCATCCTTTTCACCTGGCTTCTGGGCGTTCTCTGTGAGCTTACCGGCCTTTATGTACCGGATCCTTCCGTAGGCGCTTTCAGCACTCTTCCCAATTTCTCCGGCGGCCTTTCCGCCTTTGAACCGAAGAGCATGGCCCCCATTTTCATGCAGCTGGACTTTTCCCAGGTAGGTACTTTTAATTTCGTAGTCGTCCTCCTGGCTTTCCTCTTTGTCGATATTTTTGATACCATCGGTACCTTGATCGGCGTGTCCTCCAAGGCCAATATGCTGGATGAAAACAACAAGCTGCCCCACATCAAGGGCGCCCTTATGGCTGATGCCGTTGCCACTGCCTTAGGCGCTGTGCTCGGCGTTTCCACCACCACCACCTATGTGGAAAGTGCTTCCGGCGTATCCGAAGGCGGCCGCACCGGTCTTACCGCCGTAACGGTAGCCATCCTTTTCCTCCTTTCCATGTTCCTTTCCCCTATCTTCATGGCCATTCCCGCTTTTGCCACGGCACCGGCCCTGATTATCGTAGGATTCCTCATGTTCACCGCCGTCGCAGGCATTGATTTCAATGATCCCACTGAAGCCATTCCCTGCTACTTCACCATCATTGCCATGCCCTTTGCCTACAGCATTGCAGAAGGCATTTCCTTCGGCACCATTACCTACACCCTGATCAACCTGTTCACCGGACGGAAGAACAAAGTGAGTCTCCTCATGATGGCCCTCACCGTCATTTTCATCCTGAAATATATTTTCCTTTGATTTCGTGTACCCAGGCCTGCGCCGGAAGGCGCAGGCTTTTTCATTGAAAGGAGCGTTCCTTTGGCTTACTTCCTCATGTTCTTTGCCATTGCCATGGAGCTTACCGGCACCACCTTCCTGAAGATGTCCCATGGTTTTACTGTCCTTCTGCCCACCCTGGGCTGCCTTACGGCCTACGGCCTCTGCTTTTTCTCCTTCTCCCGGGCCCTCACATCCCTGAACCTGGCCCTGGCCTATGCCACCTGGAGCGGCGTGGGCATTCTGGCCACCACTCTGATTTCCTGGTTCTTCTTCGGCGAGAAGCTGACAGCCACCGGAATATTGGCCATATTCCTTATTATTGCAGGCTGCACCCTTCTCAATCTCTTCGGTACAAAGGGGTAAGGCCTATGAAATATAAATTCCTGCTTCTTACCCTCTGGCTGACCTTCATTTCCATTTCCTCTCCCCAGGCCGCAGCGCCGGATGTTACCGCTGACGCCGCCGTCATCATGGATGCCGGAGACGGCCGTTTCCTCTATGCGAAGAACGGCACAAAAAGGGAATATCCCGCCAGCATGACAAAAATGATGACCTGCCTTCTTGCCATAGAAAAGGGGGATCCCTACAAAACGGTGACGGTCAGCAGAAAGGCGGCGAACGTGGTGTCCACCGCCCTAAACGGCGGAGAATGGCTTTCCCTGGGGGATTTGGAAAACCAGATGATGATGATTTCCGATAACGGCGCCGCCACCGCCATTGCGGAAAATGTGGCAGGAAGTCTTCCTGCCTTTGCGGATATGATGAATGAAAAGGCAGAGGAAATCGGCATGAAGGGCACCCATTTCGTCAATGCCAACGGCATGCCTGATGAAGACCATTACTCCACCGCCGAGGACATGGCCCGCCTGGCCCGGTATGCCATGGAAAACAAGACTTTCCGCCGCATCGTTTCTACCAAAAGGAAGCAGATCCACTATATCCGTCCTGCCGAAATCTTTACCTGCCAAAACAGCAACGAGCTCCTCTACACCTATCCCGGCGCCACAGGCATCAAGACCGGCTATACCCGCGCCGCAGGCGGCTGCCTGGCTGCCTCCGCCGTCAGGAATAATCATGAGCTTATCGTCATTGTCATGCACTCCCGGGATATGGACAGCCGGTTTGCGGAAGCGGCAAAACTTCTGGACTATGGTTTTGAACTGATAGAAAAAGAGCCTTCTCCCCAAAAGGAGAAGGCTGCGGCGAAAATCGGGCGTTAAGCTGTATTCCCAAAAGCCCTCATGCCCTCCAACCGGGGCGTTATAAAGTATGGCTGCGCCTTTCAGCGCTTCCTTATAAAAAGAGTGTGAAGAAACGCCAATCATTTCTTCACACTCTTTTCAATTCGACATGGCCACAGGCTGCCTGCTGCTTCATCATCTCCATCGGGGCAGCCTGCGGTTACCGATGTCATTTCCTTCCCGCCTTATTCCACCAGCACCATGCCATACACCGATACTTCCTTCACCGGCCCGGTGAGCACATGGGTGTCGAAGCCGTTGTCACGGGCCAGGGCGAATACGTCGATACCGCAGGCTTCCAGGGAAGGGCGGGCGGATTCGGGGTGGATGCAGTGCTTCAGGTTGCACACTTTGCAGAGGCCGCAGCGGCCTGCCTTCAGGGCGAAGGCTTTGTAGTAGTTCTTCATCATGGCCGCCTTTTCCACTTTCAGAAGAATATCCAGAAGACCGTTGGTGAGGCGAATATCAAATTCCTGCCAGTCCCTGCACTCCTCCAGTTTGATGGGCATGGTGTGCTTGACGAGGATTCCCAGGCTGTATTCATTTAAAAATTCATTCATCTGGGCCAGCTCCGGCGTATAGGGCGGGCAGCAGAGGCTTTTCCCGTACTGGGGACAGCCGAACTGGCATTTCATGCGGGGCCACACACCCCGCTTCACCTTTGTCACGTCCACCATCTTCACGTCCGCCGCGCCGGCCTGCCTTGCTTCCTTCATGAGCTCTATCATATCTTCTCTTTTCATGATGACCTCCTTTGCATCATCTCTTCCTGTGCTATCTGCCATAATTGTACCACGGCAGATAGAAAACCGGTTGCGCTTCCCTTTCCTATTTATTAAAATAAATGGAGAAATTGATGTGTAAAATGTATATTTCATCAGTCAGAATGCAAATCTGTCAAAGGAGCCCCTATGAAAAAGATTCTCATCTCCCTGTCTCTCCTGCTTACCCTGGGCTTTACCGCCTCTGCCGCCCTTCCCAAAGAAGGTGTGTATCTGGATAAAGAAGGCAGCCCCATCACGGAAGAGCAGATGGTGCCGCCTTCGGTGAAGTCCGCTCCCATGCTGCCGCAGTCCGCCGCTGTCCACGAAGCCCTCTCCCAGCTGCTCCATGCTGCATCTACGGTGCTCATTCTTTCCGTTGATGCAGATGGCGCCGTAACCCATGAGGAAATCGCTGAAAGCTCATCCTCCCTGATTCTGGACCAGTACGCCGCGGGATCCGCTAAATCCTGGACCTTCCATCCCGCCCGCCGGGGAGATAAGGATATTCCCCTGACTGTCCGTATTCCTGTCCGTTTCATGTCAGCCATGGTATCCGTGCCGCCAGCACCGGAAAAGCAAATCATGGCAGACATGAAGGAAAAGGAAGAGCAGGCCGCCGAAAGATCCGGTCACCCTTCCTTTACGGTGAAGCTCTCCATAGACAGGAATGGAAAAATGAGCGCCCCGCCGGTGATTGAAAAGGAAGGGACCGGCCTGAGCGATGCCGATTTCAAAATCCTTTCTTCCTATATAGAGCGCTCCCTTCGCCAGTGGACCTTTGCCCCTGCCAGAAATCCGGACGGTGAAGCCATCGATGCGGAAACGGCCATTTCCATTACCCTATAGTCCATGGCGGCATGACACGCTTTGGTCATCCATACCGAAAGGAAAATTTCATAGAAAAAAGGCAGTGAAGAAACAGCAGTCATTCCTTCCCTGCCTTTTTTGCATTGATTCCTTACACTTTCACTGCCTTATATTTCCCGTCTTCCACTTTCAGAAGCACCAGGTCCACTTCCGGGTCCCCGGAGTTGTTAAAGGTCATGGGGCCGGCGGCGCTTTCAAAGTTTTTGATATGGGCCAGGGCGTCCCGCACCTTTTTGGAGTCCGTGGTGGTGCCTGCATTTTCCATGGCCTTTGCCGCCAGTTTGGCGGAAACGTAGGCGCAGGCAGCGAAGTTGTCCGGGTCGTGGTTGTACTTGGCCCGGAAGTCCTTCACGAACTTTTTGGTGGCTTCCGAATCACGGTCAGGGGACCACATGGAGGATACGTACACATTATCCGCCGCAGGGCCTGCAATTTTCACAAGTTCCGGCGACATGAAACCGTTGTCCCCCAGCACCGGCTGGTTCATGCCCATATCCCTCATTTTCTTCAGGATGAGGCCCCCTTCCTGGTAGTAGCCTGCCACCACCACGGCGTCGGGATTCACGTTGTGGATTTTCGTAAGCTGGGCAGAGAAGTCCGTATCCTTGTCGGCAAAAGTTTCCGTAGCCACGATTTCCACACCCTCATCTTCCAGCGCTTTCTTGAAGGTTTTATAGGCGGACACCTGGTGTTCGTTATTATTGGAGTAGAGCACCGCCACCCTCTTGTAGCCCAGAAGCTTATGGGTTTTCTCCACGGTCTGGGGAATGTTTTTCGATTCCGGCACGCAGTTCCGGAACATGTAGTCACCCATATCCATGAGCCCTTCCGCCGTGGTGGCTACGCCCAGAAGGGGAATCTTCGCCTGCTGGAAGAGGGGGCCCACGGCTTTGTATTCGCCGGAAATCAGGGGGCCCACCACGATGACCTTTTTGGCGGCAATCAGCTTCTGGGCGGCAGATACGGCCTGCTGCACATTGCCCTTGGTATCCACCATTTCCACATCCATATGGATTTTCCCTTCTTTGTTGATTTCATCCACCGCCATGTCAAAGCCTTCCTTTTCCGCCAGGCCATAGGAAGCTACGCCGCCGGAAACGCCGTTGATAAAGCCTACTTTCGCCGTCTTCCCGCTTCCCGCACCTTCGCTCTTTCCGCCGCAGCCGGAAAGTCCTGCACATGCAGCTGTCATCATGAGGCCAAGGCCTGCCAGTTTAAGTCCCTTTTTCCAGTTCATCATTTTGGTTTCTCCTTTGGATGAATAGCACATGTGCAATCTTCACTCTATCCGGAATATACACAAAAAGCGCCTCTGCCCGACATATCAGACAGAGGCGCTTCGCGCGGTACCACTCCGGTTTATCACTGAGCCGCCAAAGTATCCTGCCAGGAGGGTATCAAAAAGCCCCTGTCCACCATGGGACAGGGGCGAATTCGCGGTACCACCCTGCATTATACTCTGAAGGCCTGTCCTGTAACGGGGACCTACGTCCTGATTTACGGAAAATTCTTTCAACCAGGAAGCTCACGAGTGATAGTCCGCAGATTTTCCGCACCGGCTTTCACCATACGCCGGCTCTCTGAAGCTTCCCGTCTGTTTCCTTCTCGTTCACAGCATGTACTTGTTTGAATATGGATATGATGATACCCAATCTTCTTCCATCCGTCAACAGGAAAATGTAAAATTGCAGATTCGGCATACGCAGCGCCTTCCATGACTTTTGGTAAATATTCATTATACTTCACAAAGTACCTTGCATTGCAAAGTACTTTGTGATATATTGTTATCAGCAAGGAAATTGACCGCCGGTTCAAGAGCCGGCCCCCGAATTTCATCAGAAGAACCTCTGATGCCTTAAGAAAGGAAAAGCCATGAACATCCAGCTGAAGAAAGGCGTCATGGAAATCGTGGTTCTATCCATGCTCAGAAGAAAAGACTATTATGGTTACGAGCTGGTGACGGAGATTTCAAAATACATTGAAATGTCGGAGGGTACCATTTACCCTCTGCTGAACCGGTTCAAGAAGGACGGGCTGGTAGATACCTACCTGGCTGAATCCCACAATGGCCCTCCCCGAAAATACTACCGCATCACCGACGCCGGGCGGGAGGAATTCAAAGAATCCCTCAGGGAATGGACAGAATTCACAAAAGCCGTGAAGAAAATACTCACCGAAGGAGGCGATATCCATGAATGAAACAGAATTCTTAGATCTTCTCCGCTACTATTTCCGCAATGGAAAGCCGGAAGAAGTAAAGGAAATATTATCTGACTATGAGTCCCATTTTGAAGAAGGAAAGAAACGGGACCTTACAGAGGAGCAGATTGCCAAAGAGCTGGGGAGCCCCAGAGATATTTATGACTCCTACCAGTCGGAAGGCGTGGTGGATGAAAGGACAAAAACCGGCCAGCTGAAGGACAATGCCCTGAAAATGGCAAAAGACGCCCAGGATAGGGTTGCAAAAACCTGGACGGAAGTGAGTCCCAGACTTCCGGAAGCGGCGGAAACCACCGCCCGCATGACCGCCCGGCTCTTAAATGCCGCCGGAATCATTATGGCCGTGGTGGTACTGGCCGCTGCCGGATTGGTCATCGGCCTCTTTTCCACCAATCTTACCCCCTTCCACGGCATGGCTCCTCTGCCCCGGTTCAGCTTTCTCACCCTGGCCTCCATCGGAAGCTTCGGCATCTTTACCGCCCTTTCCATTTACCTCATTGCCCGGGAAGGAAGCCAGGCCATTGAAAACAGCTTCAAAGCCTCCCCTGCCAAAGGCGGTGACAGTCGATGAAAAGAATTATCGCCTCCGTGGCTCTGGCCATCATTTCCCTCATGATCGGCACCTTCTCCTTTGTCATCAATGACCTTCCCGCCTACCACCGCTGGATGGCGGAGAACGGCCCGAAAATAACGGAAAATTTCAAAGGCTGGCCAAAGGACAGGAAGGATTTCAGAAACGGCCCTTCTAATGACCGGATGCGGGAGGACATGAGAAATCACCACGACAGAAATGCCATGGGCCCGGGAAGGAACCTGCCTGATAACCGGCAGGCGCCTGATACCGATAAATAATCTGTCCATCATGGTCGGGAAGTACTGATTCATAGAGTCTGCTTATAAAAATAAATACAGGCAGCCCATGAATCGGCCCTTTCCTGGAGAATACCAGCTCCGCCATTGATTTATATATATCCCCAGAATATAATGAGGGAGTTTCAGGGAAGCTCCCTCGGAAAAAGTAGTTCCGTTTTTGAAAGTGAGGTTCATTATGAAAAAATTAAACGCACTCGTCATCGCATCCATCACCGGTCTGGCTCTGGCCGGCGGATTCTTCTTTGCAGAAAGCGCTTCCGCCGCTGACTACGGTCCCCACCAGGGATACCAGCAGGAAAAGGGCCAGCAGCTTCACAAAGAAAAGAAGCATGTGGAAAAGAACAGAAAGCAGAAAGTTCATAAGGACAAAAAGCACCAGCAGGAAATGAAGGAAGAAAAGGCCCAGGGCCCCCAGCGGAAGCTGAAACCCTGGGAAGAAAAATATTATGAACAACATCCGGAAGCAAGAGAACAGGATGCAAAGAAAGGAAATCCTGAAAAGAAGAACGTAGAGGATGACGACGGCATCACCTGGCACCGCCTGTAATCCCCATCCCCCGCAGCAAAGGAGGGCTTACCTATGAGAAACCTGAAAAAAACAATCACCGCCGCAGTCCTTTTGATTTCCTTCTCCGCAGCAGGCGCCGCACTGGGGAATGGTGTATCCGCCGCTTCCCTGGAAGCTAAATCCCCATCTGCGCCGTCAGCCGGGGCAGGCCGGGACTACCGCATCGCATTGCTCAATGCAGAACATTCCGACGGCCCTGTTATCCACAAGCCCATGCAGGGCCAAGGCCGTCCGGAAGGAACTCCCGCCCGGGGCTTTGGCAAAATGAGAAACCGCCCCCGGGACGGCAGCGGCCATCACTACGAAGGACGCCATGCGCGCCGCTTTGAAAGAGACGGCAATGACGGCCATCACTACGAAGGGCGCCATGGACGCCGCTTCCACAAAGATAACAACGATGGCGACCACCGCTATAAAAGGCACCATGAGCGCCGCTTTGAGAGAGATGACAGAGACCGTGACCACCGTTATGGTTCTCCCTGCCCTGAAGGACGGGGCCGGCAGGCTCCGCCGCCGGAAGACGCTCCATTCTAATCTCATCATTTTATATTTATCATCATCTAAGGAAGCGCTGATTCAATCACTGTCTGCTTTTATTCTTGGATTTTTATGCAATGCAAGGAATGGGACGACGCGAATAGCGAGCTATTTAAGGAGTCCCATGACGAAGCAGTGCATAAAAATTCTTATAAAAGCAGGCTCTATGAATTAATCAGTGCTTCCTTAGGGGCCTTACAGCTCCCTACGAATCCGGTTCCCTTGCCACCTCAAGGGGAAACGGGAAATATAGAGGAGATTTCTAATTGTCGGCTGACCGGTCGCAGGCAGCATTCTGCGGTGAGATTTCTCGGCTCCGTTTCACTGGCTCCACAAAAATGTGATTTATGCCGGCACGTACCACCGCTCGAAATGACGGGGCAGCCAAGGAGTCACAAAAGCAAGTTTCCTAACGTCTTACTGCCCCGCAGCGGCTCCTGCATGACTTACTAACATTATATTCTTTTACCTGCTTTTTTCAAAGTTGTGATAAAATAAAAGCACATACTTGCAGGAAAGAGGGATATTTTGGGAAAACAACTGCTGCTGGTCAATGACCTTCCCGGCTACGGGGAGGTGGCCCTTTCGGCTATGATGCCGGTTTTGACACACATGGGCCACCATGTGTATAATCTCCCTACGGCCCTTGTTTCCAACACGCTGGACTATGGCCGCTTCGAGATTCTGGATACCACGGAGTACATGAGAAACACCATGGGGGTGTGGCGGTCTCTGGGCTTTACCTTTGACGCCATTTCTACCGGATTTATGGTATCGCCTACCCAGGCGTCCATGATTGCCAATTACTGCAGCCGGGAGCGGGAGAAGGGGACGAAGATTTTTGTGGATCCCATTATGGGGGACGAAGGCCATCTGTATAACGGGCTCACCGAAAGGACGGTGGAAGGCATGAGGAAACTGGTTTCCCACGCAGACTACATGGTGCCCAATTACACGGAAGCGGCCCTCATTGCAGGGGAGCCTTTCAAGGAAGACGGCCTTTCCTGGGTGGCTATGAAAAGCCTTCTGGGAAAGCTGCACCGGCTGGGAAAGGGCTCCGTAGTCATTACCAGTGCCAAGGTGGACGGCAACGATGCGGTGGCCGGATTTGACAGCGGGCGGGGCGAATTTTTCCTTCGTACCTTTGACATGATACCGGTTCGTTTCCCCGGTACCGGCGATATATTCTCCGCCATTTTCATGGGAAATGTGATGGACGGCATATCGATGATGGATTCTGTAGACCGGGCCATGATGGCGGTCCGTCAGATGATTGTATTAAGCAGGAACAGCAGGGATTCCTTCAAAGGCATTCCTGTGGAGTCCTGTCTGGAGGTGCTTGATTCATGCCGAGAAGACCGAAAATAAAGATTACCTGTATCGACAGGCTGGGGAAATGCCCCTGCCACCGGGGACACAGACCCGGTGACTCCTGGGACTTTGACAAAGACCGGGGACAGATCTGCCCCATGGTGATGCATGTGGCATTTCCTTATATAGACATCCTCCGCTACGGCGGGGAGATTCCCCAGCCGGGACAGGAAAAGGGCAGTGCCATTTTCTGCTGTCCCGATGTGGAAACGATTAATGTATTCAAAATCGAAAGAATAGACCATAAAGAAGGGTGAAATCTATGGAACAGATGCAGTTCATCCGGAAGCTTCCGGAACCGATGGAAATCAAACAGGAAATCCCGCTGAGAGCAGAATTTCAGAAACTGAAGGAAAAAAGAGACCAGGAAATCGCTGACATTATGACTGGGAAGGACGATCGTTTTCTCCTGATTATCGGCCCCTGCTCGGCTGACAATGAGCCTGCGGTGCTGGACTACTGCAGCCGCCTTGCCAAAGTGGCGGAAGAAGTAAAAGACCGCCTCTTCATCGTGCCCCGCGTATACACCAACAAACCTAGAACCATCGGCAAAGGCTACAAAGGCATGCTTCACCAGCCGGATCCGGAGGGCAAGGAAAACATGATGGAAGGCATCAAGGCCATCCGCCGCATGCATGTCCATGTCATTGAAGAAACGGGCTTCACCTGTGCTGAAGAAATCCTCTATCCGGAAAATCATCGATACCTGTCGGATCTTCTCTCCTACGGCGCCATCGGCGCCCGTTCCGTAGAAGACCAGCTCCACCGCATGATTGCCAGCGGCGCCGGCATTCCTGTAGGCATGAAGAACCCCACCTCCGGTGACCTGTCGGTCATGATGAACTCCATCGAAGCGGCACAGAGCGAGCAGGATTTCCTCTTCCACGGCTGGGAAGTACATACCACCGGCAACCCATTGGCCCATGCCATCCTCCGGGGCTACGTGAACCACTTCGGCACCAGCATGCCGAACTACCACTATGAAAACCTTCGGAAAGTGGCGGACATGTACGGCGAAAGAAATCTGAAGAATCCTGCCATCGTAGTGGACTGCAACCACAATAATTCCGGCAAGAAATACATGGAACAGATCCGCATTGCCAAAGACGTCATGGCCAGCCGGAAATACGCCGACGATATCCGTCATATGGTGAAAGGTCTCATGATTGAAAGCTACATTGAAGACGGAAACCAGAAAATCGGAGACGGGGTGTATGGGAAATCCATTACCGACCCCTGCTTGGGCTGGGACAAGAGCCGCAGCCTGATCCTCTCCCTGGCAGAACAGGTATAATTTCCGGAGGGATACCATGAAATACATACAAAAGGCGGCCCTGGCGGCAGCCCTGCTGCTTCTCCTGCCCGCCGCCTATCCGGCCCATGGAGCATCGGATACCCTGGAGGCCGCAGAAAAAGCGGTGGAAAAGGGAAAGATTTCAGACAAAGACATGGATACCCTGCTTGACCAGATAAAAGACGGATGGCAGAGCGGCGGAAAGGACAGCCATTTCGACTGGAAAGCCATGGGTGATGTGGTTCTGGGAGAAATCCTAAAATCCGACGATGCGGCCAAAAATAAAAAGCTCCAAAAGATTCTGGATATCCTGACCGGCGGGAAAGAGAAGAAAGAAGAGCCCAAAGCCGAAGAAAAGGGAGCGGACAGGACACTGGAGGCTGAAGTCAGGCCCAATGATGCCATCCGTGAGGCGGTGATTTCCTATTTCAAAATCCCGAAAAGGGACTGGAAAAATACTCGTTACTCCTATAACTTCATGGACCTGGACCACGACGGCCATATGGAAGCCCTGGTGCTGGTAGAAGGATCCTATACCAGCGGCACCGGCGGTGATACCCTCCTTATCCTGAAAGAAAAAGAGGAGGGCTGGGAGCCGGACCAGTCCATCTCCGTCATCCACGCCCCCATCCTCGTGGCGTCACCGGGGGAACTGAACCTTCTGTCTGACAGGAAAGTCCTCATCTTCAAACGAAGCGGCGGCGGAACCAAAGAAGCCTACGTGGCCCTTACCAGTAAAGACGGGAAATACATTACCGCAGGGGAAGCGGAAGAAATCAAAGACCAGGAAATCCACGGCACACTCCTTCTCCTGCAGAAAGAGAAACCGCCTGCCCTGGATGAAAAAGAGATAAAAGCAGAATAAAAGGGGCTGTGAAAAAATGATTTACATTTTTTCACAGCTCCTTTTGTATACATAAATTTTCACGGAAATTAGCCAAATGACAGTCTGCTTCCTGTCTCTACATCATTTCGAGCGATGCTGCATGTAGTTATGGATGATCATGCCTTTTGTTCTATTGAGGCTCTGAGCCCGCAATCTCCCGCCGCAATGAGGTCTATACTATCGTGGAATGAGATTTCTCCACTTCGCTTCCGACCGTCGAAATGACAGTGAGATGGAATGGCATCGGTGTCATTTCTATATTTTTTCAAAGCCCCTTTTTATATGGGGAGAAGATCGGGATAAATGACCGCTGGCCGTCATAGAAAGGGTTGATTACGGGATTTTCCGCCTCCCACCGATTGCCCTTCCCTTTCTCCCGGGATGACAGTTTCCGGCGGGAAGGGCAGAGTGTAACGCCTTTGCGTTCTATGGGAGAGGGCCGCGGAGTGGCGATGGGGAGAAGCCAAAAGGATAGGTTATGCGGCTCAAGATTTCTGGGCAGCGATCGGTTCTTTTATGACGTTCTTCGATTTAATAAAAATATAATTATCTTATTTATTTGGGGTAATTTATTTCACTTTAGCTATCCACTTTAGTACAAGGATTGAAAACTATCCCGGCTGTTAAGAAATCATTATAGAAAATAGTTAGATTTTACAGGGCTTTCTTTCCCATGAGTATGACAAGAAATGAAATCATATTTTGGGATATTTGTAACTGAGTTCTAAAACAAAGATATATCTAAGTATGCCGAATGGTAATCATGAGGCTTGCATATGTGCTTTATATCAACTATAATACTCGATAAAGTTCGAAGAAAGATGAACTGGAATGAAGAAAATCAATAAAGTTCGAATAAAACCCATTTATCTTAGTAAAGAAATAAATAAGAATCTATTAAATTTCATCGTCCGGTTTCTTGAAATAGCTGTAAATTACATAGTATAATACATATATAGTGCTGCATGAGAGTTATATTATATGCAATACATTATATATACCTATCATAATTACATGAAATGAAAATCCGATTTCTTTCCTTTAACTATAAATTAATCATTTGCAAAATTAATAAAAGGGGACACTATCATCATGAACAAGAAGAAAGAGAGAATGATCCTTGCATTGGCCCTGCTGGCTGCAGCGCCGGTTGTATCACAGGCAGAGACGCCGGCTATTCCTGATTCCACCCGTACGGCCCTGGAGTCAGGCCGAAGCCAGGCGGAAACCATGATGAGGCGGAATGAATGGAGTGACCGCCAGCGTCTTTCTTCTGCAAAGGGAAGTGAGGAAGCCAGGGTAGAAAACAGGACGGTGGAAACGCCTTCCCTGAACCTGCCTGATACGGAGACTGTGAAGGTCAAAGATTTCGTCATTGAGGGACAGGACATTTTCCCCGAAGAAACCCTGCAGGCGCTTCTGACGGATCAGAAGGGAAAGGAACTTTCCTTCCAGGATATCCAGGCGGGGGCGGACAGGATTACCCGGTATTTCCGCAAAAAGGGATACATTGTGGCTAAAACCTATATCCCGCCTCAGGATGTGACCGATGGCATCATTCATTACAAAGTGGAAGTGGGACGGTTCGATACCCCTTCCATTACGAATAAGACGAAAATCAGGGACAGCGCTATTGAGAAGCAGGCTCAGGCAGTGAAGGAAGGGGAGTATGTGACCCGTGACAAGCTGGAAAGGGCGGTGTGGCTGGTGTCCGACATGGCTGGCGCCGATGCCCGTGTAGCTTTGAGTCAGGGCAGCCAGCCGGGCACGGTGAAACTGGACATGACGGTGGAGCCCTATATCGGAAAGCACGGCCTCATTTCCGCAGACAACTACGGCAGCCGGGCCATGGGCTACAATGAATACTCCCTGGACTATGATTTCTGGAATCCCGCTAGAAACGGGGATCACCTCATGGCATCCATTTCCACCACCGGCCGTCATATGTTCAACTGGGGCGCCAACTACATCACACCCCTTGCCAAGGACGGACTGAAGCTCACCGTAGGCTACAACGTATTCAGCTACGACATGGGCGACGAATGGGCCATGTACAAAGGCGTAGGCACCTCCCGGGTCACCTCCCTGGGCCTGGACTACGCCATCCGGAGAAGCCGCAGGCACAACCTGTACACCGGCATCCGCTTTGAACACAGCGAAATCAAGGACGAATACAGAGCCTATGACGCCACCTACGGCGACAAGACAGGAAATGCACTGGTCCTTTCCCTTTACGGCGACGACCAGGATACCGCCGGTATGACAGACTGGCGGCTGGACTGGAAACTGGGCCACATCAACAACCGGGCCTTCCATTCCGATAACATTTACGCCCGCTGGATGGCCGGCGCCCCCGACACCAACGGCGACTACTCCAAGATTCGTGGACGCATCGAAAGACATCAGAACATCAACGAAAGATCCTACCTCCTGCTCTCTGCCTATGGACAGTACGCTTTTACCCCGCTGGATTCGTCGGAACACTTCTCCCTGGGCGGCCCTTACGGCGTGAAAGCCTACCCCACCAGCGAAGGCTCCGGCGACAGCGGATACATCACAAGAGCAGAACTGCGCTGGCTCATCCCGGTAGAAGCCCAAGACCAGCAGCTCCAGCTCGCCTTCTACGCAGAACACGGCGGCGTGTGGATCGATAGAAATGGAGGATACGCAGGCTCCAGAAACCATAGAAACCTCCAGGGCGCAGGCGTAGGCATCATCTGGCAGCGCTGGCAGGACTGGTTCATCCGCGCCGACTACGCATGGAAACTGGGCGCCGAAGACCCCACATCCGACACCAGCCACAACAACGGCCGCTTCTGGATTCGCGGCGGATTCTATTTCTAAAGGACAGGGAAGCGAAGCTTCCCTGAAGGTTCAGAGGGTTCAAAAGGTTCACAGGGTTCAGAGGGTGGTGGTAGGCGGCTGCGCCGTCAGTTTGTATAAAACCATACAACCGCTCTAGCGGGCGAAGGCAAAACATGCAAACCGCCCTGGGGGCGTTGGAAATGCACCCCTATCCCCGCCTGCGGCGGTACTTTCCCCGGAGGGGGAAGTTCTAGCGATACTATGCCTTGAGATACTTATGAAATGATTGCTTCTCGGCGGGTTATAGTCCCACCGCACAGCGGGGGGAAGGTGGTGCCGTAGGCACCAAAGGGGGAAAAGCCGCTGCAGGCGGCTAATCTCCGAAATGCGGTTCATAACGTATGAGATAAAAGTTAAGCATAGAGCAAACCTCCCCCTCCGGGGGAGGTGCCGTAGACAGAAGGGGTGCATTTCCACGGGCGAAGCCCGGTTGTTTGTTTTTTCCGCCGTCAGGCGGCTATAAACTGCGGCGACAGCCGTTTCCACAACCCTCAGCCCTGAAAGGGCTGTCAAACCTAAGAACCCTCCGGCCAAAGGGCTGTCAATCTTAAGAACCCCCAGCGCCAAAGGCGCTGTCAAATGCATTCAAAATCAATTCATCACATAAGGAGAAAACGAAAATGCACAACTATGGACATTGGAAAAAGACACTGTCCCTTCTGGTCATGTCTGCCCTTTCTCTGGGTGCATCCAGCGTGGATGCCATGCCGGAAGGCGGAGTCGTCCGTTCCGGTTCCGGCTCCGTCACCCAGAACGGGAAGGAAATGACCATTCGCCAGGACTCGGGACGCCTGGCCATGGATTGGACTGGCTTTAGCGTAGGAAAGGACGAAACCGTCCGTTTCCAGCAGCCCGGAAAAGACGCCCTGGCCCTGAACCAGGTCACCGGGAATCAGCAGTCCGTCATTGACGGCAGTCTTCTTTCCAATGGCCACGTGCTCCTGGTGAACCCCAACGGCGTGGTTATCGGTAAAAACGCCTCCATCGACGTAGGGGGCCTGGTGGCCTCCACTGCCCAGGTGAAGGATAATTTCATGAAAGAATTCGGAAACAGCACAGGCGCTTTCAGCCTGGGCGGCGTTTCTGATGGAAAAATCATCAACGAAGGGACCATCCAGGCCGAAGGGGGCCTGGTGGCTCTCCATGCAGCCAAAGTAGAAAACAGCGGCACCATCACAAATAAAGGCGGCTCCGTAGTTATGGCAGCAGCGGACAAGCTCACCCTCACCCCGGATGCCGACGGCAAACTGAACTTCACCGTCGACGGCAAAGCAGCAGAAGCCTCTGCTCTCAACAAAGGCGCCATCACCGCCGATGGCGGCACCATCCTCATGACCGCCGACAGCGCCTCCGACGTCATGAGCACCGTGGTCAATAACTCCGGCAACCTCCAGGCTAAAACCCTCCGCAAAAACGAAAAAGGCCAGATCCTCCTCGAAGGCGGCGATAAAGGCCAGGTCGAAGTGAGCGGCACCCTCGACGCCTCCGGCACAGAAGAAGGCCAGAGCGCAGGAAATATCAAAGTCATCGGTGAAAAGACCGTCGTCCACGACGGGACAAACCTCCTCGCCCGCGGCAATGTGGATGGCGGCAGGATCGAAACCTCCGGCGACGTGCTGAACCTGGGGGATAACCTCAACATCGACGCAAGTGGCAATAGGGGCAGTCATGGTACGTGGCTTCTGGACCCGTTGGAAGTTGTTATTTCTGCGACTAAACCGTCCAGCGCTGATCATGACTATAGTACGATTGTAGGGGATACCAACGGGAAAACAAAAAATAATGTTATCTATAATGACCCACCTTCTGGGCAGAATGCTAATAATTCCTACAATTCTACCACTTGGATTGATTCAAACCAGGTGGGAAATATTTTGTCTAATGGAACTGATGTTATGATTCAGGCGATTTCTTCCAGTGGTGCAGCTAGTATTACGCTTGAATCTCCTATTGATATCACAATTTCCAAATCTGCTAGCAAGAATCCCACCTTCACTTTGGAAGCTAACCGAAATATCACCATCAATCAAAATATTACTGCTGAATCCAGTGGTAAGGGCCTGAACATCATGCTTAATGCCGATACTGATGGCGATAACATTGGTGCGGTTATTATGAATGCGGATGTAACCACCAACGGAGGCTGGTTCAAGTCAGCTACCGGCGGCAGTGTCACCCATACATATGGAACCAGTGATGCAGATAAGAAAAATTATGGCACCTATAATGGTGTTAAGGTTGGCGGCGGTTCCAACCATGATGAATCCACTGTTGGTACCTATTTTGGAGGAAAAGATACTGCCAAGCAGGCGGAAAACCGTTTCATCAAAACCAACGGCGGCGCTATCACGCTGAACGGGGAAGTGGCTATTGGCCTCAATGGAGGAACCCTTACTTTGGATACCGGTGGCGGAGACTTAACCGTAACGGGCTTAATCAATTCCGGGAACAGTTATAAGGCCTATATTTATGGTACGGATGACTGGAATAATAATGAAATGATTCAGAACATGGTCAAACAGTATCTGGAAGATGGTACTGTACCAGCCTACCATTATATCGGCATCACTTATGAAAGAGATTCAAATGGAAATTTGAAAGAAGACGGTAAGGGGGCTACAAGTGGTCTTATGATGCAAAGAATTATACAAATGCAGGAAAGCCGGGAAATATTCATTACGTATTAAAGGCACTGACTGATACTAGTGATTCTTCTGGTGGTAAGGATTTCTCTACGATTAATCCTCGGTGGTATACAACTACAGCTGCAGGATATGGATATGACTCCTTTATTGTAGATAAAGCTTCAACGATTACTGTTGATGAATATTTGGCCTATGTCAAAAAATCGGCTCCGGAAAACTGGAAAACAAAATATAACGCACTGACTTTTGATGAAATAAAAAAAGACACAACTAAAATGGAAACATTGAAGGCGGATATTGCTGAGCTGATTGCCCACAACTGGTTCCTTGCTGAACAAATTGCTGAAAACGGGACGAGTGGCGGCGCCAAAGTCAGAGACAGTTATCTGGCCACCATCACAACCCGCTTGGAAAACTCTCTTTCCACACCGAATGGGCAGCATACCCTTTGGGTAGGCGGCCGTGGTTCCGGGGTAAGAGGGCGTACTGTAAACGATGATCCAAACAACCCAGCAACTTGGGGCCCATCAGATCCTACACTGATGGACGGCTTTTATTGGGTTACCGGTCCAGAAGGTGCTGACAGCACATATAAGGATTCCAAAGGAAATACGCTGAAATATGATGCTGGCACCAAATTCTGGGATACGGTTTCATCAGATTGGAAGACCGGAAAGAATGGGGAAAAAGCCTATGGGTTGGATCCCACTTGGAGTACCTATAAATCTGGGGGAAAAATAATTACACAGCCGGATAACAATGGACCTTTCCTGACTGTTGGCTATGGCAGTGATAACCAGTGGGATGATGCGAACTTCGGTGGTGAAACCACCTGGGGCTTTGTTCAGGAAACCAACCTGGCCAATTCCAGTTTGAAAATCAATACGGGTAAGGGTTCTGTAGCTCTTAAGGGAGATATCGGTAAAGGACAGGCTCTGGATACGCTTAGTATTGATGGTGGTACGGTGAAAATTGGGGATACGTCCAATAAGGTCACTGACTATAACCATGGTACTGTCTATGTAGATCATGGCTTCAAGATTACCGGGACAGGTAATGTAACTGTAGGCGGCGAAATCCATTCTGGGGAAAATCCTGAAACGGATACTTCTACTACGCTGGAAGATACATACAAGGATAACGTGACCATTCTCTCTTCTGGCAATATTGAAGTTCATGGTATTACGTCCAATACCTATGATGACGGTACAACGACTACCCGCGGCGGCAAGATCAGCCTGACCTCCACAGGGAAGACCGGTAAGATCACCCTGGGCGCCGGCGTGGATTACGACGGCAATGCCACAGACGGCACCCTGGCTGCGGCCAGCGCTGAAAAGGGCGCTGTGGTGGTCGATGCCCAGGGCAGCCAGGGCTCTCTGGTGAACAGTACGAAAGGCACCGCTGCTATTACCACCGGCACGGACGGCACCTGGCAGGTCTATGTGAATTCCCCCAGAGACTATGACACCAGCCTGGGTGATAACCTGAATAGCAAAACCAATGCCCAGTGGACCGCCAAATCCGGCTCCAACACTACGGTGAAAACAAACAGCTCTAACAATACTCTCTCGGACTATAACGATACCAGCAGCAATAAGTTCATCTTCCAGGTAACGCCCGTGATCACTATTTCCGGCGGCTATACTTCCAAAACCTATGGGGATACCCTGGCTGAGGGAAAAATGGCAGAGACTCTGACCTCTAAGGCTACCTATAAGGATTCTAAAGGGAGTGACATTGACGTCACCGGTTTCAAAAATAATTTCGATGAGTCTTACTATCTAGACTATGTGACCAGTTCGGACAGCACCAAGAAAGGTCTCTCTACGGTCAACGTATCCAGCGAAGGGGCTGCGCGAACAGCTGTCCGGACAAAGGGAAATGAAAAAGTCAATGGTACAGAGACATACAAGACAGCTGATGACCAGAACCGAGCTTTCTATGTGATGGATGTGGCCTATCAGGATGGTGTCAAGACCTTGAATGGCTATGATAAGGCTGCTAACCCTGGAGAAGTGGAAATTACACGGAAGACTCTGATCATCAATACTGACGCTACCCAGACCTACGGCAAAGCTGATGTGACCAGCAGGACGACGAAGGACTACACCACTCAGCTGGTGAAAGGGGATACCCTGGACGCCGGCGATATCACCTATACCATTGCCACCGATGGCACCTATGCCAACAGCAAGGGCAGCAAAACCACAGCCCATGCGGGTACCTATGAAAACCAGTATTTGACGTCCGATGCAGCGGTGAAAGCCAGCGACGGCGGCGACGCTTCCGCCAACTATGCGGTCACCGGCAGCGGCACCATTACCGTGGATAAAGCGGACTTGACCCTGACACTGAAAGATGTCTCCACCACCTACGGGAATGACTTTGACAGCAGCACCTATGGGTACAAAAAGGATGCGGCGGATCTGCAGGGGCTGACCAACGGGGATGCCGCAACGGCCATCACCGATGTCCTCAAGGACAACGATTTTACGTATGTGAACGGCGGGGCGAAATCCGATCCCAATAACGAAAATGTCAAGACCCAGAACGCAGGCAGCTACCAGATCACCGGCAGCACCTCCAAGACCTTGGACAACTACAACATCAAAGTGGTGAACCCGGGAACTTCCACGGTGGAAAAGGCAAAACTGACCCTGACCGTAGGAGACGTGAGCACGGTCTACGGTACGGGCTTCGATAATACGAAGTACACTTACACCATTTCCGGCAACGCCAACGGAGATACAGATGAAACCCTGAAGAACAACCAGATCAGCGTCAACTACACCAACACCGGGGAAAAGGCCGATTCCAATAACGACAAGGTAAAGACTCAGGACGTGGGAGACTGGAAGCTGATCGGGGACTTCACGGTTGCCGGCGATACAGCCAACAACTATGATGTTACCTACGTGAATGGGACATCCACTGTCACTCCGGCAGAAATCCATCTGAAGCTCAACGACGTCTCCACCACCTACGGTACCGCCTTTACGGATACCAACACCTACGGCTACGACGTCAGCCAGCTGGAGATGGCCAATGGGGACAGCACAGATGTAGTGACGAAAGCCATTGGTAACGGGGATATCACCTACACCAACACCGGAGACGCTACGGATCCGGATAAGATCGCCAAGGGCGCCAAGACCCAGGATGTGGGTACTGGATACAAACTGACCGGGACCACAGAGAAGACACTGCAGAATTATAAGGTGTTCATCGACGGGGCTGATGCCACCATCAACAAGGCCACCTTGAAACTGAAGGTGGGTGACTACACCGAAGCTTACGGGGCTGCGGACAAAGTGGGAGCGGACCTGAAGCAAACGGAAGTCACCGGGGAACAGAACGGGGATGACTTGGCAGATCTGGTTTCTGAAATCGGCATCCACAACACCTCTAAGGCCCTTTTGAGCGACACCCGGACCAATGATGTGAAGTACAAGACCGACGGCAGCCTGGACAGCTACCGGATCGATACCCAACTGGATAAAGACACGCTGAAGAACTATAATCTGGAACTGTCCGAAGGGACCATGACCCTGACCCCGGTGGCCATCACCGTGGACAATGAAATGATCCAGACCTATGGCTCAAAGGACCGCTCTTTCAAAGAGGTTGTGGATCCGGGTCTTGTCAATGGGGACAAGATTTCTACGGACGGCCTGAAGATGGCTCCCAAAGCCAGTGGCAAATATGAGACCAGTAAAGGCAACCGGACTACGGCGGATGCCGGAACCTACAGGGATGACCTGGCATTCAGCGGTGGCGGAATCGTCCATGAGGATGGAACTACCGAAGCCAGCGGAAACTACAAGGTGACCGTGAGAGGCGATATTATCGTTACTCCGAAAGATATCTATACGTGGGTTATCGGTAAAGGTTCGACTCTGAATGACCTTACCTGGACGGTTATGAAAGATCCGAAAGACCAGCTGGTCAATGGAGACAATGGAGATAGTGTAAACTTTAGCTATACGCCGGGAAATCTGATTTCCTATGATAACCAGACCTTCGATGTGAATAGCTTTATCAATGGTACCCAGATCTATGACTCCACCACCGATGTACCACGCTATGGGAAGAATTATATTTTCCATTCCAAAGGTATCGTCCAGCTCACCTTCAACCCCATTGTGAAGCCTGATGTATGGGCCCACAGCGGCGGTTATCGCCCGCGGAACAAGATCGAAACATCTCTTCCTGTCTTCCGCGTGGAAGATGCAAAGGTAGGCCAGTATGGCACCTATGGCGTGGAACACAATGAAGAGGGAGATAAACTCGTTCTCTCTGCCACCGGCATGAGACTGCCGGAACCGGACCAGGTGCCTGATGAAGAAAGAACCTTCATCACCACCCTTTCCACAGAAACAGGAAGCGGTACCTTCAAGCTGGTATACAACGGCGTTTCCCTCAAAGTCTATCCGCAGGACAAAGAAGCAGAAGAAACGGTCCGCGCAGGCGATAAGACCAAAAACGTGTCCCTCTCTGAAAAAGCTCTCTACGTGGGCTACACAGAAATGGGCCTGGACCTCATCGACCTCAAAGGCGTGTACATCTACTTCAACTGATTTACCTGAAACCAGGGCAATCAAAAAACTCCTCTCTTTTTCAAGGGAGGAGTTTTTGCTTTGAGGAAAGGGGCCTTTGAACACGCCCTGTCGGGCGTGAGGGTTCAAGCGCCTTTCGGCGCGGTCGGGATCGGGATCGGGGCGGTGCTTTCCGGTATTCCCGAAGGGGCCTGCGCCTGCGGCGCAGAGGGGCGTATAGCCCCGTGCTGACGCACGGGCTAAGGGTTGTGTTCGCTGACGCTCAAGGGGCAACTGCCGTGGTGGGCGCCTCTAAATTATAAAAGGCGCCCTCTTATGATAAAACCTTTACAACCGGGCTTTCGCCCGTCGGAAAGCAGGTCAACCGCCCTGCGGGCGTTGGAAATGCATCCCCCTTTGGTGGCTGGCGCCACCACCTTTCCCCCGCAGTTCGGTGGGGCGGCAAAAGGAAAGCGCCTTAATGGGCAGGCTAGGCGCCTTACTTCGCCCCACTTGGAGGTCCTATGCAGGACCTCCACAGGGGACTATAAAGCCCCGCTATGCTGTGAGCTGCTTATGAAAGGATTGCTTTTCAGAGCTTTATTCTGCTCCCGCTTGCGGGGGAAGTCCGGCACAGCCGGATAGGGGGTATCTGCCAAAGGCAGATAATTCAGCAGAATGGTTATTTTGCCATATGATGCGGATAGGTTAATCCGTAACGCTGACTTCATAAGCATTGCCCGAAGGGCAATCCACAACCCTCGGGGCCAAAGGCCCCGTCAAACTTAATAACCCTCCGGCCGTCAGGCCGGTCAATCCTAAGAACCTTTCCCTTCACAACCCTTCTACACAACCTGCCGCCATCAGGCGGCCATAACCCTCGGGGCGAAGCCCCGTCAACCCTCGCGCCAAAGGCGCGTCCTCTCCTGCCCGAAGGGCTTCTCTATTTCTCTATTTCATAAGGCCAGTCCAGGATGCCGCCCATGTCTCTTACGTCGGTGTAGCCCAGTTCTACCAGTTTCATGGCTGCTTTTTTGCTGCGGACGCCGGAGCGGCAGTAGACGATGAGGGGCTTTTTCTTGTCCGGAAGTTTGTCTTTGATGGTTTCGTCGATGGTGCCCAGCGGGATGAGGCGGGCGCCGGGGATATGGCCCTGCTGGTATTCAGCCGGTTCTCTTACGTCTATGAGGGTGACAGGCTCTTTCTTCATCATTTCATAGCCTGCCTGGGGCGTGATTTTATGGTAGGCGTCGGAAGCGGAGGGGGCGCAGCCGCCAAGGAAGACCAGGGGAATGAGAAGGGCGAAGCATAAGAAGATGGTATGGTGCATGATGGGTTCCTCCTTATTTGTGATGGCCGAAGGAGAAGAAGCTTTTTACCTTCTGCCAGAATGACTGTATTTTTGAAATTTTCACCGGTGCCTTGGGCGCCCGGGCCATGCCGGCCTGGCGGACGAGCTGCATGTTCCGGTGGGCTGTGCGGGTGACGATGCGGGGCGGCGGGGTAAAGGTTTTTTCTGCCGTTTTTGCTTCGTTTTTCATGGAAGGCAGGGCGGCATGGGCGGCGCGGATGGTGCGTTTCTGATGGCTCCGGTCCACAACTTTAAAGGTGATGCCGTCCTTTTCCTGACGGGGCAGGGGAGCGGCCGTTTTTTCCGGCTTATCGCCTATAATCTGCCCTGTTTTCAGGTCAAATTTCGCAAATCCTGCTTTGGCGCTGAAAGGGTTTTCATCGAAGTCGTGAACCCGGGAGGGGTTCTGTTCCATGGAAATGACATCGGCTGCGTCTTTTCCTTCAGCCATCGCCTTCCGGGCTTCTTCCCGCTTCAGCTGGTTCACCAGTCGGTTCTTGGCCCGGCTGTCAAAGGTCGGTTCTTCGGCAGCCCAGAAACCGGACTGCTGGATATTTCTTTTGTCCAAATCATAGGAAATCCGGGCGCCGCAGCGGGTGCACCGCACGGTGCCTTTCCGCTTTTTCACGTCCAGGTCAAATAAAGTCAGCTTCTGCCCGCAGGCGTGGCAGATGAGGGTAAATGCCATAGGTTAAGACCTCCTTATGTATTAAGTATAATGGGGAGAAAGGGAATGGTAAAGGGGCAGAGGGCCGCCAATGGCGGCCCGGGTTCAAAAGGTTCAAAAGGTTCAGAGGGTTCAAAGGGTGGAGGTATCGCCCTTACGGGCGATGCTTATAAAGTCAGCGTTACGGGATTGGCTTTATGGGTTATATAGCTTGATACGTATTCTGGTGATTAGCCGCTACGCGGCTCCCCCTTATCCGGCTGCGCCGGACTTTCTCCACGG
>ERZ857775.1591-NODE-1591-length-25538-cov-6.658988_pt1 | contig 25538 bp, 17 predicted proteins | sample MGYA00519698_ERZ857775 | MGnify/ENA primary metagenome ERZ857775 (study PRJEB31778, sample SAMEA3449363) | human gut metagenome | biome: human gut; feature: human-associated habitat; material: faeces | place: United Kingdom | collected 2010/2012 ...
ACCCTGACGTACCGGCTCCTTTGTCTGAGCTGCTGCTGCTGCGATCGGTGCACTACCAAGACCTGCTTCATTGGAGAAGATTCCTCGTGCAACACCTTTCTGCATTGCAACGATTATAGTTCCTACCACACCGCCTGTTACAGCAGATGGATTAAACGCTCCTTTGACAACTGTTACAATTGCTGCCGGAATTTCTGTAATGTTGCAGATGATCAGTGTAACACTGAGCACGATATAGATCACTGCCATAAATGGTACGATAATCTGGCTGACAGTTGCAATTCGTTTCAGTCCACCGATCAGAATCGCTGCTACACAGAATGCAAGAATCAGAGAAGAAACAACAACTGCTACAGAATACTGTCCCAGAAACGGGATATTGATACAGTTTGTCTTGTCCGGATCAAAGAAGTTCTGTACTGCACTGGAAATACCATTTACCTGGCTGAATGTACCGATTCCGAAAAGACCTACACATACACCAAAGAATGCAAAGATCTTTGCAAGCCATTTCCATTTTGTTCCCATACCTTTCTCAATATAATAGAAAGGACCGCCAAGGCTGTGACCGTCTTCTGCTACCACACGGTATTTCACTGCAAGAAGACCTTCGGAAAATTTTGTTGCCATTCCGAAGAATGCTGCAAGAATCATCCAGAATAAAGCTCCGGGACCTCCGGCACAGACAGCAGTTGCAACACCGACGATATTACCGGTTCCGATTGTGGCGCTCAGTGCTGTACATAAAGCTGCAAAGCTGGAAATCTCACCATCGCCTTCTTCTTCGTTCTTAAACATCCATTTCAATGCAAGAGGGAGTCTTCGCATCTGAAGAAGTCCAAGTCTGGCAGTTAACAGGATACCACCTGCCATGATCAGGACCATAAGGGGCACGCCCCAGACCAGATTGTCTACTGTTGTCAAAAAAGAATTGATCGCTTCCCACATAATAATAAATCTCCTTTTTCTTTTAAAAAGTGTAATATATTGTACAGCTGGGAAACAAAGTAATAACAGACCGTTTCAAAAATCAGAAGTTCAGAAAATACTGTTCATATAGTTCATATGAATCAGCGGGGATGATAAAGCATCCTCTGTCCTTTTGCCTGAGAGATTCAAGACACGAATCAGATAACCATTTGTGGGTAGCTATTGATAATTCGTGTTATTTGCACCTTCGGCCCCCGATCTAACGGGTGTCTCCAGAGAAACGATCCATTTGCAGTTCTTCCCTGCATCCAGGGAACCTGAGAGTTTTACTCCTTCGGCGGGTATAGCCTTTTGTGTGGCTTCCTCTTTCCTGCAAACTTCACCTCGTTAATTTGCTGTTACTGTGGTATACTATAGCTCTTAAATTTGAACTCGTCAATAGAAAATTAAACTTTTATAAAAAAAGTATAAAAATTGTTACTGTTCACCGGTAATATCCAGCGAGGTGTTTTTTGTGAGCGAAGGTCACAGAAAACCCGAGACATACCGCGCGAATTTATGCGATTAGCATAAATTAAGTTTGCGAAGCAAACGATACTCCTTGGGCATTGCACAAGGAGGTTCATATTTCCTGCATCGCGAAGCGTGTTGCTGGGAACGGAGTGAACAGTAACTATATTTTATCATCATAATAACAAGAGAAAATGATAACAATAATAAGGAGTATTGTAACTGTGAAATTGCTGAACAGTTGCAAATATCAGAGGATATCAACAATATGACAGATAAGAAAAACGGCAGAGAATATCTGGGCTATGTGCTGGAAAAATTAAAAGAACGTATCACAGAAATCAGCCTTTCTCTGGTGGAAGGCCAGAAAGAGATTGAGGGAATGCATGAGTATTACTGGGAAAATTATACAGAGATGGACCAGTATGGTTATGAGAATTATGATAATCAGCAGGCATTGTTCCGCCAGATTTCCGCAAATGAAGAGCAGCTGATCCTGAAACAGAGATTTCGCAGAATGGCAGATTCTCCATTCTTCGGAAGAGTGGATTTCATTTACGAAGGAGAGGACGAACCGGAGATCTTTTATATTGGAATTGGAAATTTCGCAGAGAAAGCAGGGCATATTCCATTAGTATACGACTGGCGTGCTCCGGTAAGCGGTCTGTTTTATGACTATGACAAAGGACCGGCTTCTTATGAGGCTCCCATGGGCGAGATTCATGGTGAGGTTGCTTCGAAATGGCAGTATAAGATCCGCAACGGAAAAATGATCTACGAATTTGAGAGTGATGTGAAGATCGATGATGAGATCCTGAAAGCAGAATTGGGAAGTAACGGTGAGGTACAGCTTAAGAACATTATCCGTACCATTCAAAAGGAGCAGAATGCCATTATCCGAAATACCAAAGACAGGATCATGGTGATCCAGGGTGCAGCAGGAAGCGGGAAAACTTCCGTGGCGCTTCACAGGATCGCCTATCTTCTCTACCATGACAGACAGAATCTGAAGTCTTCCAATATTCTGATCCTGTCACCAAATGGAGTGTTTTCCGATTACATTTCCCATATCCTTCCTGAACTGGGAGAAGAGAATATTAAGGAAATGAGCTTTGATCTTTTTGCCTATAAGCAGCTTAGGGATACAGTTTCTGACTGCGAAGACCGCTATGATGAAATTGAACGCAGAATCCGTTTTCCGCAGAAAGCTTCTTTGGCAGAGGAAAAGCAGTCCATGGAATTTATAAATCTTATGGAACGCTATCTGGTGGAACTGGAAGACCGGCTGATGAATTTTAAAGATGTGGAATATAAGGGATTTGTAAAGAAAGAATCAGAGATTATTGAATTGTTTTATTTCAAATTCCAGGATTTTCCACTGCTCTCAAGGATGGATGCAGTTGCAGATTATTTCATTGACGAGGTGGAAACTCTGCGGGACCGTGATCTGGCAGATGATGAGAAAGACCTGATCCGCGAGAAATTCATGAAGCTGTATGTGACCGGAGATCTTTATGTGATCTACAGTCAGTTCCTGAAAGAAAATGGATACAAAGGACTTCCGCGTGTTTCTTATGAGAAAAGAAAGCTGAAATATGAGGATGTTTATCCTGTTCTTTACCTGAAATATCGTTTGCAGAGCCAGCAGGGAAGAAGCAATATCAAGCATCTGGTGGTAGATGAGATGCAGGATTACTCAAGGCTTCAGTATGAAATTCTGCAGAGGATTTTCTCCTGCAGAATGACGATCCTGGGTGACCGGGCACAGACTATGGATGATAAACAGCAGGATGTGCTGAAATTTCTGCCGAAGATTTTCGGGAGGGATATCCACAAGATCATTATGAATAAGAGTTACCGTAACACCATAGAGATTGCGTCTTATGCAAATCAGCTTGCGGGTATTGAAGATATGGAACTCTTTGAACGTCATGGTGCTCCGGTGGAGGAGAAAATATTTGCAGATATGAGCCATGCTGCGGAAGAGATTGCAGAAACTCTGAAACTCGGCGAAGAAGAATATGAAACAGCAGCGGTTGTCCTGCGTACAGAGAAAGAAGCAGAACATATGTGGCTTCTTCTGAAGGAAATTCTGGGAGAAAAAGGATTTGATGTAAAAGAACGTCTGTCTTATCTGGACAGAAACAGCACAAACTTTAAGAAAGGTCTTACAGTTACGACATTCTATCTGGCAAAAGGTCTGGAATTTGATCAGGTATTTGCAGTATTTCCGCAGAAAGATCAGAGCCCGCTTGTGCGTCAGGCGAGATATATCGCTGCAACAAGAGCCCTTCATGAACTGCATATGTATGAAGTGGAAAAATAAAAAAGTAATCGTTACTGTTCACTCCGTTCACAGTAACAAGTAATCTCTCAGTTACAGAGAAAAAAAGATAAATGGTATGATGAAGCAGAAAAATGGCGTTATGACAGACTATGCAAATCGCAGAAGGCTGAGAAATCGACATTGACATCTATGTAATGAAATTGTAAAATATATAATGTTAGGGGCAAAATATCCTTTGACCCTGACATCATATTTTATAAAGTACGGAACAGTTATAATAATATCAGAGAGAGGTTTCCTCTCCTGAACTGATATCAAATATTACCTGAAGACTATATATCTATTCTAAGGAGGATATTATGAAAAATAAAAGAGTACTAATGTTATTGGCCTTAACAACTGTATTATCTGTTTCCATGACTGCATGTAACTTTGGAGGCGGCAGTGACGAGGATTCAAGTGTGGTACAGGTAACTCCTACACCGGAGCCAACCAAAGCAGCGAAAGCAACTCCTACCCCTGCACCGGCCAATGCCCAGAATACTACCTATACATCTAAGAACAAAGCAGTATCCATTAAACTTCCGGATGCGACATGGGCGAATAAATCAGATTCTGACGATATGTTAAGCTTCGAGTCACCGAAACAGGGTAAACTCCTGATCCTGCATGGTTCCGGTGAGGAGGATATGTCTGTGGCGATCATTCCAAGCTCACAGGATACAGCCTCTGCACTTGTAAAGGCAGATAATCTTGTAGAAGGTACAGATTTTGAGATCCAGGATTATAAATCAGAGGAAGTCAGTGGTGTAAATGTTTACAGCTATACAGTTCATTACCTCACTGACAAGAGTGACTATAAATATGTTGTAAATAAATATTTCACAGATAATACAACAGAATTTTACAGTGTTGCAGGTTCTGTAAAGGATGAGAAAGCACTGGCAGGAATCAAGACTTCTGTTGATTCATTCACTATTTCCGGTGATTCTGTACTGAAAGCAGCAGCAACAGGAAAAACTTCAGGAACTACAGCAGGTACAACTGCGGACGGCACTTCAGGAACTACAGGAACAGTGGCTGCAGGTACAGACGGAACAGCATCCGGCAGTTCATCAGATGGAAGCTCTTCAGCAGGTACAGACGGTTCTTACAGTGATACTTCATCGGGCGGTTCATCAGATTACAGTTCTTCAGACTATACTTCTGATGGCAGCAGCGACGGATCTTATGATTATGACGATGGTTCCTCCAATGGATATTATGCAGACGGAACACCTGTAGGAACAGATGATCCGGACTATGATACAGATCAGACAAGAACTATTTACAGAAACTCCGACGGATATCCGCTTGTAATTTATCCGAACGGTGACGGTACATGGTGTGATGATGACGGAAATACCTATGATTTTGCTAATGGTGAGGACGTTTATGATGAGAACGGCGTTGACTATTACTATCATGGAGAACCGGCGTATGTCCGCTATATGCCTAAGAATCAGTAACAGAAAAGTTGAAAAGGACGGCTGCTGTAAAAAACAGTCGTCCTTTTTTGCGCTGACAGAGACCAACCTGTTATTTACATAAGAACGGATGTTGTGGTAGAATAGCAGGGAAAATATGTGTTGCTGTGAACGGAGTGAACAGTAAAACAGGTAGATAATGAGGGCTGATGAATGGAATCATATGGAAGATTTGCCGGTGTTTATGATGTTTTCATGGATAATGTAAACTATCGTGAATGGGCAGACTATATTATAGAAACACTGGCTCAGGACGGGATCAGGGATGGTCTGGTTCTGGAGCTGGGATGTGGAACAGGTACTGTGACAGAGATGCTTGCAGATGCCGGATATGATATGATCGGTATCGATAATTCTGAGGAGATGCTTGCAGAGGCTATGGAGAAGCGGGCAGAATCCGGTCATGATATTCTGTATCTTTTGCAGGATATGCAGGATTTTGAGTTATATGGTACGGTTCGTGCTGTGATCAGTGTCTGTGACAGTATGAATTATCTGACGGACGAGGAAGATCTGGAGTATCTTTTTGCGCTGGTAAATAATTATCTGGATCCGGGCGGGCTGTTCATTTTTGATATGAATACGGTCCATAAATACCGGGATGTGATCGGTGATACGACTATTGCTGAGGACAGAGAGGACGGAAGCTTTATCTGGGAGAACAGTTATGACAGGGAAAATGCCCTGAATGTATATGAACTGGCACTTTTTCTTCCGAGAGAAGACGGATTGTATGAGAAGTGTGAGGAGGAACATGTACAGAAAGCATATTCCATAGAAGCAATCAAGGCTATGATTGTGAAGGCAGGAATGGAACTGGTGGCAGTCTGTGATGCATATACTCATAATCCGGGTGATGAGAATTGTGAACGTCTGACTTTTGTTGCAAGAGAGCATGGAAAAAGTGCACAGAACGGATATCATGGAAGGATTCCGGAGAAACCTGAGACACATCGCGCGGATTGATGCGATTATAGCAGGCCTCTTAATTAATGCATTATTTACGGGAATTGCTATTGATTTGATGTTAAGCCATGGACAAAATGAAAATAATATGAAAGAAATAACAGGAGTAATAAACGAATGAACGATTATATTATCAGAGCAATTGCAGCGAATGATCAGATTCGGGCATTTGCGGCAGTTACTACAGAAACAGTAGAAACAGCGAGACAGGATCACAATACAAGCCCGGTTGCAACAGCGGCACTGGGACGTCTTCTTACAGCAGGTGCCATGATGGGTACCATGATGAAGGGGGATAAGGATATCCTTACACTTCAGATTAAGGCAGGAGGACCACTTGAAGGAATTACAGTAACTGCAGATTCCAAAGGTCGTGTAAAGGGATATGTGGGAAATCCTGATGTATGTATCCCGGCAAACAGCAAGGGAAAACTGGATGTTGCAGGTGCTGTCGGTGTAGGATTTATGAACGTGATCAAGGATATGGGACTGAAAGAGCCTTATGTTGGCCAGGTTGCGCTTCAGACCAGTGAGATCGCAGAAGACCTTACCTATTATTTTGCTACAAGTGAACAGGTACCGTCAGCAGTTGGTCTTGGAGTTCTTATGAATAAAGACAATACAGTACGTCAGGCTGGCGGATTTATCGTGCAGCTGATGCCGTTTGCGGAAGAAAGCACAATTGCGAAGCTTGAGGAAAATGTGCAGAAAATCACATCTGTCACAAATCTTCTGGAAGAGGGGCATACTCCTGAGAGTCTGCTTGAGAAAGTCCTGGAGGGCTTTGACATGGAGATCAATGAGAAAGTTCCTACGGAATTTTACTGTAACTGCAGCAGAGAAAGAGTGGAGAAAGCCCTGATCAGCATCGGAAGAAAAGAACTCAATGAAATGATCCAGGAAGGTAAGTCCATTGAGATGAACTGCCATTTCTGTAATAAGAATTATGAATTTACAGTGGAAGAACTGAAAGAAATCCTGCGTAAATGTAAATAAGAGACGCCAATGTACTGACAGATAGATCTGCCGGAGCACAGGGAAGAAGAGGTAGAAAATGAAAAACGGTTATATCAAAACAGCAGCCGCAACACCTTATATCACAGTTGCAGACTGCAATGCCAATGGAAATGAGATTATCAGACTGATCCATGAGATGGAGAAAGAACATGTGAAGGTTATGACTTTTCCGGAGCTTTGTATCACAGGCTATACCTGTCAGGATCTTTTCCTGCAGAGACGTCTTCTCGACAGCGCCTGGGAAACTTTGCTGAAGATCACAAAGGAAACTGCTGATGTGGATGCCCTTGTTTTTGTAGGTGTGCCTTTCAGAAATCATGGAAAATTATATAATGTGGCAGCAGTTTTAAACAGAGGCGAGATCATTGGTCTGGTTCCGAAAACTTATCTTCCAAACTATGGAGAATTTTATGAGCAGCGCCATTTTGCATCAGGTCTTGGCTGTCTGGAATATGTGGATATTGAGGGAAAGAGAGTTCCTTTCGGAACAGATATTCTTTTTATCTGTGAGGAGGAGCCGGAGCTTGTGGCAGCTGCAGAGATCTGCGAGGATTTATGGGTGACACTGCCGCCAAGCGTTCTCCATGCACAGGCAGGAGCGAATCTGATCGTGAATCTGTCAGCCAGCAATGAGATGGTCGGAAAGGACAGCTACCGCAGAGATCTTGTTTCCGGGCAGTCTGCACGTCTGGTGTGCGGATATGTATATGCAAATGCAGGAGAAGGTGAGTCTACACAGGATCTGGTCTTTGGCGGTCAGAATATGATCGCAGAGAATGGAGTGATCCTTGCGGAAGGAAAACGTTTCCACAATGGTATTGTATGCAGTGAGATTGATGTGCAGAGGCTGAACGATGAGAGAAGAAGACTGACTACTTATCAGCCGACTGACGACAGTGATCATATTAAAGTGTGCTTCCATCTGAATGTGGAAGAGACAAAGCTGACCAGAAAATATTCGCAGTATCCTTTCGTACCTTCACGAAAAGAAGAAAGGGATATGCGCTGTGATGAAATTCTGAATATCCAGGCAATGGGACTTAAGAAACGTATGGATCATATCCATTGCCATAAGGCAACAGTGGGACTTTCCGGAGGTCTGGATTCCACACTGGCACTGCTTGTGATCGCAAGAGCCTTTGACCTTTCCGGTGCGGACAGAAAGGATATCCACTGTATTACCATGCCATGCTTTGGAACCACAGACAGAACTTATCAGAATGCCTGCAAATTAAGTCAGTGTCTGGGTGCGACTTTAAGTGAGATCAATATCAAAGAAGCAGTAAATGTACATTTCAGGGATATTGCTCATGATCCGTCTGTGCATGATGTGACTTATGAGAACAGCCAGGCAAGAGAGAGAACGCAGATCCTGATGGACAGTGCAAATCAGGATGGCTCGATTCTGGTGGGAACAGGAGATCTGTCTGAGCTGGCTCTGGGATGGGCAACCTACAATGGTGACCATATGTCCATGTACGGCGTGAATGCTTCAGTGCCGAAAACTCTGGTGCGTCATCTTGTACGTTATTATGCGGATACCTGCAAAGATGAGAAGCTGACAGAGGTTCTTCTTGATATTCTGGATACACCGGTAAGTCCGGAGCTTCTGCCGCCTAAGGATGGCAAGATCGCACAGAAGACAGAAGATCTGGTGGGACCTTATGAACTTCACGATTTCTATCTGTACTATATGCTTCGTGCAGGATTTGAACCGGAGAAAATTTACAGGCTGGCATGTGAGACTTTTGAAGGAATGTATGATAAGGAGACAATCTTCAAATGGCTGAAAACCTTCTATTGGAGATTTTTTGCACAGCAGTTTAAACGTTCCTGCCTTCCGGATGGCCCGAAGGTGGGAAGCGTTGCGGTTTCACCGAGAGGTGATCTGAGAATGCCAAGTGATGCAAGTGCAGGAGTATGGCTGGAGCAGCTTGAAAATATGGATATTTAGAATCGCATAGCGGAGTGGAGGATTCTAGTCGCGTGATTTTGCATGGCGAAGCGGAGAACGATCAGTTGTTCTCCGCTTTTTTCAGTGCTGTTTCAATTGCATTCAAAAGAATCATGGAAGTATACTTCTGATCTTCGGAATATTGGATGTTTTTCAGCGACTGGGAGGTATAGATCTGGCTGGCCAGTGATTCCAGAGCCGGTTCCATGAGAGGAAACATGGCTGCGGTGCTTTCGCTTAAATTTACCAGACGGATGGAAGTTACCCTGTCAGAGTCAACGGTTACTTCCAGGTCAAAGGTGTTTTCATTCAGGTCGATGGAGGAAGTATAAATTCCCGGTTTGTACAGGCTTTTGGCATCGGCTGAGGCACTTTTTTTCTGACCGGGTCCAAACATGAAAAAAAGTACAATAGCCAGGATGACAGCAAGAAGGAGAAAGATGCCGGTGTATATAACTTCCTTCATATGTAGGACTATGATTTTTGTTTTTGCACTCATGGTACACGCCTCCTGGATGGTTTTGTATATTCTATTACAGAAGTGCTTAAATTATGATATACTGAAACAACGAATGTGAGTAACCGACAGTAAGGAGAGAAGAATGTCATTACAGTTTATTATCGGCAGTTCCGGTGCCGGAAAGTCTTATTTTGCATATGAGAGAGTAATCCGGGAGTCCATGGAACACCCGGAGAGAAATTACTATATTATTGTTCCGGAGCAGTTTACCATGCAGACACAGAAGACGCTGGTGGAAATGCATCCGGGAAAAGGAATCCTGAATATTGACATCCTGAGCTTTGAACGTCTTGCGTACCGTGTATTTGAAGAAACCGGCGGAGATAACAGAAAGGTTCTGGAAGATACGGGAAAAAGCATGGTGCTGCAGAAAATGGTGCAGCAGCACAGAAGGGAACTTGCCTATCTGGGAAGTCAGATGAATAAGCCGGGATATCTGGATGAGGTGAAGTCTCTGGTTTCAGAATTTATGCAGTATGATATCAGAGAAGAGAATCTGGCAGAAATGAAAGAGAAGGCCAAAGATCAGCCATTACTTGAAATGAAGCTTAAGGATGTGGGAATCCTTTATCAGTCATTCAGGGAATTCCTGAAGGGGCATTATATGACTGGAGAAGAAGTGATGGATGTCCTGCTTAAACAGCTTCCTTTTTCCGAAAAACTTAAGGGAGCGGAATTTCTCTTTGATGGATTTACCGGATTCACGCCAATTCAGGTCAATGTGCTCAGGGAACTTCTGGTCATTGCTGACCGCATAAGTGTTACTGTGACTATGGACGAACGGGAGGATGCTTTTTCTCCGGGAAAACCTTATCAGCTTTTCTTTATGAGCAAGCAGATGATACGGACACTTGCAGGGCTGACCAGAGATCTGGAGGATCCAGTGTATCTGAAACCATCCGGACAGTCCCGGTTTGCACAGGCACCTGCCTTACAGTTTCTGGAGAAAAATATCTTCCGCTACAGAAAGGGCGTGTATGCTGAAGAACAGCAGGAGATAAAAATATTTACTGCGCCATCCCCCTTGGAAGAAATGCGGGAAGCTGCCAGAAGGATGTCAGAACTTGTGCGTACCTGCGGATACCGCTATGGTGAGATTGCAGTGATCACAGGAAATCTGGAAGAATATGCAAGACTTGCAGCACAGGTATTTGAGGAGGCAGATATTCCATATTTTATTGACGAGAAGCACTCGGTAATGATGAATCCTTTTGTGGAGTATCTGCGCGCTGCCATGGAGATGGCGGTACAGGGATTTCCTTATGAGAGTGTTTTCCGTTATCTCAGATGCGGGATGTCAGAAGTTACCAGAGAACAGGCTGATAAGCTGGAGAATTACGTGCTGGCGCTGGGAATCCGGGGATATAAGAAATGGTCTGAAAAATGGGTTCGTGTGTACAGAGGAATGGAAGCGGAGAAGATACAGGAACTGAATGAGATCAGAGAAATCTTTGCGGAAGAAGTAAGGGAACTTGCACAGGGATTTGGTTCCGGGAAGAAGACAGTGGAAGAGTACTGCCGGATTCTCTATGAGTTTATCCAAAAAAGCAATGTCTGGCAGAAACTGAAACGACAGGAGCGAAAGTTTAAAGAGTCAGGCGATAAAGCAATGGAAAAAGAATATAACCAGATTTATGGAATTGTGATGGACCTGCTGGATAAGATGGTTGAGATTCTTGGCGAAGAAACGGTAAACAGACAGGAGTTCCGACAGCTTCTGGAATCAGGACTTTCTCAGGCAAAAGTAGCGCTGATTCCGCCGAGCATAGATCAGGTAATGGTGGGTGATATGGAACGATCCCGCTTAAAGGAGATTAAGGCGTTGTTCTTTGTTGGCGTGAATGAGGGAAATATCCCAAAGAGCACACAGACAGGCGGAATCTTATCAGAGCTTGACAGGAATTTCTTCCAGGAGCAAGGAGTGGAACTGGCACCGGGGCCTAAAGAACTGATGAATATGCAGAGGTTTTATCTGTATCTGAATATGACGAAACCGGGAGAAAAGCTGATCCTCTCCTATAGTGATACCAATGCAAAAGGAGAAGGCATAAGTCCGGCATATCTGATCGGGAGTATACGCAGTCTGTATCCGAAGCTGGAAATTGAGGGTGGAGCCGGGGTCAGACCCCATAAAAATTCTATAAACAATTATTGTTATCCGGAAAATCCGGAAGCTGGGATTGATCTGTTTCTGGAGAAGCTGGTACAGGAGACAGAGAAAGAACATGAGGATATTCTGGAGCAGGCAGATGAGACGGATGCAATGTTTGGAGAGCTTTATAGCTGGTATCTGCGGAATCCGGAATACAGAAGCAGAGTACAGAAGCTGGTACAGTCGGCTTTTGCCGGAAAACCAGAGGACATTATCAGCCAGAGTGTGGCGAAGGCATTATACGGAGAGGTTTCACCTTACAGTGCTACCAGACTGGAACGTTTTGCAGCCTGTGCATTTGCACATTTCCTTCAGTATGGAATGAAGCTTACCGAGCGTGTGGAATATGAGTTTAAACCTATGGATATGGGAAATGTTATGCATGAAGCACTGGAAAGCTTTGCAGAAGAAGTGCGAAAAAGAGGCATGAAATGGACAGAGCTGACAGAACAGGAACGGAATGAGATTGCGGACCGGTGTCTGGATAATATTGTGGCAGATTATGGAAACACGGTGCTCAAAAGCAGTGCCAGAAATGAATATATGATCGAGAGAACAAGGAGAATCCTCAGAAGGACGGTTTGGGCACTTCAGAAACAGCTGGAACAGGGAGAATTTCAGCCAGAAGGCTTTGAGGTAACCTTCGGGGGAGGACGGATTGACAGAGTAGATATTATGGAAGATCAGAATAAGGTGTATGTGAAGGTGATTGATTATAAAACCGGAAATACATCCTTTGACCTGGTTTATCTGTATCATGGCCTGCAGTTACAGCTGATGATCTATCTGGATGGTGCTCTGCGTGTAGAGCAGAAGAAATATCCAGATAAGGAGATTATTCCTGCGGGAGTTTTTTATTACAATATCAAGGATCCTATGATCCAGGAGAAGATAGATGCGGATGTGGAAGCAGTCAGTGCAGGTCTTATGAAAGAACTGAAGATGAATGGGCTGGCTCAGGCAGATCCGGAGCTTGTGTACAGGATGGACAGCAGTCTTGGCTCCATTCCTGTCGCATTTAATAAGGACGGAAGCTTTCGCAAAAATTCTTCTGTGGCAGACAGAACACAGTTCGCAGTGCTTGGACGGTATGTAAGGACGAAGATTGAGAAGATAAGAAGTTCTATTCTGGAGGGAGATGCAGAGGTTTCTCCCTATGAGCTCGGAAAAAAGAATGCGTGTACTTATTGTCCGTATATGACGGTATGCGGATTTGACCGCAGGCTGTCAGGATATGAATTCCGCAGACTGAAAAACTTCTCTGATGAGGAATTATGGAAAGCATTTGACAGGGAGGCAGAATAAGATGGGCGTACAGTGGACAAAGGAGCAGCAGGAGGTTATACGGCTGCGGGACAGAAATATTCTGGTCAGTGCGGCAGCCGGGTCCGGAAAAACGGCAGTACTGGTAGAACGTATCCTGAGTAAGATAACAGATAAAGAACACCCTGTGGATATTGACAGACTGCTGATCATGACATTTACAAGAGCGGCAGCAGGTGAAATGAAAGAGAGGATCTCGGCAGCTATTGAAAAAGCACTCTGTGAGGATCCCGATAATGAGCATCTGCAGAGACAGACAACCCTGCTTCATACTGCACAGATTACAACTATTGATGGTTTCTGTGCCTATATTATCCGGAATTACTTTCATCTGATCGGACTGGATCCGGGATATCGGACGGCAGATGAGGGGGAGCTGAAGCTTCTGCGAGGAGATGTTGTGAAAGCACTGCTTGAAGAATATTATGCCAAAAAAGATGAAAAGTTTCAGAAATTTGTGGAATGCTTTGCAACAGGAAAGTCAGATGAAAATCTGGGAAACCTGATACAGAAATTATATGAAATGGCTATGAGCAATCCTTTTCCGCAGGAATGGCTGTCCGGGTGTATGGATGATTACAGGATTGATTCCCTGGAAGAGTTAAGAGAGACTGAGTGGATGAGGATGCTCTGGGATGCAGTGAAGGATGAACTGCAGGAAGCGAAGCTTCTGGTGCAGGAGGCTCGAAGAATCTGCTCAGAGCCGGATGGTCCGTATCTGTATGATGAGGCACTGAGCAGTGATCTGCTTCTTATAAGAAGTCTGCAGGAACTGGCAGAGAAAAGAGATTATAATGGAACTGCAGAAATACTTATGAAACCCTCATTTGCCCGGCTGAGCACAAAGAAGGCTGCGGATGTAGATGAACAGAAGAAGCAGAGAGCGAAAGATCTCCGGGATGAGGAAAAGGGGATTCTGAAGGAACTGGGGCAGCGATATTTCCAGAGTGCAGAGAAAGAACTTCTGGAAGTGATCAGATATATCAGAGGCCCAATAGAGATGTTAGTTGAGTTGACGGCACGATTTAAAAAACAGTTCGGAGAGGCGAAGAGAGAAAAGAATATTCTGGATTTTACGGATATGGAACATTTTGCCCTGCAGATACTGATGACGAAAGAAGGGGAAGAAATCCATATGTCTCAGGCTGCGAGAGAGCTTTCCGCAAAGTATGATGAAGTCCTGGTGGATGAATATCAGGACAGTAACTTAGTGCAGGAGCTTCTGACAACAGCAGTATCCGGGTGGATCAACCAGAAGAAAAATATCTTCATGGTAGGAGATGTAAAGCAGAGTATCTATCGTTTCCGTCTGGCAAGGCCGGAGCTTTTCATGGAAAAATATAAAAGTTATTCCACAGAAGAAGCACAGGAGCAGAGAATTGACCTGCACAAAAATTTCCGGAGCAGGGAACAGGTTCTGGAGAGTGTAAACTTTATTTTCCGACAGATCATGGGGGAAGACCTGGGAGGGATTACCTATGACAAAGATGCGGCCCTTTATCCCGGAGCTTCTTTTCCGGAAGGAGAGTCAGAGGAATTTGTAAAGACAGAGGTTCTTCTGGTCGAGAGAGACGGAGAAGAACTGTCTGATGTACAGGACTATGAAGACGCAGGTGCATCGGGAAACCGCAGGGAAATGGAAAATCAGACCGGGCAGGAACTGGAGGCGCTGGCCATTGCACAGAGAATTAAAGAAATTGTGGGAAAAGAACAGATCGTAGATAAAGAGACGAAGGAATACCGGCCTGTGGAATACGGGGATATTGTAATCCTGCTGCGCACTGCCTATGGATGGGCAGAAACCTTCAGGGAAGTGCTGGCATCTCAGGGGATTCCCGTATATTGTACATCAAGAACCGGATATTTCTCTGCAACCGAGATTGTGACTGTATTGAATTATCTGAAGGTGTGTGACAATCCGCTGCAGGATATTCCGCTTATGGGAGTGCTTCGTTCACCGATCGTCGGATGCACTTCACAGGAACTGGCAGAGCTTAGAATACAGTATCCTGATGGTCTGCTCTATGAGAGTGTTTCGGCATATGCAGGAGAAAATGAAATCCCCGAAAAAGAACTGGATCCGGATAAGCTGAAATCTGAATTGTTAAACAGTAATCTGCGAACAGATGAAAAGAACTCTCTGAATATTAAATTAAAAGGATTTCTGAGTCTCCTTGAAAAGGTAAGAAATATGGCTGCATATACGCCGGTCCACGAATTGATCCTTTATGTGCTGAAAGAAACCGGGTATGGAGATTATGCAAGGGCACTTCCGGGAGGAGAGCAGCGTTTTGCAAATCTTACCATGCTTGTGGAGAAAGCTATGGACTATGAGAAGACAAGCTACAGGGGTCTATTTAACTTTGTTCGTTATATCGAACAGCTACAGGCATATCAGGTAGACTATGGAGAAGTTAATCTGACAGGAGCGGGCAATGCCGCAGTGGAGATCATGACGATCCACAAGAGTAAGGGACTTGAATTTCCGGTAGTATTTGTGGCCGGTATGGGAAAACAGTTTAATTTTCAGGATATGAATGCAGGTCTTTTGCTTCATCCGGAACTGGGAATAGGGGCTGATGCTATCATACCGGAGAAACGGGTGATCGCATCTTCGCTGAATAAGCAGGTGATCAGAAGACAGCTTCTGAAGGAGAGTCTGGGAGAGGAACTGAGGGTACTTTACGTTGCCATGACAAGAGCAAAAGAGAAACTGATCCTTACAGGAACAGTCGGAAAGCTGGAAAAGCAGATGCTGTCGCTGTCGCGTTTTCTGGATGAGGAAGAAGAACTGCTCCCACTGGGAACCAGAATGAAAGCAAAGAATTACTGGGCTTTTGTACTGCCTGCGCTGGTGCGGCATCGGGCAATGAGTGAACTTTTGTGGGAATATGGAATCCTCATGAAGAAACAGCCGGGGATTTACGATGATATCTCTGAGTTTGTGATAAAAAAGATCACTGTTCGTCAGATGACAGAAAAGGCAGTTCTCATCCAGGCAGGAAACCAGATGCAGGAGGAATATCTGAAGAACTGGGATGAAAATAAAGTGTATGATGAGGCTGTGAAGGAAGAGATAGAGAAGAGATTTTCCTTTGCATATCCGTATAAATATCTGGAAGATATTCCGGTTAAAGTCAGTGTTTCGGATCTGAAAAAGAGAAGCTGGCATGATGAAAGTGAACTGGAAGAGAATATCAGTGTGTCTGCCGAAGCGCAGGAGGAAGAACAGGAAGCGCCGGTTCCCGCATTTATGGCAGAGAAGCAGGAAGAATATAAGGGGGCTGCCAGAGGTACTGCTTACCACAGAGTAATGGAATGTCTGGATTATGCAGAAACAGATACAGAGGAACAGCTTCGGGCTCAGTTAAAGAGACTTCTGGAGAGCCAGAAAATGACAGAGCAGGAAGCGGAATGTATCCGGATCCGGGATATCAGGAGGTTTGTGGAATCCGGACTGGGGCAGAGAATGAAGAAGGCTGCCATGAAAAAACATCTTTACAGAGAACAGCCTTTTGTGATTCAGAGAAGTGCTTCTATGCTCGATGATGGTTGGAAGAACGAAACAGTGCTGGTGCAGGGAATTATCGATGCCTATTTTATGGAAGAGGAAGAGATTGTTCTTGTGGACTATAAAACGGATAGAGTGAAGAGAGGACAGGAACAGAAGCTGATCGATCTGTATCATGTGCAGCTTGAGGATTATGCCCGGGCATTGGAGCGGATGACGGGGAAAAGAGTGAAGGAGAAGATCATTTATTCGTTTACATTGCAGAAAGAGATATTGCTGTAAGCGGAATAAAAATTATTATTGTGAATTCAAATATCCGGCAGGGATAAGCGCGTGTTATACGCGCCACCCTGCCGGATATTTGTTTTTCAGGATCTGGTTGACCAGTTTACCGAAGCCAATGGGATATCCATCTGCACAGAGGAGATGCCAGCCTTTTTTGTGAGCTGCTTCTTCGGGTTCGATATTTAAGGTTTCGCCCTTTAAATATCTGGTGATCCTTTCGTCAGAAGCGGAGAGAGAGATGACTGCTTCTGCTTCATCTTTGCGGATCGCCAGTGCAAGTGGCTGAGACGGCTCGAAGCGGTTTTTCTTCAGGTCACCGAGATAGAGACCGTTTCTTAAGAAGGTGATGCCGCGGAAGTTGTGGGCAACCGGGGGAAGATAGTAGGCTTTATCACCGCGGATTTCCACACGTTCCCAGTCAAACGGCTGGCCGCAGAGGGTTTTCAGACCGATTTCGTTCAGAAATTCCTCAATCAGTGGAAATGCGTTTTTGTCCGGTTTTGTGTGAGGACGGGAGCTTTCCTTGATTGCCTGTCCTTTTTTATGGAAGAGCGCAAGGAAGTGTCCCTCTCCATTCATTTTGTGTGGGAAAATCCGGATGCATTTGATAAGTTCAGGATTTCCGTTTCCCCATTCAGGAACTCCATGGGAGAAGCCTTCATAATCTTCCATTTCTGCCAGTTCCATGTCAGGACGGTTTTCCAGAAGCCAGGAAACAGTTTGTTCGTCTTCTGCAGGCGCGAATGTGCATGTAGAGTAAAGCATCAGTCCGTCGGGACGGAGCATATCGGCTGCCTGGAGGATAAGCTCTTTCTGGATTTCGGAAAGCTCCATGGATTTTTCGGGAGTCCAGTCTTTAGCAAGGGCTTCTTCCTTACGGAACATTCCTTCTCCGGAGCATGGAGCATCTAGGATGATCTTGTCGAAGAATTCGGGGAATGCTTTGGTTAACTTTGCAGGTGTTTCGTTTGCTACGAAGACATTTGGGATGCCGAAGAGTTCCAGGTTGCGAAGGAGGGCTCTGGCGCGGGAAGTGCTGATATCGTTTGCTACCAGAAGTCCCTGTCCCTGAAGTGCTGCGCCTGCTGCAGTTGCCTTGCCGCCCGGGGCTGCGCAGAGGTCCAGGACTCTGTCACCCGGCTCGATGGGGATGCGGGAGGCGGGGGTCATGGCGCTGGGTTCCTGAAGGTAGTAGAGGCCGGCCTGGTAGTATGGGCATCTGGAAGGACGGATGTCTTCATCGTAGAAGTAGCCGTTTTTGATCCATGGGATCTGACGGGTTGGAAATGGAGACAGGTTTTCGAAGTCTTCGCAGGTGATCTTGGAGGTGTTTATGCGCAGGCCGTAGGTTCGGGGAGCGCTGAAGCTGGAGAGGAAGGAGGGGTATTCGTTGCCGAGCATTTCTTTCATTCGGGTGAGGAATGCGGGGTGGAGGTGTGTTGTATTTTCGTTCATAATGGGTTGGGTTCCTTTGCTGTAGTTTTGATTGGTGGGTGGGGGACGCGCAGGAAAATATATCTGTCTGAGTGCGGTTTCGGCATCTAAGATCTTCTAAGTCGGTAAAAATCTGCTAAAAGCATGGAGAAAAATGCAAAACTCGCTCCGCTGCAGGCTTCGCTCAGACAGGTTGCGATTTTTCTCCATAACGCAGATTTCTACCGGCTAAGAAGATCTAAGATGCCTGCAAATGCACTCAGACAGATATATTTTCCTGCGCTGTTTACTGAAAATAACTGTAGTATAACGTGAGGTTTATGGAATATTAAGTTTATGAAATACTATAGCAATGCCATAAAATAATGCAATCAAGACAGTTCAGCAGGACTTCACGCTATGATGGACTGGATTGTCTGCAGTAATTTATGAAATAAGAAATTGATATATAGCAATGCTTTTAAATACATTATTTATGAGGAGTGCTATAGTAAACTGGAAGACGTTAAGGAGATATTTTCGGTAAAGGTATCAAAATGATTATAAAGTATAAATGATTTTTGCTAAATAGTATTGACAAAATCATATTATACATCATATAATATCGTTAACAAAACAATATTGATGTTCTGTATAGTATGTGAACAGGATGGAATAAATGTATCAGATGTGAAATGGCGTTTACCTTTGGTATAGTCTGAAGCATTTTTCAGACACGCTCTAAGACTGGATTGCAGAGATGATGCTGTCTGTACAGAACATAATTGAAACGAGGGAGTGAGCATATGGTTTTTAATACGGGTGCTGCGCTTCTGGATGCGGTTGTTCTGGCGGTTGTTTCTAAGGAGAAGGAAGGGACTTACGGGTATAAGATCACGCAGGATGTGCGTGGAGTTCTGGATGTTTCGGAGTCTACTTTGTATCCGGTGCTCAGGAGGCTGCAGAAGGATGATTGTCTGGAGGTTTACGATATGGCGTATGCAGGGCGTAACAGGCGTTATTATAAGCTGACGGACAGAGGTGCTGCGCAGCTGGAGTTTTATAAAGCTGAATGGAAAATTTATGCATCCAAGATAAGCGGGATGTTTGAGGGAGGAATAGGATGATGGACAGGGCGCGGTTTATGCAGGAGCTGGAGAAGCTGCTTGCTGATATTTCTGAGACAGAGAGGCAGGATGCCCTTGATTTTTATAATAGTTATTTCGATGATGCAGGAGCTGAGAATGAAGCTTCGGTGCTCAGGGAACTTGGAAGTCCAGAGAAGGTTGCAGCGATCATCAAGGCGGATCTGAAAGGTTCGGCAGGAGGCTATGAGTATGGAGAATATACGGAGCATGGCTATGAGGATGCCCGGACTAAAGAGAGAGGTCAGATGCCTGAGAAATATGGAGAAGAGTCGGGAACAGGGAAGCGTTTTTTCAGAAAGGGGAATCAGGCGGTGCTGATCCTTGCGGTGATCCTGCTGGTTTTTATTTCTCCTTTTGTTAAGGGGGCTGTTGGTGGGATTCTGACATTTGCAGTTGGAATTTTACTGCTTCCGTTCTGGCTGATCGTTGGATTGGGCATAGGTGCTGTGGTTTTACTGGTTGGCGGGCTTGCAGCTGTTGTGGCTGGAGCAGGGCTTTTGACTGTAATGATCGGAACCGGGATCATGACAATAGGAATTGGATGTCTGATGATTGCTCTGGCAATCCTTATGATATTAGGACTGATCAGCATTGCAGTACGCATTGTGCCGAAATGGTTTCGGAAGATTACTGACTTTTTTAACAGGGTGCTTTACAGAAAGAGAAAGGAGGAGGTTAAATGAAGAAGTTTACAAAAGGAATGTTGATCGCAGCGGGGATTTTTGGTGCTGTGGGAATCGGGCTGACAGCTGCCGGTGGTGTTATGGGAGCCAGTATGTCGGAACTGACAGGGGTGAAAAGCCTGAAAAGGGTGCTTCTGGTGGCAGACGGGGATTATGATTATGATGACAGCGATGATTATGATGACGATGATGATTATGACGATTATGATTATGATTATGATGACAGCGATGACTATGACAGCGATGATTATGACGACAGCGACGACTGTGACGACAGTGAGGATTATGCCCGCGCTGTTGATGAGAATGAGGAAGATAGCACTGTATATCAGTTGAAGTATCAGCCCACAAAGCTGGATATAGAGCTGAAGTACGATGAGCTGATTCTGGAAGAGGGTGACAGTTTCTGTGTCAGAGTTTATGATGACAGTGGGAAGAATGTGACAGTGAAGGAGAGTTCGGATACTCTTAAGGTCAGAAGCACGAAAAAACTGTCTAAAACTAGAAAGGTGCATATTTCCTATCCGGAAGATGTTAAGCTTCAGGAGCTGGAGATTGAGATGGGTGCAGGTACTGTTTATCTGAACAGAGATATTGAGACAGAGAAGCTGAGTGTGGAGATGGGAGCCGGGGAATTTGAAAGTAAGAATCCGGTGACTGCAATGGAGGCAGATCTGGAAATCGGAACCGGAAGTATGACATTTGCAGATCTGAGCGCCAGGAAGACAGATGGAGAATGTGGTCTGGGTGAACTGGATCTGACACTGACCGGTACGCAGGAGGATTATAATTATGATCTGGAATGTGGAGTGGGAAATCTGGATGTAGGTTCTGATTCCTACAGTGGACTTGGACGGGAGAAAACCATTTCCAATAAAGGCGCAGACAGGAAACTGGATCTGGAGTGCGGTATGGGAAATGTATCAGTAGATTTCTCCGGGAAAGAGCACAGAGATTTGCAAATGTCCTGAGGAGCCATATACTTATACACCCTGACGGGCAGAAACAAAAGTAGTATTTAACCGAATCAAGAAGTTATTGGTGTAGAGTAAGTAGCGAAGCGGATGATTTTATCTGCTCGACTAATCTGAGTTTAAGGAGGAAATGGAACATGGGTGACAAACGTTTATACAAATCATCAGAAAACAGTATGCTTTGCGGTGTATGTGGAGGAATCGCAGAATATTTTGATATTGACCCTACGCTGGTGCGTCTGGCATGGGTGATCCTTACCTGCTTTGGCGGTGCGGGAATCTGGGCATATATCATTGCGGCAATTATTATTCCCAAAAGATAATAGAATCTCAGAATCCAATCTGCAATAGACAGAAGTTTGACCGAATCAGGCAGGCAGCGAAGCGGATTGCGAATATCCGTTTGAATGAAATACAGTATAAAAATTAAGAAAACAGCCCATACTCCAAAGAAAAGGAGTGTGGGCTGTTTTGGATAAAGAGAAGGAAATAAAAGCTTATCTTGATGGAGAATTATTACCGGAGGTCAGAATGAAGTATGAAATTGCAGAGGAAATGGGACTGCTGGACAGGGTATTGAGTGATGGATGGAAAAGTCTGTCTGCGAAAGAGACCGGAAGGATTGGAGGGCTGATGACGAAACGAAAAAAAGAGAAATTGAAAAAATAAATAATATGGAATAAGCTTGTTCTCCGGACGATGATGCTGTAAAATTAAGAACAGGTATTAGAGCGTGTTTGAAAAATCATTCTCACAAGATGCACGCCCCATTTTGTGGTATATTTTGTCCGAATTCGGTTGTCGTAGTCCGCTATGACGCCCTTATTCGAACAAAATCTCCCACAAATTGTGACGCACATCTTGCAGAAAGCCTTTTTCAGACACGCTCTGGAGTAGCTAAGAAATATGGGAGGACAGTAAAATGAAGTTAGGTATTCTGGGAGCAGGAGGCATTGCTTCTACTATGGCGAAAACAGTGGCAGGAATGAAAGATGTGGAGGCGTATGCGGTTGCTGCCCGTGATCTGGGACGAGCCCAGGTATTTGCACAGAAATATGAAGTAAAAAAAGCATATGGATCCTATGAGGAAATGCTGGCAGATGATGAGGTTGAACTGGTTTATATCGCAACCCCTCATTCACACCATTATCTGCATGCGAAAATGTGTCTGGAAGCAGGAAAGCATGTGCTTTGTGAAAAGGCATTTACTGTAAATGCAGAGCAGGCACAGAAATTATTTGATCTTGCAAAAGAGAAAAAGCTTCTGATCACAGAAGCAATCTGGACAAGATATATGCCGTCCAGAAAGATGATCAACGATATTATTGAAAGCGGTGTGATCGGAGAAGTTACGGCAGTTACCGCGAATCTCAGCTATACAGTAAGTCATGTGGAACGTATCCGTAAACCGGAGCTTGCAGGAGGTGCTCTTCTGGATGTAGGCGTATATCCGATCAATTTTGCCTCCATGGTGCTTGGCGATAAGGTAAAGGATGTAAAGGCTACTGCAATCTTTCAGAATGGAGTGGATATTCTGGACAGCATTGCCATGGTGTTTGAGGGAGACCGCATGGCAACCCTTCAGTGTGGAGCAAGAGAAATCTCAGACAGAATGGGAAGTATTTTCGGAACCAGAGGATATATGCAGGTGCAGAATATCAATAATCCGGAAAAGATTACAGTGTTTGATACCGAACATAAAGAAGTGGCTTCTTATGTTGTGCCGGAACAGATCTCAGGATATGAATATGAGGTAGAATCCTGCAAGAAAGCAATTCATGAGGGAAAACCGGAGTGTCCGGAAATGCCTCATGCGGAAACAATAAGGATTATGAAAATCCTGGACGACATCCGTAAATCCTGGAATTATGAGATTCCCTGTATCGAATAAAAAGTGTGGAATAATCTTATAAAAAAGACCAGTAATGTTTTGACATATACCCGAAACGTTACTGGTTTTTCTTTTCTGCTATAATGGAAATGTAACAAAAAAATTTATTGTGTCTTGATTTTACCAGATAAATTTATAAAGAGGATTTTATCATTATCTGTCGTGTGTCATTGCTTGTTCGTGGGGTAAAAATCATTTATAGCTTTTTTAAATAAATCTCCTGCTTTTATTGTATTTTTGAATTTTTGATTATTAATGGGAAAGGGTATAATAGAAGTTACAGTAAACAGAATGGATAAAAATACCAAAAAAAGCAGGTGAGAAAAGTTGTATTATGTTGGAATTGATATTGGTTCGACTGCTTCGAAGACAGTTGTGACTGGTGACAGGGAAATGAAATTTGTGCTACCTACAGGGTGGAGCAGTAAGGAGACGGCTTCGGAGATTGCTTCAAGGCTTCTGGATGAGGGGATTGATGTAATGAGTGAAGGGGTTCGTGTAGCAGCTACAGGATATGGGCGTGTAGCTGTGGATTATGCGGATTTTGTGATTACGGAGATTACCTGTCATGGAAGAGGTGGCAGAGAACTGGCGGGAAATGAATGTGCAATTATTGATGTAGGTGGTCAGGATACGAAAGTAATCTTGATAGATCAGGGAATGATCCAGGATTTTCTTATGAATGATAAATGTTCTGCCGGAACCGGGAAGTTTCTGGAGATTATGGCGAATCGACTGGGAGTTACCATTGCGGAACTGTTTGACCTGGCAGAACAGGGAACTGTGGTACCGATCAGTTCGTTGTGTACGGTATTTGCGGAATCTGAGGTAATCAGCATGATTGGTGAAGGGCGAAGCAGAGAGGATATAGCTGCGGGAGTGGTAAATTCTGTAGCGGAGAAAGTTGCGCAGCTTGCCAGAAGAAAGCAGCTTCCGGGGACAGTGCTCCTTACGGGAGGATTGAGTGAATGTCCGTATTTTGCAGAAATTCTTTCGGAAAAACTTGGATGTGCTGTTGAAGCTATGAAAGACGGAAGATATGCAGGAGCGTTTGGGGCATCATTGCTTGCCGGAGAAAAAAAGAAATAAATAATCAACTGTAGAGGATAATAAGGACTGCAACAGTTGGCGAATGGTATGAAAGAAGTAAAAAATAATATAAAAACGATAGAAAGATGAGGTACAAAGATGGAAATAATTAAAGATTTACCAGAAGTATTTGAGGAGTTTGCGGAGCAGAGGAAGAATTCATTTCTTGCTATCAAGAAGATTAAGGATCAGAATATCCCGGTAATTGGTTCTTACTGTACATATTTCCCACAGGAGATTGCAATGGCAATGGGAGCTGCTTCTGTAGGTTTATGTTCCATGTCTGATGAAACAATCCCGGTAGCCGAGCAGACATTGCCGAAAAATCTCTGTCCACTGATCAAGGCCAGTTATGGGTTTGCAGTGACAGATAAATGTCCATTCTTTTATTTTTCAGATGTTGTAGTTGGTGAGACTACCTGTGACGGAAAGAAAAAAATGTATGAATTTATGTCCGAATTTAAGGATGTATTTATTCTGGAGCTTCCTCATAAACAGACAGAGGCTGCACTTCAGTACTGGAAGAGTGAGATTATCCGTTTCAAAGAATATCTGGAGAAGAAATTTGAGGTGGAGATCACAGAGGAGAAGCTTCGTGAGGCAGTCCGCATCAGCAATGAGGGACGTCGTGCTTTGAAAGATTTCTATGAACTGATGAAACAGGATCCGGCTCCAATGAAGGGTGAGAATCTTTATAATGTATTGTATGGAACTACCTTTAAGTTTGACCGTTCCAAAGTCCCGGCAGAGATTGATGCACTGACAGTGAAGCTGAAAGAAGAATATGCAGCAGGCAAAAACGAAGGAAAGAAACATCGTATTCTGATCACCGGATGTCCAATGGGCGGAGCTACCATGAAAGTAGTAAAAGCAATTGAAGAAAATGGCGGTGTGGTAGTTGCTTTTGAAAACTGCTCCGGTGCAAAGAGCGTAGACAGACTGATTGATGAAAATGATCCGGATATTTACGAAGCAATTGCAAGACGTTATCTGAATATCGGCTGTTCTGTTATGACTCCGAATCCGAACCGTTTTGAACTGTTAAATGAACTGATCGATGAGTACCAGGTAGAAGCTGTTGTGGAAATGACTCTTCAGGCCTGTCATACTTATAATGTGGAAGCCGGTAAAGTTGGCAGATTTGTAAGAGAAGAGAAAAAGATTCCTTATCTGCATGTGGAGACAGATTATTCTCAGTCTGATGTTGGACAGCTAAATACACGTATTGCGGCTCTGATAGAAATGTTATAACTGTGAAGGTATTATAAGATTATACGAAAAATGTCGAATTGTATGTATTTTATTATAGCAATCCTCTGAAATAATGCATCTTAATCCAGCCCATCAGAGTGTGAAATC
>ERZ857775.1595-NODE-1595-length-25476-cov-5.807167_pt1 | contig 25476 bp, 24 predicted proteins | sample MGYA00519698_ERZ857775 | MGnify/ENA primary metagenome ERZ857775 (study PRJEB31778, sample SAMEA3449363) | human gut metagenome | biome: human gut; feature: human-associated habitat; material: faeces | place: United Kingdom | collected 2010/2012 ...
AGCAGTTAGTTCGCTGGAGCGTTGCGCCGGCGAGTGAGCAATCACCATTGTCCGAGTGCGTCCGCCTTGAACAACTTTCAACACACTAAATAGGTTATAAAGAAATCCGACACATTTCAAAAAACGTTGGAAATCCAACTAATGTCGTTTTTCGTCGGTAGCAATTTTTCATTTACACAATTATACTTATTATACAGAGAAAAACAACTACTGTCTAATATCTTTTTATAATGAATGGGAGAGCAAAAACATGGATTTTTACAACTTTTATACAGGAAAAGAATTTGAAGCATATCAGTACCTTGGTGCTCACGTATGGGATGGCGGAACCACCTTCCGTACATTTGCCCCGGCAGCGCAGCGAGTATCTGTAATTGGTGAGTTCAACGGCTGGACAGAGACTCCTATGAACCGCGTTCATGATGGCAATTTCTGGGAATGCACCATGAATAATGTAGGCTCTGACCTGATGTATAAATACAGAATTTACCGTCAGGACGGCTCCTTCGTGGACCATGCAGACCCCTATGCTTTTTATAGCGAGATGCGTCCAGGCACTGCTTCAAAGACCTATGCTCTTGGCGGTTATGAATTTGGCGACAGCAAATGGCTGAAAAACCGCAAAGCAAGCTACGACAAACCAGTAAACATTTATGAAATGCATTTTGGCTCCTGGAAAAAACGAGGCGAAGGACAGGAAGACTGGTACACCTATGAGGAACTGGCACCGATCCTTATCACCTATTTGAAGGAACACGGCTATAATTATGTGGAGATCATGCCTCTCTGTGAGTACCCATGCGACGAATCCTGGGGATATCAGGATACAGGATATTTCAGTCCAACCTCCCGCTATGGCAAGCCGGAAGAATTGAAAGCATTTGTAGACCAGTGCCACCAGGCTGGAATTGGGGTCATTCTGGATTTTGTTCCAGTGCATTTTGCAGTGAATGATTATGCGTTGGCAGAATATGACGGAACAGCCCTTTATGAATATCCAAACATGGCAGTTGGCCGCAACGAATGGGGAAGCTGCAATTTTATGCATTCCAGAGGAGAAGTTTGCAGTTTTCTGCAGTCCTCTGCCTATTACTGGATGAATGAATTCCATTTCGATGGCCTTCGCATGGACGCAGTAGGAAATCTGATTTACTGGCAGGGGGACGCAAGCCGTGGAGAAAACCTGGCAGCTCTGAAATTTATCCGTACCATGAATCAGGGCTTAAAGGAAAGAATCCCTGACTGCCTCCTTTTTGCCGAGGATTCCACTCCATATCAGGGTGTGACAAAGCCGGTATGGGAGGGCGGACTTGGATTTGATTACAAATGGGATCTTGGATGGATGCATGATACTCTGTCTTATTTTCAGGCAGATGCAAAAGAAAGACAGGAAAAATATCACAAGCTGACATTCTCTATGATGTATTTTTACAATGAGCGCTATATCCTGCCGCTGTCCCATGATGAGGTTGTCCACGGAAAGGCAACCATCGCCCAGAAGATGAACGGTGGTTATGATGGGAAATTTCCACAGGCAAGAGCTTTCTATATGTATATGTATGCGCACCCGGGTGCAAAGCTGAATTTCATGGGAAATGAGCTGGCACAGCTGAAAGAATGGTGCGAAAAGGATGAGTTGGACTGGATTTTGCTGAAATTCCCTGTTCATGAAGCATTTCATAAATTCATGGCAGATCTGAACCAATGCTATCTGAAGAACAGTGCTTTTTCCCAGAGAGATTTCAGCCAGGATGGTTTCTCATGGGTGGATTGCCATCAGGAGCAGAAGTGCATGTATCTGTTTGAAAGAATCAGTGGGGATCAGAAAATTTTGGCTGTGTTCAATTTCTCCGACGAAATCCAGGAATACACTTTGGAAAAAGATTATGCCGGATATGAGCTTCTCCTTGCAAGTGATATGGTGAAATATGGCGGTAAAAAGCGCTACACGAAAAAAGAAAAGGTAATTACAGGCGGAAAAGCAGTATTTAAAATGGGACCATTTTCTGCCAGATATTATCTGGTGAAATAAGGAAAAGTATATAAATAAAAAAGACCTGTATCCGGATAAAATTCTACAATGATGGAACCTTGTCATTGGTTTTATCTGGAGTACAGGTCTTTATGATTGCTGCGTACAGCAGTCAATGAGCTTCTGTAATTGTAGGAAAATGCAATGCAAAAACGCAATGCGTATAATTTATTTACCAGGAGAGAGATGCTCCTTGATAGCGGTAAAACTCTCTGGACTGATGACATGCTCGATACGGCATGCATCGGAGGTTGCAGTTTCCGGATCAACACCCAGACTGATCAGCCAGGAGGACAAAAATTCATGTCGCTCATAAATCATATCTGCAATCTTCTGTCCGGATTCGGTAAGATAAATATATCCTTCTGGAGTGACAGTGATATGGTTCTTTTCACGAAGGTTCTTCATAGCAACACTGACACTTGATTTCTTAAATCCAAGCTCATCAGCAATATCAACGGAACGCACAACAGGTTTCTTTTTGCTGAGAATAAGAATGGTTTCCAGATAGTTCTCAGCGGATTCATTAGATTTCACGATAGATCACCTCAATTTTTTGCGTGTGTAGCAGTACACGTATATTACCTATAGAATACCATAGTTTACCGATTAGGGCAATTATTTTTTGCAGAAGAAAAAGCGTAGTTCAGATCTGTTTATTGTTTATGAAGAGAACAGATATGATTTTTACAATATATAGCAAATATCAAAATTTGAGAAAATAAGAATGAAATTATGGAAGAAATAAATGCTATATCTAAAATGCAACAAATAAAAATCTTAAAATTTGAGATGAAATGGTTGCATTATATAAAGAGAGAAGTATAATATTAGGTACATAGAATAAAATATTAAAAGGTAAAAAGAGAGCCAAGGAGTTGAGAGCCATGACGAAGTTTATAAGCAACGTGAATAAATATTTATCAGAAATGAAGATTAAGCAATCTTATCTAAGCATGGTTACAGGTATAGATAAGAATAAAATGTCGCGTTTATTGACTGGTTCACAAGAAGAAAGCGGTACAGATATGGAGAAGATTGCACGTGGACTTGGGAAAAGTATTGGATTTTTTTTGAAAGAATCTATGAGCATTTCACAGGTCGGAAGTTCTTCAATGAATAAAATTGCATTTTATGCTGGAGAACCTTCCAAGAAACAAGAGCAGATCGCCAAGCAGTTAGTGGAATTAATGGAAAATATTGATGAAGTAATCAGTGCAAACAGTCGTTTTGAAAATATAGCGAGGAGTTAAGTGATGAATATAGAGCGTTTACGAAAAATCATTGCATATAGTGATAAAAATCATGACGAAATCTACTCTATGATAAAAAGATTCTGTTCATTTGCCGGGATTGAATATGATAGTGATCTTCTTAATGTTCTGCAAATTGTGCGGTCCTCTTTTCAGAAAAAAGGATTTCTGGTTTTGGAAATACCTTTTGCCGATGATGAAATAGGCGCTTTGTGTTATAAAGGTGATGGATTAGGGTATGTTGTAATTAACACCTCTTTACCTAAGGTGAATACGAATTTTGCTATAGCACATGAAATTTATCATGTTTTCTGGGGCGAAAATGAATTTGTTTCAAAGGTAGAATTTTCAGACGATCATTATTATGAACATGAGGAAGAATATGCTGCAAATCTTTTTGCTGGGATGTTATTAATGCCAGAGATAAGTTTTAGAAGAATGTATTTGAAATTTAAAGAAGAATCTGACAGTAATGAAGTAGATACAATTATCCGATTAATGGCATATTATGAAGTTCCATTTATGGCAGTTTTGATTAGATGCCTTGAATTGAGATTGATAGCTGGAAATGCAGTTACAGAAGGATTACTTAATCATGATCGTACCCAGATTAAACAAAAATTAGCTGATCTTTGGTTGGACGAGGCCATAATGGAACCATCAAAAAAAGATGATTATCTGCACGTAGAAGCTATAGTTAAGAAGTTTGGAAAAAAATATGTCGAGGATGGATATATAAATGAGCGTACATTAGATAAAGTTCTTCATAATATGCGTGAACTATACCAGAAAATAAGGAGGGAGTAAGATATGCCAACTACATATACGGAAACTCCCGATAATTTTAATGAGATAGGTACTTTTGTTGAAAAAGAGATTAATGGCATAAAGAAAATTTTCTATCTGGCTCAAAGAGTTATTTTTTATGATGCATGCTCGTTTCAAAGGCATTCTCATTTGCCGGATAAAGAGATAAAAGTATTGATGAATTATTATAAAATACATGGAACAGTGGTATTTATCACGAAATGCATTTTGATGGAGCTTGCATCAGACAGGCATAGTTTAGCAGAAGAATATATTGCATTCATTAAAAAAATGGCTGAGGCAGAAATTAAGGTTGTGATATTTAATGAAGAATATACATATGACATTCTTTCAGAATGCTTTTCTACAAATGAAAGAATAAATGAGTATTTATCCTGGGCTGTGAGAATGGTAAAATCTCCGGTTAGTACAATAACAGAAATGTTGAAAAATGACGAGAAACTTACAGCAGAAGTGCTTGAAGGGAAAAATTTAAGACAGTCTGATATATATCGTAGATTTTTTGCCACAGTGAGAGAAAACAAAGAACATGCGGATAATTTAGGGGAAGAACTTATTGCGATATGTGTACATATACTGTCACATCTTCCTGGAATCGTAGATGGGAAAATATGTGTACTGACAGATGATAAAGGTGCAGCATCAAAAATTGATTCCGCAGTAAAAAGAACAAACGTACAGAACAGAGGGGCAAAGATTATATTGTTTAGTACTCCTAAAGTGGTTCAGCATATGTTTCAGGAGCAAATAGAAATATCTGAAAATGAGATGATAAATATTATATCTCAAGGAACCTCTGGAAATATAGTTGTTATGGGAACAACGGCGTATGATTTTGATATTAATGTGAGCATATCCATGCCAAGTGAAGCGTTAGTAGGGAAAATAATGGAGCCAAATGGGATTAATATTATTTTTTGAGAAAAGCTCTGGGAAATGTAATTGGTAGGCTGTGGATCCAGAATAGGATAATGCCCGTTTGGAAAAAAAGGCATAAACAGTCATATTTTCCAATGACAAATCATTTTCCGGGTAGTATATTAAAACTAATTATCGTTTTCAGGGAGGTTTTTATTATGTACATTGCTTCAAAGGAACGTTACACCACAATGGAATACAACCGTTGTGGTGACAGCGGACTTATGCTGCCGAAGGTGTCACTTGGACTATGGCATAATTTTGGAGATACGTCTAAATTTGAGAATATGAGACAGCTGTGTTTTACAGCTTTTGACAACGGAATCACACAGTTCGATCTGGCGAATAATTATGGACCGGAGCCGGGGAGTGCAGAGATTAATTTCGGCAGGATTCTGAAAGAAGACCTGGGAAAATACAGGGACGAACTGATCATTACTACCAAGGCAGGATATGAAATGTGGGATGGTCCTTATGGAAACTGGGGCAGCCGCAAGTATCTTCTGGCAAGTCTTGACCAGAGCCTGAAGCGTATGGGACTGGAATATGTGGATATTTTTTACCATCATAGAATGGATCCGGAGACCCCTCTGGAAGAGACCATGGGAGCGCTGGCCAGTGCAGTGCAGAGCGGAAAAGCCCTGTATGTGGGACTTTCTAATTACGATGGAAAAACACTTTCACAGGCGGCGTCGATTTTGCAGGAAATGTATTGTCCTTTTGTGATTAATCAGAACCGTTATTCTATTTTTGACAGAACTGTGGAGAAAAATGGACTAAAAAAGACCACTGGAATTCTGAAAAAAGGTCTGATCACCTTCAGTCCTCTTGCGCAGGGACAGCTTACAGATCGCTACCTTAATGGTATTCCGGAAGACAGCCGTATCCGTACAGATGGCAGATTTTTGAAGGAAAGCAATCTGACGCCAGAGCGTTTGCAGCAGATCCGGGAGCTGAATGATATGGCTGCAGAGCGTGGCGAGAAGCTTTCGGAGATGGCTCTTGGCTGGTTGCTTGCACAGCAGGAGGTGACCAGTGTACTCATTGGAGCATCACGACCACAGCAGATTCTTGATAACATAAAAGCAATCCACTGTGCACCATTTACGGAGGAAGAGCTTGTGAGAATTGATGAAATTGCGGCTGAAAATACAGCCAGTACATCGTTTCGTAAATAACGATACCAATATGCAGACAAGTCAATATGGTGGTTACTTAATATTCGATGTATTAGATAACAAGCATGAAATCCCAGATATATCCAGAAGCCTGACAGTTATGAACAGTATTACAAAGAAGCAGATAGGGCTTTTTACGAGACGAAGAAAAACAATTATATTTTGCATAAGGAGAGGGACAGAAAATGATAATTCGAAAGGGAACACAGGCTGACCTTGTGTCAGTGGAACAGCTTTACAATGACATTCATACGGCAGAAGAAACAGGTCATCAGACCATTGGCTGGATCCGTGGTGTGTATCCTACAAGAGCTACGGCACAGGCCGCATTAGATGCCAAGGACTTGTTTGTTCTGGAGGATGCAGGTAAGCTCCTGGGAGCGGCCAGAATCAATAAAGCGCAGGTGGATTCTTATGCAGAAGGCGATTGGGAATTCGCAGCCAGGGATGAGGAGGTTTGCGTCTTCACACTCTGGTAGTTTCCCCCTCCGCTTCTGGAAAAGGCTATGGAAAGAAGTTGGTAAAGTTCTATGAGGATTACGTTTTAAGCCACGGCTGTCCGGAACTTCGGATGGATACTAGAGCGTGTTTGAAAAATCATTCCCGCAATCTGCACGCCTCACTTTGCGGTATATTTTGCCCGAATTCGGTTGTCGTAGCCCGCTACGACGCCCTCATCAGGACAAAATCTCCCACAAATTGTGACGCACATCTTGCAGAAAGCCTTTTTCAAACACGCTCTAACGCAAGAAATGCCGCTGCAAGAGGGCTGTATAAAAAGCTTGGATATAAGGGAATCGGGATTGTGCCTACAGAATTTAACGGGATACCGGATGTGCAGCTGGTATTGTTGGAGAAGCACTTGTAATAGTTGAAATTCCCTTTTAGGAAAAAAGAAAAGAGAGCAGGCGAGTTTGTAGAGATACAGATTTGTCTGCTTTTTTTATATAGAGTTCCATCCCCCCGGGGGGCTTGCGGAAGAAAACTGGTTTTGATAATATTTTAACATTGGAGTTTAATGCGGAGGATTTGAAATTGGATAAATTACTGGATGAAATAGAGAGTTATTGGAGCACCCGGACGGAAGGGTATTCTGAGGTGAATGAAAAAGAATTGAAGGGAATGCAGAAAAAGGCATGGCTGGAGACTCTGGAACGCGGATTTTTTGGAAAAAGGTCTGGGAAAAATGAGGATTCAGAAAACAATTCTGTGGAAAAAGAAGTTTTAGAAGAAGAATTTTCTGAAAAACAACATACAGACAAATATAAGGACCACCTGAGAATTCTGGATATCGGTACTGGCCCAGGCTTTTTCCCTATGATCCTTGCGGAAGCAGGATATCATGTAACAGCCATAGATTACACTCCGGGAATGTTGGAAAAGGCTGCAGAAAATGCAGCGAAATTTATCGGAGAAAAGAGCCGGAATATTGAATTTAAAAGAATGGATGCCCAGGCATTGGAGTTTGAAGATGAGAGCTTTGACGTGATCATTTCCAGAAACCTGACCTGGAATCTGCCCCATCCGGAAATGGCTTATAAAGAGTGGCTTCGGGTTCTGAAAAAAGGTGGAAAGCTTTTGAATTTTGATGCCAACTGGTATGGATATCTCTATGATGATAAGAAGCGTGAGGCTTACGAGAACGACCGCAAAAATGTGGAAAAAGGAAGCCTGGATGACCATTATCTGTGCACAGATATTGACCGAATGGAGAAAATTGCGCTGCAGGTTCCGTTGTCGGAGACCAAGCGTCCGGGATGGGATGTGAAGGTACTGGAAGCGCTTGGAGCAGCGCAGATTCAGGTGAATGAGGACATCTGGCAGCAGGTATGGAGCGAGGAAGAGAAGCTGAATTATGGATCTACACCCATGTTTATGGTGGAGGCTGTAAAATAGAAAAAGATATTATCAGTGATATACAGAAATTTGTACGAATTTAAAGATAAGTAAAGCGGTGTTGGTTGTAAGAATGAAGTATTAGAGTATTTAAAAAATAGGATAAGTTTTTATTGAATCGTAAGGAAAATTATTTGTAAAGATATTATTGGAAAAGGTAGAAAATAATGAGTGAAATAATAAATATAGGTGGCTTAAGTGCGGCACCAGGGCAGCGTGTCCATGGTTTTATTTCCATTGGAAATGGAGAATTTTCTCTTCCCGCAACAATTGTCAGGGGCGAAAAACCAGGTAAAACAGCTCTCATTACAGCTGGTATCCACGCTGGTGAATATGTGGGAATACAGAGTGCAGTAGAGCTTGGAAGAGACCTGAAAATTGAGAAAATGACAGGAACGGTAATTATTGTAAAGGTAGTGGCGAAAGAAGAATTTGAAAATCGGCACGGTTCTCTTTGCAGGGCGACAGGTGAGAATCTGAACCGCCTTTTTCCAGGAAAAAAAGAAGGTACTACATACGAAAAACTGGCGTATGCAGTAGTTGAAGAGTTACAGAAGGTGGCAGATTTTTATATTGATCTTCACAGTGGTGATGACTATGAGAAGCTGACTCCCTATGTGTATTATGCAGGTAAAGCAGCCCCGGAAGTGATGAAAATTTCCCGTCAGATGGCAGAACAGGTGGATGTTCCTTACATGGTAAAATCGGAGGTATCATCGGGTGGAAGCTATAATTATGCAGCATCCTGCGGCATCCCTTCCGTGCTTCTGGAACGGGGCGGAATGGGAGCCTGGGAGACAGAGGAAGTGCGTTCTATGAAGCGTGATGTACGCAGTATTTTACGGTTCCTCGGTATTTATGACGGACATAGAAGTATGCGGAAATATTATCCATTAAACGTAACGGATGTGCAGTATCAATCCGCCTCTTATACGGGACTCTGGTATCCCCAGAAGAAGGCAGGAGACCTGTTTACAGAAGGAGAAATTCTTGGCTATGTAAAGGATTACGAGGATAATATTCTGGAAACCTGTACCTCCTATGGGGACGGAGTAATCCTGTATCAGACTGGTTCCCTACAGGTGATTAAGGATGGTCCGATGGTAGCTTATGGCCGGATCAGTTATGAGGAAGACGACCGAAAAGAGAAGATTGCGGCCTACTGGACCAAGCGAAGCGACAGCTTTCTGGAGCAGAGAAGGGCAGAGTTACATAGTCCGCTGGCAAAGAGATGGCTGGAAGAAATTGAGAAATACCTACCTAAAAAGGCATTAAGTCCTGAAAAAAAAATTGAGGATGAAAGCAAGGAAAGAAAAGATGCAGTTGCAAAAATTAAGGAAAAAGAGACTGGTAATGGTAAACTTAAAATCCTGGATGTGGGCTGTGGAACCGGTTTCTTTACAATCCTTCTTGCAAAACAGGGACACCAGGTAACAGGCACCGACCTTACTCCGGATATGATCACAAACTCCCGGATCCTTGCCAAAGAAGAGCAGGTAACATGCGACTTCCAGGTGATGGATGCGGAGCATTTAACTTTCCAGGACGAGAGCTTCGACGTAGTCATTTCTCGAAACCTGACCTGGACCTTACCAGAAGCAGCCCAGGCTTACAAAGAGTGGTCCAGAGTATTAAAACCAGGCGGACTTCTCCTGAATTTTGATGCCAACTACGGCGCCACAAACTTCGCCGAAACCTCCGATCTCCCGGAAAACCATGCCCACAACCAGCTTGGAAATTCCCTGATGCAGGAATGCGAAGACATCAAACGCCAGCTTCCAATCAGCTCCTACCTCCGCCCCGCCTGGGATGTGGAAGAGCTTGGGAAAAATGATATGGAACAGATTTCCATTGACCTTGGACTTAGCAAAAGGGTATATAAAGAAAGAGATGAATTTTATAATCCGACGCCGATGTTTGCTATTGCGGCGAGAAAACAGAGCAATTCATAAAATTTTAAATAATATAAACGAAAATGTGCTTGAAAAATATTATTCAGGCACATTTTTTATGCTCTTTATGGAAGAACGGAAACATATTAAATTTCAGAAATAAGGGGATTGGGAAAAATTTTAATGGCATGTCCCTTTTTTGCCCCATGCCATGAGTTATACTATGGGACAGAAGCAAAAGTGAAGGAGCTATAGGAGGAATACTTATGTTAGCGTATAGAATTGAGGGAATTATTGGGGAGAGTCTGTGCAAAGATGAGAATGATAGAAATGCTGTTGCGGAGATGAAACATAAGTATGCAAATAGAAGTGAGGTATTTAACAACAGATTTGGTAAAAATGCGTATATATTTATTGCAGATACTTCAGAAGGAAGTATTACGTTGGGAGCGTTTGTGACGGATTTGCAGAAAATATCGGCTATTGTAGATTCCTATGCTCAGCATATGGGAATACAAATGACAGATATTGTCATATCAGAAGTAACATTAAAGAAATTATACGGACTTCTAAGTAAGGCTGAAAGTCAGAATTTTATCCAGGATACAAATGAAATTCTGGAGGAATTTGGGCTTGATGAGATTGTGGGGGATTATGTCCGGTATTTGGAATATAAAGAATATATTGTAAAGAAGGGCACTGCCAATCTGCTGCGATGCAATGAGGCTAAATATTGGATGAGTGATACCTTCCATTTGGAATTACAGAGAATATTTGCAGGAAGCGGCCATGAATCGGCATTGGGACATCCTGTTCACTATATCATTGAAACTGATGATGAGAGTACTAGGCGAATTATGCAGATTTATCTGCTGCGAAGCCTGTATACTCAAATGAGAATTAGAAGTGGGAGATTTAGTTGTATTGAAGTTGAAACAAGCCGAACTTTAAATGATGGGACATATGAATTGTTGTATAAAGCTTCTTTCGGTGGAAGTGTTGTGGTGAAGGTTCTTATGGAGGATAGTGAGGAAACAGACTATGCTACAGAGTTAAATGAGCAGATACAGCTTATTTGTAAAATGCTTAAAAAATATCGTAATCAGGTACTGACGATTATCTGCCTGCCAAGAGAATGCCAGCGGTTGAAGGAACTGTTCTATGAAGAATTGTCAAATGTATCTATTGTGGAATTAAAGGAGAAATTTGTGAAAGAAAAAGAGGCTGAACGGTTTCTTGAGAATCTGGCAGAAGAAAAGCAAATATCTGCTGATGCAAAGCTTGCCAATAAGATACAGGAAGGAAAAGGATACTTGGTACCAGAGCTTAGAGGAATTTTTGATTCCTGGTATGACCAGAAGCTGAAAACAGAGATTTATCCTCAGTACCAAGATGTTTTAACTATAAAGGCAGAGGAAATAAAGGCGATACCGAAAGGCACTGCCTATGAAAGATTGCAGAAAATGGTGGGAATTACCCAAATTAAAGCGGTAATAGAGAAAGCTCTTAATTATAATAAACTTCAGAAGATATATAGAGAAAAAGGAATAAAAACAGGACGTCCTGTTATGCATATGGTATTTACCGGAAATCCAGGAACTGCGAAAACTACAGTGGCAAGGCTGCTGGCTCAGATTATGCAGGATAACGGTTTACTTTCCAGAGGACATCTGGTGGAAGTTGGAAGATCTGATCTGGTGGGAAAATATGTAGGATGGACAGCAAAATGTGTAAAAGAAAAATTTAAAGAAGCGAAAGGTGGTGTATTATTTATTGATGAAGCTTATTCGCTTCTGGATAATCGGGCAGGTTCCTATGGAGATGAAGCAATCAATACAATTGTACAGGAGATGGAGAATCATCGAGAGGAACTGGTGGTTATATTTGCTGGATATCCTGAAAAAATGGAAGAATTTATTCAGAAAAATCCAGGACTCAGATCAAGAATAGCATTTCATGTTTCGTTTCCTGATTATAATGAATTGGAGCTTTGTCAGATTGCACAGCTTATGGGAAAAGAAAAGGGAATCGAGTTTACTCAGGAAGCTATGGGAAAACTACGGACTGTATTTAGATATATGGGAAAGAAAGATGACTTCGGAAATGGGCGATATGTACGAAGCATGCTGGAGCAGGCGCAGATGAATCAGGCGGAAAGGTTATTAAAAAAAGATATTTCTACTATTACGGATACGGAACTCTTTACAATAACGGCAGAAGATATTGAAATCCCCCTTATGGAAAGGGAAGAAAGAAGAGTGATTGGCTTTGCGTGTTAATGAGATAAGGCTTGCTTTCGCTCTGGGCGATAATTATAATTTAACTAATAATAGAGCTTACTGAAGGCATGCTCTGGAGCTGATTGGAGGAGAAAAATGGGTACAGCATATTCCAAGAAATTATTAGTTCTTTATATTCTGGATATTTTGCAGAAGTATACAGATGAAGAACACAGGCTAAGCCAAAAGGAGATACTGGAAATTCTGCGCAAAGAATATGAAATGATAGTTGATCGGAAAACTGTGCGAAGAAATCTTCTGAATCTGATGGAGTATGACTGTGAGATTGAGTGCAGGGAAGTGCTCAGGAAAAAAACTGATAGAAGTGATTCTTCTTATTTAGGAGAATGTGAAGAGGAAGAAGCGATTTGGACAGATTTCTATCTGAAACATAAATTTACAGATGAAGAACTGAGATTGCTGATTGATAGTGTGCTATTTTCCAGGCACATACCGTACCGTCAGGTAAAGGATCTGGTTGAGAAGCTGGAATCTTTATCAAATGTATATTTCAAATCCCAGTCCCAGTACATTTATCCTCCTTCTGAGAACCGCACAGATAATAAGCAGCTGTTCTATAATATTGGTGTATTGGATGAGGCTATTCGTAAGAATCAGAAAGTTTCTTTTGAATATGTGGAATATCACACAGATAAGAAACTTTATTCCAGAAAGAGAGAGGATGGAACGATTAGAATATATATTGTAAATCCATATCAGATGGCAGCACAGCAAGGCAAATATTATTTGATCTGCAACTATGATAAGTATGACGATATTTCCAATTATCGCATTGACAGAATCCGAAATATTCAGCTTTTGGATGAGAAATGTAAGCCCTTCGAATCCCTGACACAGTCAGGACATCAGCGTTTGAATCTTGCAGACTATATGAAAGAACATATCTATATGTATTCAGGCGAGAATTCGTTTGTAAAATTCCGAATTGCGAGGGTAATGCTTTCTGATGTGATCGATATGTTTGGAAAAGAAGTTGTCTTTTCTGACGAAACAGACACTCATGTGTCAGTAAGTGTAAAAGTAAATGAACGCGCTGCTGAGCAATTCGCCAAAAGCTACGGCCCGGATGTGATTATTCTTCAACCAGAACGATTGAGGGAGAAGATGAAGAACGATATGAAAAGATTGTGGGAAGCGTATAGGGATATGCAGGAAAGCCGGGAAGCTTGATGGATATTTATAAATTTGTAGTTTCAAATTCTATTCGAAATTATTTGAAAAGAATAAATTATAAGTTCAGTACGCAGGAAGCAGCATTTTTGGTTTGGTATTGTGAAACAGCAACTTTAGAAGAAAAATTTGGGGCATGGGAAGAAATTATTAATACTATGCCGAATTGCTCTATGCAGGAACGAATTGACATGGAGGCTATCCCAGATTTCCATAAATTTCTAATAGATTATATAAAGTTGCAAAAAAAGTTGTTGAATAAGTTTAAGACAGCAGAAAAAAGTATATATTCTTGCGAAATGTATCAAAGAAAATATACTGGTATTCATTATGAGCATAAAGTATTTAATCAGTATGATGAATGCGTTGCTTATGGTATAAAAGAATTTGATTCTGAATTGTGTGATAGAGCTGTTATTACCAAACACAAATGGGGGTGCAAAGAAGGGGAACGGCAAGACGAAAAATGCTATATTAACTCTTCTGGAGCTGTGTTGAGTATGGATTGTATGGTTAAAAATGATCAGGAGAGAAAGATAAATGCTGCATTTGATGGAATGTGGTTTGATTTTCCAACACCGTTTCATGCTGGAGATATAGTGTGCTCTCATTATAAACAGGCAGAACCATATGTACTGACTGGAATTTGTACATGGAATGCGAGCAGAATAAAACAAGAGTTGCCCAAGACAGAGTATACGGAAAGATATCTTTCAATGCGTGGGGAAATTCAGAAAAGAATTTATAAAGATGGAGATACAAGTGATATGGAGTGCCGTGGTTATGGTATTTCAATGGATGAATGCGTGGGGATATCTGTATGGAAAGAAATTCTGCCAATGCGTAGTTATTTAGAATTGGAGTATTATAGTTTGTCTCTAAGCGGAACAAACGATGTATTGGCATTGATAAGTGGGACTCTAAGAGGAGAATATAATATAGAATTCTTGCTTAATGCATACAGTATGCTTATATTTAAAAATAGCTTCGAAAAGAAATTGATGGAGCTTCAAACGAACTTTGGGAAAGATCAGGTGGCAGATATAGGAATATTTAAATAAGAGCATTTTTATATCTGCGATACATAGGAAGGGGAAAATAGAATATGGAAATAAAAAAGTTGGATGAAGATAAGTGTAAGAATTTGAAAGATTTATTTATTGAGTGGCATGAAAGACACGAAGAAGATGTTAATGAATTACGTATAGAAGTAAATAAATTAAAAGAAAGAGAATATAGTTGTCCTTCACCAAGAAAACTTACTAAGCTTTTAAAGGAGTTTGGGATTCCTGGATGTTTTTCTGAATGGTTTATAAAAGATGTTGATATGGGGAATGTTCCTAAAGCAGAGAATTGGGAATATGTTTTGAAAAATGCTTTTAATCTAGATGGTGGAAAGAAAAATTTTGAACCTGAACCCGGAGATTATCAAAATATTTTCCTTTTTAAGGAAGCAAATGATTCAGATAAAATAAGTTCAAATAGTAAAGATAGCTATCCATGTTTTGCAAGTGAGTTGGAAAAGGGAAATGTAAATCCATGGATTTATGAATGGAAAGATAAAACTTTTAAAAGCGGAATTCCGCGTAAATTACCTAAAGCGCTTTCTAAATATTTGACTGGAACAACTCAGGATGAGATACATAATAATTTTTTGAAATATGCTGCTTATATGAATATAAATAAACGAGGTGGGGAAAGTCGTACAGATGAACGGACTTTATTGAATTATGCATATTATTATAGAAATTATATCTTGAAAGAAATTGAATTGCTTGGAGGTGAGCAGAAACATATTAAAGTTTTTGTGTGTGGTAGCAGATATTATTTCGAAAATCTAATTAAAAATCTTGGGCTTGGGTTCAATGCCAAAGACATACAGCATGCGAAGTATTGTTTCATTAATATTACACACCCTTCGGCAAGAATAGGGGCTGATAAATTGTTTGAAGAAATGAACATGGAGGAAGTATTTGGTGCAAGATTAAAAAAAGAAAATCCCGTTTGTGTGGATAAATTTGTTTACTATTAAATTTTTATTTGAAAAGGATAAAACTACATGAATTATGTGATATCAGATATCCATGGATGTTACAAGGAGTTTAAGACACTTTTAAAGAACATAGGGTTTTCTTCAGCAGATACATTATTTGTTCTAGGAGATATGGTAGATCGCGGACCAGATCCAATCGGAGTACTGAGATTGATGGCTTCTTATCCGAACATCTATCCACTTGCAGGAAATCATGAATTTATTATGATGAGTATTCTTCAAAAGTTAATGCAGGAAATTAGCGAGGATAATATTGAATCTACTCTTACAGAAGAATTTTTGCATAAATATAATTTATGGATAGAAGATGGTGGTGCCACTACTATAAATGGATTTAAAAAGCTCCCAAAAGAAGAACAGGAATTTTTATTAGATTATTTGAATGACTTGTCTGTTTATGAAAGGATAACAGTAAATAACCAAAACTATATACTTGTTCATTCTTTGCCAGATAATTTACAGAATGGAAATGATTTAAATTATCAGATTGAAGAAATTATATTTGGAAGACCTGATTTTACAGCATCGTGGAATCAGGAGGATATCTATATTATTGGACATACTCCTACTTTCAAAATTCCAGGAGCAGAATCTGGAAAAATATATAGAAGAAATAATTTGATTGATATTGACTGCGGATGTGTTACCGGACATGCATTATGTGCGTATTGTATTGATACAGGAGAAACGTTTTATGAACCGTTTTTTGTCTGAAACTGGTAATAAAGTACAGGCGCATAAGGGAGTATTTTGGCTTATTGAGGATAAATTGCTTACTTTTCCTTTCGAGAAAAACAGATATCAATCCTCAGTTTCAAAATCGGGCGATACATATGTTCACAAATAATTGTGGAAAGAGATTTCTAATTCAAAAGTTTCATACAACTTTTATCCAAGAGGCAGAGTTGAAATTAAGAAATGTGGAAGTTCAATTGTTTATATGAATCCCAATATTGCAGAGGAGTATGTGAAGCAAATTATGGATGATTTTGGACTATATGAGTATCCTAAAATAATATATGATAATAGCTTGCATTATAAATGTTATCTGGATGATGGTTGGCGAGCAGAGTGAATACAAATGTATTTTTGTGATAAACAAAAGAAATCTCATACTATTTATAAATAGCAAGAGATTTCTTTGATGAAAACTTATAAAAGAATTACAGGAAATTCAAATCACATAATCCGAACTTGTCATATGGAGGAATGCCATTGTTTTCTCACTCTTGGGCTGTGAGAAGAACTCTTTGGATGGTCCCTCTTCTACGATAACACCGTCCTCCATGTAGACTACCCAGTTGGCAACTTTTCTGGCAAAATCCATTTCGTGGGTGACTACGACCATGGTGGTTCCTTCGTCGGCAAGCTTTCTCATAACATCCAGAACCTCGCCGGTAAGTCTTGGGTCAAGGGCGGAGGTTGGTTCGTCGAAGAGAACTACTTCCGGATTGTAGGCGATGGCTCTTGCGATAGCTACACGCTGTTGCTGCCCACCGGAAAGCTGGTCCGGATAGAAGTTGGCGCGGTTTGCCATGCCTACTTTTTCCAGCATTTCCATAGCTTTTTTCTTCGCTTCTTCAGGAGAATTCTTACGGGCAATGGTAAGACCCTCCAGTACATTGTCAAGTGCTGTTTTGTTGCGGAAAAGATTGTATCCCTGGAAGACAAAGCCCATTTTCATTCGTAACTGCCGGATCTCTTTCCTGGTAACAGCAGTGATATCTTTGTGGAAATCATCGAAGGTGATTTCTCCTTTATCTGCCTGCTCCAGAAAGCTGATACAGCGGAGAAGGGTTGTCTTTCCAGAACCGCTGTTTCCCAGAACTGCGATCACAGAACCTTTTTCAACTTTGAAATCAACACCTTTTAATACTTCGTTTGATCCGAATTTTTTATGGATATTTTTTACTTCCAGCATATTTTTTTCTCACATTCTTATATAGAAATTTGGTAATTGATAACAGGGTATTATGAAGAAACTTAAAAGTCTTTCTTCTGTAGCAAATGATATAAAATACGAGTTGTTCACATATGGTGATGCTGCCGAAGGCGACATTAATTATACTTCGACCTTTAAAATATCATTAAAGTAGTTATTGGCAACCATCAGTACACCCATAGCTGTGATAACTACGATTTCTTCTTCTGTAAACTCTTCTTTTAATTCAGTATAGATTTCATCCGGAATGTTTTTCGGATCTTTTGCAAGAGCGCGGCCAAAAGAAATAAGTAATTCTTCCTTCTTTGTAAATTGAAAATTGTCGAAATCAATACCATTATCTTTCAGAAGCTTTCTGAAATAAGTACTGCATACCAGGCAGTCATTTTCTTCGGAAATTGCATATTCAAAGAAGTCACCGGCTCTTTTTCCAATCAGTCTCTGCAGCTCCCGGTCAAGGGTGTAGGAGCTGTCTTCGATGGCTTTGAAAGCTTCTGCATTATGGAGAAGAGTAAGCTTTTCATTAGTGAGCCTATAGCCCTGTGCAAGATGGTTTCTGATTACTTCTTTCTCTTTTTCCCCTGCTGTTTCCGGGTCGATTTTTGAAATATAAGACATAATTATTCTCCTTTCACTGGCGTAGGAGCATTCCATACCAGCTTTTTCTCAAAATAGTTTTGTACCCATGTAAGGACGGTACAGATTATAAGGTAAATAACAGCAGCCTCGCAGTACAGGGCGAAGGGCTCGTAGGTTCTGGCGGCAATCTGCTGTGCGGTGGTGAACAGCTCCACAACTGTGATACTGGAGGCAAGGGAAGTGTCCTTGGTAAGTCCGATCAGTGAGTTAAACAGTGGTGGAAAAGCGATTCGGAATGCCTGGGGCATTACAATCCTGGTCATGGTCTGGCGGTAACTCAGACCCACCATATAAGCAGCTTCTGTCTGTCCTTCTGGTACCGCCTGGATCGCAGATCGGAAAATCTCAGCGTTGTAAGCGCCAAGGTTCAGGGCAAATGCAATCACAGCGGATGGAAAAGCGTCCAGGATAATTCCTACAGACGGCAGGCCAAAGAAAATGATGAACAGCTGTACAATAAGTGGGGTTCCGCGGAAGACCCATATGTAAAATCTTGCGAACTGCTTCAGTCCTTTTACATTGGCAATCTGTACCAGGGCCAGAAAAAGGGCGATGATGCAGCCAAAAACAAAGGATAATAAGGTAAGGGGGATTGTAACTTTTATTCCGGGTATGAGGATTCTGGTAAAGGAAGATACCAGAATCCCTGCTAATCGTTCACTCATAATTGTTTCCTTTTACTTTCAATTGTTGGATGATTGTCTGTTGTTCTGGACAACAGCTGTGGCAAAGTAATTAATTCTCATCAGTGCTTTCGGCTGATGCATCCTCAGAAGCGGTGTCTGTATTGTCTGCATTTTCATCCTGCGGCTGTGTGAAGTCTGTGCCGAAGTAATCCTCAGAAAGCTTGCTTAAAGTTCCGTCTTCTTTCAGTTCGTCAATAGCGTTCTGAACTGCATCATATAAAGCTGTTTCCCCTTTCTTGATCGGGACAGCGTAGGTATCTACAACGTCCGGAATTACGAAAGCAACTTTCAGATTTGCATCCGGGTGCTGCTGAAGGTATTCATTGAATACAACAGAGTTAAAGGTTGTGAAATCAGCGCGTCCGGATTCAATCAGGGAAACTGCTTCGTCTGCTGTACTGATCTGAACCAGAGATGCACCGGCATCCTCCAGAATATCAAGGTAAGCGGTTGTAGCAGTGTTTGCTACTTTTTTGCCATCCAGGGAAGCCATATCTACGATATCATCATTGTCCTTGGCTACTACGATCTGCTGTGTGATGTAGAAATATGGTCCTGCGAAATCGTATTTCTCTTCACGCTCAGGGGTGATACTTACTGCATTAATTACTGTGTCCAGACGTCCGCTGTCGATTCCTGCAAGAAGGGAATCCCAGTCAGATTCTGTGAAATCTGCTTCCACACCAAGCTTGTCTGCAATTGCCTTTGCTACCTCCACGTCAAATCCGGTAAGCTCTCCGTTGTCGTCATGATAGGTGTATGGAGGATAGGTTCCTTCCACACCGACTTTCAGTTTTCCTGATTCCTGAATCTGTGCAAGCTCGTCATCAGCTGCATAAGCCATACTGCATGTTGCCAGAACTCCTGTTAATACTGCTGCAATTCCTAAAGTCAAGATGCTTTTTTTCATAATTTTATCCTCCTCCGATGTGTTTCCTATTTAGTAACTAGGATTAATATGGATTGAATAATAGCATAGAAATCTGGCGTTGTCTAATATGGAATAAAGATAGCTGGCTATAGGTAATGACTATAATCTGTCTAAATTGAGAGTACACGGCTTGACTTAATAGGAAGATATGGTAAAGTGGAAGAAAGAAGTTTGGTGGGAGTGAGGCTTGATGGAAAATACCGGAATCAGAGATGAAGTAATACAGGAAATTTATACACTAGCTGAAAAATATAATATCAAGAAAGTAATTCTCTTTGGGTCAAGGGCTCGTGGAGATTTCAAAAGGACGAGTGATATTGATCTTGCAGTCAGTGGAGGGGATTTTTGCAGATTTGCATTGGATGTAGATGAGGAAACGCAGACTTTGTTAGAGTTTGATATAGTGGATTTAGATGGAAATGTACAAGAAGAACTTTTAGAGTCGATTCGTAAAGAGGGAAGGATATTATATGAAAAAATATGAGAATTTTTGTGCTTCATTAAGGAATATGAAGGAAATTTATAATTATATGGAGCCATATGATAATGTAGTTTTGACTGGATTGGTAGGTTTATATGAAATATGTTTTGAGCAGTCCTGGAAAATGATGAAAGAGATATTGGAATTACATGGATATGAAGAAGGGGCAACCGGATCTCCGAAAATAATATTAAAAACAGCATATAAGGCTGGAATGATCAAGGATGAGGAATTGTGGCTTCAGGGACTTCAGGCAAGAAACAATGTGACACATTCTTATAATCAAAATATAGCATTAGGAATTGTAAAAAATGCAAAAGAAAAATTTTATGACATGTTTATAGAGCTGAAAAGAGAAATTGAAGAAAACTGGCTTGAATAAAATGAATGAAAGTAGGTGGGGAAAGACAGGAAATTTTATCCCCCTGGGAGGCTTGCGGGAATTTATAAATATGGTATTCTAAACGGGACACAGAAAAAGTGTTAATTCTGTTAAGCAATTGTGTGACTTATCTCCGCGTTTAAAGTTACACAGAAGGTCTGCAGACAGTTCCGGACTGTCTGTGAGACAAAGGACGGCAGCTATTACTCCGCAAAAATAGCTGCCGTATCTTTCGTAATGAAGTTTTCGCCAGAGAGGGAAAAGATATGTTTGATCTGAAACAATTGAAATATTTTATAGTGTGTGCTGAAACAGGCTCTATCAGCGAAGCTGCCAAGCTTCTTTATACAACCCAGCCCAGTGTGAGCAAGGCAATCAAAGCGCTGGAGGAAGAAATGGGGATTGTATTGTTTGAGCGTATGCCAAGGGGAATTGCGCTTACGGTGAAAGGCCGGGAGGCATACCGATATGCGTGCAGGATCATAAATGATTCCCGGATACTGGAAGAGATGAGCCATGGGAATATGGCAAAATATCTGCGGATTTCATTGAATCCCAGTTCCTGGTTTACGAATCAGTTTGTTGAATTTTATAAAAAGAATTACGAAAAAGATTATCATTTTGAAATTTATACAGCCGGAGTACGGAATGTAATGGAACGTGTGAGGGATTATCTGTCTGATATTGGCTTTGTATATGTAATGGAACAGCAGATGAAAGAATTTCAATATGAATTATCGAAAAACCGTCTGGTGTTTAGTAATATGCAGGAGAGTGTGGCAACTTTTTATCCTGGAAGATTGAATCAGTTATATCAGGGAAATCCGAAAACAAAGGACAACGTGAGTCTGAAAGAACTGAAATCCCAGCGCTTTATCCAGAATTACCGTGATGAATTCCTGGAACTGGGAGACAGGGAAAAAAAGGGTGTGTTTAGTTGGGAAGACCTGGATGTATCCGTTATTACAAACAGTGACTATATTATGGAAAAAATGTTAAGAGAAACAGACCTTTCCAATATCAGCGGAAGTTATCTTTCAGAGGATAAGAAAGCAGTAAATAAAGGAATCCCGTTGGAATTTAAAAAGAATAAAATCTATTTTGGATATGTAAGAAGGAAAAATGATGAACCGAATGAAATGATAGACGAATTCCTGGAATTTCTAAATGAAAAGCTGAAGATGGATAATGAAAATGAAAGCTTTAAGTAAAAGATGGATGAAATTGATATTAATAAGCAAAATAAAGGAAAAGGGAATACGCTAATTAATACTGATATTCCAAAATCAATGAAAACCATGCAAAATCGGAATAGCTCATAACCCCCCGGGTGGGTTGTGGGCTGTTCTTTTTTTTGCTAAACTAAACAAAATTCCCAGGCAAAGAGGTTTGCATGTTGCTATTTACAAATGAATGGTAGTATTTGTAAGGCAGGACTCTTTCTTGCAAAACCATGCAAAGATTAACGATAGACACCTGCGCAGGCAGGTGTTTTTAACGCAATAGGAAATTTCGTCGGAATTCCCTGCTGCATGAAGGGTACAATCATTTTTGAAAAGGAGCAAAGCGTAGATGATATGAAGAAATATGCAATCAGGCGTCTGCTTCAGCTGATCCCGATTCTGTTTGCCATTACCTTTTTATCCTATGGAATGATGCGAATTGCGGGTAGTGATGTGGTTACGCAAAAAATGGAAAATACAGGAGCTGTGGTATCAGAAGCCACATTGGATGCCGCCAGGGAGCAGCTGGGACTGGATAAGCCTTTTTTGACCCAGTATTTTGTTTGGCTTGGTAAACTGCTCCGGGGAAACATGGGAAACAGTTATGTATCCGGATTCCCTGTTTTTGATACCTTTATATCGAAACTGCCGGCTACATTGCTTTTGACATTAACCTCCATAGTACTTACCATCGTTATTTCCATTCCGCTTGGAATACTGGCAGCTGTAAAACAAAATACGATTGTGGATTATCTGATCCGGGTATGCAGTTTCATTGGAAACAGCCTTCCCAACTTTTTTGTATCCCTTTTGCTGATGTATTTTCTCGCTATAAAGGTAAGGATTTTTCCGGTTATAGCCAAAGATGTCAGTCTGAAAAGTGTGGCAATGCCTGCAATCACATTGGCGATTGCCATGTCTGCAAAATATCTCAGACAGGTGCGGGCAACTGTGTTGGATGAATTGAGCAAAGATTACGTGGCAGGAGCAAAGGCAAGAGGTGTGAAATTTTCTGTTACATTGTGGAAAAGCATTATGAAAGCTTCCCTGGTTACAATACTCACACTGTTAATGCTGTCTGTTGGAAATCTCCTGGGAGGAACCGCAATCGTGGAATCTATTTTCATGTGGGACGGTGTTGGAAAGATGGCTGTAGATGCTATTTCCATGAGAGATTATCCAATTATACAGGCCTATGTAATGTGGATGGCAATTATTTATGTAGTTGTAAACCTGCTTACAGATCTGTCTTACCGGTTCCTGGATCCGAGAATTCGTCTGGGAGGTGTGAAGCAGTGAGTGAGATGAAGGATAAAATGCAGATTAAAGTATGTAGTGGAGAAGCTTCCACAAAAAATGAACAGAGCAAGAATGCTGAAGGGAAGAATGCGCAGAATAAAAATGGGGAAAAGTCAGTAACTGTACGTGTTCAGAAGATAAAGAAAAACCATATAAAACAGAAGCTGATTTTTTTCCTTATATTGGCAATCGGACTTGTAATCGTGGCGCTTTTTTCAGAACGTCTCTGTCCATATGATCCATACGCCCAGGATTTGTCCAGTGCCCTTCAGCCTCCAAGTATGGCCCATCCAATGGGAACAGATACATATGGAAGGGATATGCTTTCGCGTGTGATCAGTGGAGCGAGGGCAAGTATTTTTTCCACATTTATACTGGTAGCTGTGATTTCCATATTTGGAACGGCAGTAGGTGTATGCTGTGGATTTTATGGTGGAATTATTGATTCCGTAATGATGCGGATTTCAGACGTCTGTCTTGCATTTCCTGGTCTGGTATTTGCCATGGCAATCGCTGCTATCCTTGGCGGGGGAATTCAGAATGCGATTATTGCGCTGGCGGTGATCAGCTGGCCGAAATATTCCCGTATTGCAAGAAGCCAGACACTGGCGCTGAAGAATGAACCCTATATTCATGCGGCAATCCTTGCCGGCGATAGTTCCTGGCAGATTATGCTAAGACATATTCTTCCCAATATGATGGGGCCTGTTCTGGTAACTGCCATGCTGGATATCGGAACCATGATGATGGAGCTGGCAGGACTTTCCTTTCTGGGACTGGGAGCCCAGATTCCTACAGCTGAGTGGGGAAGTATGATGAGCAGCGGCAGAAGTATGATCCAGACCTATCCATGGGTGGTTTTGTCCCCTGGAATTGCGATTTTTGTGTCCGTGGTTATTTTTAATCTGCTGGGAGATACGGTGCGGGATTATCTGGATCCTAAAGGCGGTCGTTCACAGCAGAGATAATAATAAAAACATATAGGAGGAAAATGTAGATGAAAACAAAGAAAATCCTGGCAATTGCATTGGCAGTCAGCATGACAATGGGGTTCACAACGGTGCCCACAATAGCTGATGACAAGAAGACATTTGTATTTGGTGATACCACCTTTAACGCAGAGAATGAAGAGGAAGACATCAATCCCCAGAACACTTATGCCGGCTGGGCATGTATCCGTTATGGTGTCGGTGAGACATTATTCCGTTATTCCGATACCATGGAAATTGAGCCATGGATCGCAAAGGAATATGAGAATGTAGATGATTTGACCTGGAAAATCACCTTAAATGATGGCGTTACATTTTCCAATGGACGTGCCTGTGATGGGGAAGCGGTAAAGGAATGTCTGGAGGATCTGGTGGCAAATCATGAAAGGGCTGCTGGCGATCTTTGTATTGATACTATTGAAGCAGATGGAAATGTGGTCACCATCAAGACTACAGAGCCGAAACCGGCATTTATCAATTACTTAAGTGATCCTTATGGCTGTATCATTGATGTGCAGGCTGGAATTACAGACAATGGGATTGTAATTGGTACAGGCCCTTATGTTGCCACAGATCTGGTAACAGATGACCATCTTACTCTTGTAAAAAATGAAAACTACTGGAACGGTGATGTAAATGTAGATGAGATTACAGTGCGTACTATTTCTGATGGTGATACACTGGCATTTGCACTTCAGGCAGGAGAAATCAATGCAGCCTATGGTATGGCATATGCAAGCTATCCTTTATTTGAAAATGATGATTTTACTTTTTCCAGCACTGCAACAAGTCGTGCATTTTATGCGTGGATGAATTTTGAGAGCCCGGTAACCTCTGATCCGGCAGTTCGAAAAGCAATTGCCATGGGAATTGACAAAGAGAACTTCGTATCTGTACTACTGAATGGATACGGATATCCGGCGGTTGGTGCATTTCCGGATACCTTCTCATTTGGCGGACAAAATCTGACCACAGAGAGCTATGATCCGGATGGAGCCAAAAAGGTTCTGGAGGACGCTGGCTGGGTGGATTCTGATGGTGATGGAATCCGTGAGAAAGACGGACAGAAGCTTGTGATCCGCTGGCTTACCTATCCAAGCCGCCAGGAACTTCCACTTTTGGCTGAGTCTGCCCAGGCCACTTTGAAAGAGATTGGTATGGATGTTCAGGTCAATTGTACCTCTGATAATAATACCATCCGTAAGGATCCAACTTTGTGGGATGTATATGCAAGTGCCATGGTAACTGCACCTACAGGTGATCCCCAGTACTTCTTCACCTCCTGTGCATTGGATGACTCTGTTTCCAATAATGGACATTACCACAGTGATAAGCTGGAAGAACTTGCAGATGAAATGGAAACTGAATTTGATGTAGATAAGCG
>ERZ857775.1615-NODE-1615-length-25218-cov-13.829869_pt1 | contig 25218 bp, 21 predicted proteins | sample MGYA00519698_ERZ857775 | MGnify/ENA primary metagenome ERZ857775 (study PRJEB31778, sample SAMEA3449363) | human gut metagenome | biome: human gut; feature: human-associated habitat; material: faeces | place: United Kingdom | collected 2010/2012 ...
TGCATAAAAATTCTTATAAAAGCAGACTCTATGAATTAATCAGTGCTTCCCTAATGACTCAAAGCCCCTATTTCCCCTTTACCAGTCCTCCCTGCACTTCCTGCACATCGAAGACGGAGAGGAAGGCAGAAGGATCGATGCCGTGGACTACCTGTTTCAGCTTGGTCACTTCCAGGCGGGTGACTACGCAGTAGAGTACGTCCTTGTCGTCCTTCAGGAAGCCGCCCTGGCCGTGGAGGCGGGTGACGGCACGGTGCATGTCGTGGACGATGGCGTCGGATACTTTGTCATATTCCGTGGTGACGATGAAAATGCCTTTGGAGGAATCAAGGCCTGTGGATACGGCGTCAATCATGCGGGAGCAGATGAAATAGGCGATGAGGGAGTACATGGCGCTGTTCCAGCTGAATACGAAGCCTGCGGCGCCCAGGATGAAGAAGTTGAAGAACATGATGATTTCCCCTACGGAGAAGGAGGATTTGCTGTCCATCCAGATGGCTACGATTTCCGTACCGTCGGTGGAGCCGCCGCTTTTGATGACGATGCCTACGCCGATGCCGATAATAATGCCGCCGAAAATGGTGGAAAGGAAAGGATCCGTGGTGGCCGGTTTCATTTCCTCAAAGATAGAGGAAAAAAGGGAAAGGACTACGATGGCATAGGTAGATGACACCGCCAGTCCGGCGCCCAGGCGCCTGTAACCCAGGTAGAAAAAGGGCAGGTTCAGCACCACGATGAGCAGGGAAAAGGGCACTCCCGTCAGGGCCTGCACCAGAAGGGAAATACCGGTGATGCCGCCGTCGATGATGTGGTTTGGAATGAGAAACAGGTTCAGCCCTGCAGAATAAATGATGGCTCCGATGGTAAGCCCCAGAATTTTTCGTATAATGGACACAACATCCATGTCTCTTCCTGCAATGGTCATACAGCCTCCAAAATGGTACAAAAAAATCCGCGGAAACGCCGCGGATTCGTTTTTCTATGGCGGAAGGGATGGGATTCGAACCCATGAACCTCTCACGAAGTTAACGGTTTTCAAGACCGCCTCCTTCAACCGCTCGGACACCCTTCCATAACGATATTATTATAGGGGAGAAAAGGAGGATTGTCAATGGGATGGAGCCGCTCCGCGGCCCGGGTTCAGAAGGTTCAGAAGGTTCAAAAGGTTCAGAGGGTGGTGGTGGCGGCTGACGCCGCAGATTATAAAAAAGGGGGCGCGGCTGGCGCCGCAGGTTGTGTCGAAGGGTTGCGTCGCTTTCGCTCAGGGGGCAACGGCCCTTCGGGCCGAGGGTGATGGTGGCGCCCTTCGGGCGCGAATTTTAAAGAAAAGGGGCGCGCCCTCCGTCATTTCGACCAAAGCCGGTCAGCCGCCAATAGGAAAGCCTCTTATTGTGCAGGCTAGAGGCCAACTTCGGCTGACTTGGAGACTCTATGCAGAGTCTCCACAGAGTGGAGAAATCTCACGCCACCATGGTACAGGAAGCATTGGGTTGGGAGATCTCTCGACTCAGAGTTTCATCGAAGCGGTTCCCCTCTAACACCCATACCGGCGCATCCCCCCGCTCGAGATGACGATGTTGGCGAGCGCCCCTCTCGTCATTTCGACCGAAGCGAAGCGGAGTGGAGAAATCTCACGCCTCAATGGGCAAGAAAGCGGGTGCGGCTTTCGCCGCTGGTTGTTTAGAAGGGCTGTAAAGGGAAAGGTGGACAGGCCTCCGGCCCGAGGGTTCTTAAGGTTCTTAAGTTTGACGCGCCTGCGGCGCTGAGGGTGGTGGTGGCGGCTTCGCCGCAGGTTTTATAGGCTGCTTTCGGCGCCTGCCCCCTCTTACTGCTGCAAATACGGGGAGGCGCCACTTACATGAGTCAGCCAATGCATCCAAGGACTCTTCCCACAGGGGGTATAATAGGTAATATATTAATTATGTACAAGAATTGAGGTATCCCTATGAATACAAAAGAAACCATTGATGCTATCCTTTCTGAAACGAGAAAGGCGGTGCTGGGCAAGGACGAGGTGCTGCGCCGCATATTGACCGCCATTCTGGCGGGGGGCCATATCCTGATCGACGACATTCCCGGCGTGGGGAAGACTACCATTGCCGTGGCCTTTACCCATGTGCTGGGGCTGGACTATAAGCGCATGCAGTTTACTCCCGACGTGCTGCCATCGGATATTACGGGCTTTTCCATGTACGATAAGAATTCCGGTACCTTCCGCTACATGGCGGGAAGCGCCATGACCAATTTCTTCCTGGCCGATGAAATCAACCGGGCGTCTCCGAAGACCCAATCCGCTCTTTTGGAGGTCATGCAGGAGGGCCGTCTTTCGGTGGACGGGAAGACCTATGCCGTGCCCCAGCCTTTTATCGTCATGGCCACCCAGAATCCCTTCGGTTCTTCCGGCACCCAGGAGCTGCCGGAGTCCCAGACGGACCGTTTCATGATCCGCATTACCGTAGGCTATCCGGAAAGGGAAGATGAAATCCGCATTCTTTCCGGAGAGAAGAAGAATCCAGCCGACGGTCTTTCTGCCGTCGTTACGCCGGAAGGGCTTCTCGCCCTTCGGGAGGAGGCATCCCGCGTCCATGTGGAGGATAGCCTTTACGGCTACATGGTGGACATTGCCCGGGCTACCAGAAATCATCCGGACATCCGCCTTGGCGTTTCTCCCAGAGGCACCATGGCCCTTTCTGCCATGACCCGGGCCCATGCTTTGATGGAGGGACGCGCTTATGCCACCCCCGACGATGTGGCTGCAGTGGCGCCCTATACCCTGGGCCACCGCATTTCTCTTTCCGGCGATGCCCGGTACAATGGAAAGACGACGGAGTCGGTGCTTGCCGAGATTCTTTCTTCCCTGCCCCTGCCATCACTGAAGGAGGCATAAATGGGCCGCTTTTACTATGTATTCCTTCTTTTCATCGCCCTTTTCCTCATGATGATGTACGACCAGTATGATGCCTTCCTGCTCTTCCTCATGCTTCTGCTGGCGCCGGCAGCCCTGTACTTCGGAAGCCGGCAGGCGGGGAAAAGGGTGGTGTGCTCCCTGTCCGCTCCTTCCCATGTAGTAAGGGGCGAACAGGCGGAAATCGCCATTTTCCTGAAAAGTCCTTTCCTCCCCTTTCTCTCTTCCCTGGAGGTGCTGCTGGACGGCGCTCCCTTCGAATCCTATGAAGAGACAAAGGATGGATTCATTTTCTATTTCACCAGGGAAGTGCTCCACTGCGGCCGCTTTTCTCCCGGAAAAATCACCTTTTTCTGGAAGGATCCCTTTGCCCTTTTCCATTTTAAAAGGGATATAACCGCCTCTTCTTTCCTTGTCTATCCCCGGCAGGTGGGGACTTTTCAGGCTGCCCTTTCCGCCCTCCGCCGCATTGCAGGAAGCGAAGACAAAGAGTACTTCGGCGCCGTGGAATATAAGCCCGGCGACAATCCCCACCTCATCAACTGGAAGGTAACCGCCCGGAAGGATGAGGTGTACGTGCGGGATTCGGCTCCCTCCGGCAGCGACCGTATCGTGCTGGCGGCGGACTATGAAAGAAATGACATACTCCGGGACACGGTGGGCGACGCCCTGCTGTCTTCCGGGCTGGCGCTGCTTTCCGCCCGCATTCCTTTCCGTTTCGTCTTTGCCACGGGAAAAGGCTCCGTTTCCCAAACCATCCGCACCAGGGAGGACTGGACAGACGCCCTGTCCGGTTTCCTTCGGGCCGGCACGGAGGGGGCCCTGATGGGGGCCGACCTTTCGCCCTATGTCCCCATCTGCTATATCACAGGAAATCCCCGTCCCCCCTCTCCGCCCCAGCTTTCCCCCACCGTCTGGTGCGCCGCCGAAGGGGCAGGCACTGCCCTGTCCGGCAGGGATAGTATTTACAATGCGCTGGGAGGGAATGCATGATGACAAGAACCACATTCTTCACCGCCCTCCTGTCCGCTCTGGGCGCCGCCGGAACAGCGGCCCTTCTCTTCTCCTATGAAGGAGGAAGCAGTTTCCTCTACGGCCTTCTGGCCTTTCTTATCGTGATGGCCGGAAGTTTTCTTCTTGCCCTCCTGCCGGAAAAGAAACATTTTCCGCTGGCAGCCCTACTGTTTGTCTGCCTTGCGGCAGTCCTCATCCTCTTCAAATCGTCCATGGAAAGCAGCTTCACCGCCCTTTCCGTGCCCTTCCTTACCACGCTGAAGGAACCTTACGATGTGGAAATAGCCATTCCGAAGCTGCCTTACGGAGCAAGTCCCCTTCCGGCGGAAATTTTCCTTCTCCTTCTCCTTTCCTGTCTTTTCCTCTGCGGATTCATTTCTAAAGGAGGAGCAGCCCTGTCTGCTCTCCTCTCCCTTGTCATCCTTCTTACAGGATTCTATTTCGGCCTGAATCCCCCTGTCTTTGGCCTGGTTCCTGCCGGTGCCTATGTGATTTCCCTTCCTGCCCGGCTGAAGAGAGGATTTTCCCATCCCGAAGTGCCGGCCTTTCTTTCCGCCCTGGTCTTCGGACTTGTGATTTCCTTCCTCATTCCCGAGAGCCGCTATGAGCAGCCCTCCCTCTTTGCCAGAATGCAGGAGGAAATCGTTTCCTTCGTGGACCCCTACGACCCCATCTTCCATGCAGGCAATGCCTACACCGGCATGATGAAAGGGGCCGCCGGGAACCAGAAGCTGGGCAGCGTAAACGGCATCCGCTACTCCGGCCGAATCATTGCGGATATGGAAACGGCAGACGCAGAGAGCCGCCTTTACCTTCGCAGCTGGAGCGGCGGGGAATATGAAAAGAACCGCTGGAAGGATCTGCCGGACAGCAGCTATGAAGGGGTCAGGCATTTATTTGACAAAAATAACGGCGAATGGTACGACCAGGGCGCCTGGCTCATGGAAGTCATTGCCCGGAGCCCCGCCCTTTCCCAGAGCCTTTCCAACTATCTGGACAGGGGAGAAACCCCGGACGGACTGAAAAAGGATTTCGCCATCGACGCAGTCTACGAAAAGACCCGTTTCCTCCTTCTTCCCTACGATGCCAGCTTCGGCGCCCCTCTCTTTGCCTATGACCGCTCCCCCATAAGCAGGGAAGGAAAGGCTTACAGCACCTACCGGTGGGCTCTTCCCTCCGGCGCCCTCCTTTCCATGATGGAAAAAGAAAGCAGCAGTGACCCCTATTTCCGCACCTACATAGAAGGGGAAAGGGAATACCGCCGCTTCGTGTACAATCACTATCTGGCCATTCCGGATTCCGTAAAAGAAGGCCTTGCCGCCCTGGGCCCCCTCCCGCCGGTGAAATCCCTTTCGGAAAAACGGCAGCGGGTGGAGGATATCCGCCGTTTCCTTGCTGAAAATTACCGCTATACCAGAAGCCCCGGCAGAACGCCGGAGGGGAAAGATTTCATTTCCTACTTCCTCACGGAAAGCAGAAAGGGCTACTGCACCTCCTTTGCTTCCGCCGCCGTCATGCTTCTCCGGGCCTCCGGCATTCCCGCCCGCTACGCCGTGGGCCTGACTGTGGGAAAGGATGAAATCAACGGGGCGCCCCTTTCCAAAGACGGCCTCCACCAGTACAGCATTAACGACCACCACGCCCATGCCTGGGCCGAGGTGTACGTAGACGGTCTGGGATGGCGGCCGGTGGAAATGACGCCGGGCTATGAAGGCACGGACAACCCCTTCCCCATTCTGGAAGACAAAAAGAGAAACAACTCCGGCGCTCCCGACGCACCGATGGATGAGAAGGATAAAAACAGTCCATCCAGGCAGGAGCCTCAGCAGAAGCCCCAAAATCGGCAGGAACAGCCGGATTCCCAGAAGGGAGAACCTTCCGGGAATCCGCCGCAGCTCGCCCCGCAGAACCCGGGAGCCCCTTCATCCAAGCCCCTTCCTAAAGGACTTCTCCTCCTTCCCCTTATCCTTGCCGCCGCTGCAGCCTTCATCCTCTTTCGCCTCTCCGCTGTAAACCGCCTTATCCGCCGCGCGCCGGAAAGCAAAGCATCCTTCAACCGCCTTCTGGACTACATGGACCGCCTTGCCCTCTACGCCGGCATTCCCAGAAAGGGAAGCTATGAAGAGCAGAAGAAAGCCTTCCGGAAAGATAAGAGATTTGAAGGATTCGACCGTCTTATGGACCTCCTTGTGAAATCCAGATTCTCCGGCGTCCCCCTTTCCAAAGAAGAAAAGGAACAGGCCGCCTCCCTTATCGCCAAAGCAAGAAAGAACTGTTTGGAAGAGATGGGCCTTTGGGAAAAAATCCGGTTCCTGCTGATCAGGAAGATGTGAGGATGAGTGAACTAGTGAACTAGTGAGCTAGTGGGCTAGTGGGCTGGTGGGCTGGTGAGACAGTGGGACAGTGGGACAGTGGGACGCTGTCCGCTGTCCGCTTACTGCTTACCGATGGGGTACTGTATAACCCATCAGGCGGGCCGGGGAGTTTCCTGCCTCTATGATTCCCATTTATCCCATGCCGTGCAGGAAACTTTTCGCAAACAGTTTCCTGCCTCTATGACCCGCATTCGTCCCATGCCGAACAGGAAACCATTCGCAAACAGTTTCCTGCCTCTATGACCCGCATTCGTCCCATGCTGAATAGGAACCCCTCAAACCTCAAATCTCAAATCTCAAACCTCAAATCTCAATTCTCAATTCTCAATTCTCAAACCCCAATTATCAAATTCTCAAATTCTCAAATTCCCCAAGGAAAAAGCCCCTGCTTTCGCGGGGGCTTTTTCCTGTGAAATTGTCTATACCAAGCGCAGGGCGCTATGGCTTCTATTATCCCAGGAAGGCCATGGATTCTTTCCACTGGGCAGCCTTTTCTTTCAGGGCTGCCACCGCTTCTTTGCCGTGGGCTTTCTGGCGTTCTACGGATTTCGGCCCTGTGCCGCCGTAGCTTTCACGATTTTTCACGCAGTTTTCTATTTTCAGAGCTTCCATAATGTCTTCTTCAAAGAGAGGGCTCATGGATTTCAGTTCTTCCATGTTGAGGTCATGGAGCACTTTGTGGTGCTCTATGCAGTAGTGTACCGCACTTCCTACCACCGCATGGGCCTGACGGAAGGGAAGGCCCTTCTTGGCCAGGTAGTCCGCCATGTCCGTGGCGTTGGAGAAGTCGTGTTCCAGCACTTCCCGGGTATGGCTGCCGTTGACGGTCATGGTGTTAATCATGCCGGCGTAAATGTCCAGGGCAAAGTAGAGGGTGTCAATGGCGTCAAAGACTCCTTCCTTATCTTCCTGCATGTCCTTGTCATAGGCCAGGGGCAGGCCCTTCATTACAGTGAGGAGGCCCATGAGGCTTCCGTAGATACGGCCGGTTTTGCCGCGGATAAGTTCGCACATATCCGGATTCTTTTTCTGGGGCATGATGGAGCTTCCGGTGGAGTAGCCGTCGTCCAGTTCGATGAAATGGAATTCGCTGGTGCTCCAATAGATGAATTCCTCAGAGAGCCTGGACAGGTGCATGGCGCAGATGGAAGCAAAGGAGAGGAACTGCAGGAGATAGTCCCTGTCGGACACGGCGTCCAGACTGTTTCCATACACCTTGGAGAAATGGAGGTCTTCCGCTTCTTCCAGAGGATTGGTGGGATAGGTGGTTCCCGCCAGGGCACAGGCGCCGATGGGGGACATGTCCGCCATGTCATAGCATTCTTCCAGCCTCTTGAAATCCCTTTCCAGCATGGCGAAATAGCAGAGCATGTGATGGGCAAAGAGCACCGGCTGGGCCCGCTGCATATGGGTATAGCCGGGCAGGATCACATCCTTGTACTTTTCCGCAGACTGCAGAAGGGCTTCTTCCAGAGCGATGAGCTTGTCCGCCAGACGGCCCATCTGTCTTTTCATGTACATATGGAGGTCCAGAGCGCACTGGTCGTTCCGGCTCCTGGCGGTGTGGAGCCTTGCGCCTGCATCGCCGATATCATCGGTAAGGCGCTTTTCCACGTTCATATGGATATCTTCCAGTTCCACGGAGAAGGGGAACTTTCCATCATCGATTTCCTTCTTGATTTTGGAAAGGCCTTCTGTGATTTTCTCACAGTCTTCTTCTGAAATGATGCCGTGGCGGGCAAGCATTTTCGCATGGGCTTTGGAACCGGCAATGTCTTCTTTATACATCCGGCAGTCATAGGAAATGGATGCGTTGAAATCAAGGGCATTTTTTTCCTCCGCTTTCGTAAAGCGTCCGCCCCACATCATATCACTCATTTTGCATTCTTCTCCTTCATGAGGGCCCGGATGGTAAGAGGCAGGCCGAAGAGGTTGATGAAGCCTTCTGCGTCAGCCTGGTTGTATACATCATCTTCACCAAAGGTAACGAATTCTTCGTTGTACAGGGAATAGGGGCTTTCTGCGCCGTGGGACATAATGTTGCCCTTGTAGAGGCGCAGGGTGACCTTGCCGGTTACGGTTTCAGAAGTCTTATCGGCAAAGGCCTGGAGTGCTTCTCTGAGCGGTGCAAACCACATGCCGTCATAAACCAGTTCGGAATATTTCACTGCAGCCACTTCCTTGAAATGGAAGGTAGCCCGGTCCAGGCACAGTCTTTCCAGTTCTGTATGAGCATAGAAGAGGATGGAGCCGCAGGGATTTTCATAGACGCCCCGGGACTTCATGCCTACCAGTCTGTTTTCTACCAGGTCATCAATGCCGATGCCGTTTCTGGCGCCGATGGCATTCAGGGTGTTCACCAGTTCCACGCCGTCCATTTTCTTGCCGTTGACAGCGGTGGGCACGCCTTTTTCAAATTCGATGGTTACCAGTTCATCCTTGTCGGGAGCATCCTCGGGATCGCAGGTCACCAGGTACATATCCTTGTGAGGCGCATTGGCCGGATTTTCCAGGTCATCCCCTTCATGGGACAGATGCCACATATTCCAGTCCATGGAGTATGGGTATTTCTGGGCAGCCTTTTCTTCGTCAGTCTGCTTTTCATCGTATTTATCAATGGGCACGCCATGGGCTTCCGCATACTTCATTTCATCTTCCCTGGACTTCATATCCCAGATTCTCCAGGGAGCAATGATCTTCATATGGGGAGCCAGGGCCTTGATGGTCAGTTCAAAACGAACCTGGTCATTGCCCTTGCCGGTAGCACCGTGGCAGATGGCGTCGGCGCCGTACTTCTTGGCCATGTCCACCAGACACTTGCCGATGAGGGGACGGGCAAAGGAAGTGCCCAGCAGGTACTTGCCTTCATACCGGCCGTCAGCCTGGAGGACTTTGTAAGCGTATTCTTCGATAAATTCTTTTCTTACGTCCAGAGTTTCCGCTGCAGAAGCGCCGGAAGCGAGGGCTTTCTTATGGATAGCATCGAAATCTTCGGGCTGGCCCAGATTCACCGTGCAGGCAATGACTTCACAGCCATAATTTTCTTTCAGCCAGGGGATAATTACGGAAGTATCCAGTCCGCCGGAATAAGCAAGAACTACTTTTTTAACATTTTTTACATCAGCCATAGGAATGCCGCCTTTCTTCATTGAATATAGACAATTTCATGAGCCCTTCACGGGGGCTTTTCTTAAGATGTGATAATTATACAGCGCTTTGCATAAATGTGCAATAGGGAAATTGAAAGTTTTTTCACTTTTTCTGCATTTTTATTTTTATGAAGATTGATTTTTCCGGTAATTACCGGATTTTTCATCATGTTCAGGGGAAGAAATCGGGTTATGCTGTTTATGCAGAATATACAAAGAGATAAAGGTTCAGAGGGGCGCGCCCTTCTGGCGCGAAAGGTTCTTAAGATTAACCGGCCTGTCGGCCGGAGGGTTGTGGCCGCCTGACGGCGGCGGGTTGTATAGAAGGGTTGTATAGAAAGGTTCTTGAGTTTGACTGGCCCGTTAGGCCGGAGGGTTCTCAGGTTTGACGGCCTTTCAGGCCGAGGGTTGTGGATGGCCGCTACGCGGCAATGATTATAAAGTCAGCGTTACGTACAAACCTTCCCGCCTCCCAACCCGTCATCCTGAGCGCCAGCGAAGGATCTTGGTACATGACGATAGTGTTTCATCTGTCAGTAAATACCAGTCGGCGGGAAAGCTGCCTGCGGCCCCAACAAAACTCCCTTCCCCATCTTACCCCTTCTTCCTATTTCAGCTATAATATAAAAAGACATAAAATGCAAATGAATAAAGGAGGCTGTTATGATGAAACCATTACTGAAGAGTCCATTTCATGCCGGTCCGAAGACGGAGGGATACCTGCTTTCTGCCATGAACCTGTGGAACACGCCCCTTTCTCTCTGGGGGCTGTCCCAGGTGTCCATTCCGGAGGATGCGGAAGTCCTGGACATCGGCTGCGGCGGCGGGAAGAATCTCATGCGTCTTCTGGAGAAGGCGCCCAAAGGCCATGTGTCCGGCATTGATTCCTCCTTCCGGGCCGTGGATTTTGCCTACCGTTTCAATGAGAAGGCCATCCGGGAAGGGCGCTGCTCGGTGTATGAGGGATCCGCCGATGTGCTGCCTTTTAATGAAAATAAATTTGATTTCATCCTGGCGGAAGAAACTTTTTATTTCTGGAAGGATCCTGCCGCCTGCCTGAAGGAGGTTCTCCGGGTATTAAAGCCCGGCGGCACTTTCCTCATCCTCCAGTCCAAGGGAGGCAGTCCCCTTCACCAGGTTTATGAGAAGCTCATCCCCGGCATGAAGGTGTACAGTAAAGATGAGCTGAAGGATCTTCTGGAAGAGGCGGGGCTTCGGTATGTAACCATCCACGGGAAACTGGGCGCCCTGGCTGCGGTGTCCGTAAAACCGGTCACGGCGCTGGATGCGGCAAAGCGGAAGCTGAAGCTTTCTTCCATTCCCTATGGCCGGCTGACTGCCGCCGCTTTAAGTGCAGCTGCCCTGGGGCTGGCTGCCTATGGGGTTTCTCGTAAATACCGTTCTTAAACATGCCCCAAAGCTGCGGTCTTCCATAGCCCATGCTTAATAAACAGGGAATCATTTTTAATTCCCCATTGACTTTTTAGCATACTTGGATTCATAATTAAATGCGTTCTAAAGTTCAATTTTCTGGATTTTAGAACCGGAATGCTTCTGCATTCCAAAGGTATTCTCTTCGGGCAGTTTCTGCCCCTATGGAAAGCGCAGGGTGCTTCGCTTCACCGGTGAATCTCTGTGTTTTTCCTCTGTCCGGAGAGGAAATGAAGGAGCGGGATTCCCCTAAGTCCCGCTCCTTTCCTCTATCCGGAAAAGGCAGGACGGGAGAATATCTTTCCAAAATCGGGAAAAATGTAATTATACATTCCCTATCAATGGGAAAAAGTGTATACTGTTTCATAGGATTTTCTAGAGATGTATCTTTCCGCCCATTCCACTCCCTTTCCGGCGGACATGGCCAATCCTCTTTTTCTATTCTTTATTCTGATTGTAAATCCATCGGGTCAATTTTAGAAGGAAGATGAAAGTGCGGCATATACAGGGATTTCATCTCATCCTCCACAAGGCATTCCATATTTCGTCAATCATGAATTCATTTTTCGTTTGACAATCGGGTGGAATGTCTTTTATAATAAATCAAGTCAGGGGCATTTAGGTATGCATGTACTATGTGTATACGCATTTTGTTTAGGGGAAAAGTGAGGTATATATTACTATGTCCGAAAAAAGGGCAGTCCACATGAAGGGTATACGTAACCAGATTCTCAGAACTGCTGAAAAACTGTTTCTGACCCAGGGTTACAAAACCACGACTATCCGACAGATTGTGCAGGATTCCGGAATTACTTCCGGCAGTATTTACAATATTTTTGAAGACAAGGAACACCTGTTTGCTGCCTTGGCCGATGAATTTATGGCTAAAGCCAAAGCTAAAATCGATGGCGCTCTGGAAGGCGAGTCTGCGGAAAGACGCATCGTAGGCCTTCTGGCTATGGAGCTCTACTGCACCGAGCAGAACCCGGTAATCAGGGAACTGGCCTGTGCATTCCACACCTCGCCCTTCCTCATGGAAGCGCTGATTAAGCGCCATTCCGTGCTGGCCGAAGAGATATGGATGAGCCGGAGACACCCCCGCAACTCCAGCCTTGATACAGCCATCCTGATTTCCGAAGGCATGATTTCTTCCTATCTCATTTCCTTTGATTTCTCTCAGAAAATGAACTACGATGAAATCCGCCGCAAGGTGGTGGCACTGATTCTCAAGGCCCTGGGCCTGGAAGCCCGGGAAAGCAGCCACCTTATCCAGTACATGGAAGAAAACAAAGCTCTCTGGCTGGATCTGGCAGACCAGGTACTGAATCATTCCGATGAAACCCCTGAGGAAAAATAAAATCCATCAAAAAAGCGTTGAAAACCTGTGTTTTCAACGCTTTTTTATTTGGGTTCCAAGGTTTCTCTAACCCCCGCTTGCGGGGAAAGGTGGTGCATTAGCACCAAAGAGGGTTCATAGACACGCCCTTTGAGCGTGAAGGGGCACGGCTTCGCCGTAGGTTGCAGCCTGCTGGCGCAGGCAGGTTGTGTAAAAGGGTTGTGGAAAAGGTTATGGGGAAAGGTTCAAAGAGTTCAGAGGATTCAAAAGGGAGGGCAAGCCCACCAGCCCACTATCTCACTAGTACACCAGTACACCAGTGCACCAGTCCACCAGCCCACTAAAACGACTGCTCTCCCTTGTAGAGGAGTTCCTTGATAAAGTTAGGAAGGACGAAGCAGCTTTTCTGGATGTGGGTATTGTAGTATTTCATAGGCGTCGGCACATCTTTTCTTGGTTCCGCCGTAAGGGGGTCATAGACCTTGGATGCCAGCATGAAGGAGTGGAGGCAGGCGGGATAGATGGGTACGTGGGAGTAGTACATGCGTACAAGGGGGAAGACGTCATTCATGGCTTCGAATACGTCATGCACTGTTTTCTGCTGCACAATGGGGGATTCGGTCTGCTGCACGATGAGGCCGTCCTTCCGAAGGGCTGCATAGGCGCTTTTGTAGAAATCTCTGGTGAAGAGGCCTTCTCCCGGTCCGATGGGATCGGAACAGTCGATGATGATGACGTCGTAGTAGTCTTTCACGCTCCTGGCAAAGGCGATGCCGTCGCCTACGTGGACGTGGAGCTTTTCCGGCGGATTCCTGAGCACCGTGGAAATGGTGGGAAAATACTCCTTGGAAAGTTCGATGACCCTGCCGTCAATGTCGCAGAGGTCCACCTGGTTGACGCAGTCATGGCGGCACACTTCCCGGGCCACGCCGCCGTCGCCGCCTCCGATGATAAGCACCCTTTCCGGATGGGGATGGAGCATGAGGGGCACGTGGGAAATCATTTCATGGTAGGTCCATTCGTCCTTCACGGAGGTCTGGAACACGCCGTCCAGAATCAGGAGTCTGCCGTATTCCAGGGTATCGGCGATTTGGATATGCTGGAAGGGGGTCTGTTCCTCGTGCACCATGTTCGTAATCTTCAGGGTCAGGCCCAGGTTTTCATTAGCCCATTCGGTGACGTACTTTTTCTCTTCCATAGGCTTATTCCCTGTCTTCTGCCGAAGCAGCCGGTTCTTCGCCCTTGGCGGTGGCAGCAGCCTGGTCGAAAAGGTTGCCGCCGGCAGGAGTTTCTGCCGCCGGTGCAGCTTCCGGCGCTGCCGGAGCCGGTTCTTCCTTAGCTTCTTCCTTTGGTTCCTCTGCCTTCGGCGCTTCTGCCGCTGCCGGAGCGGCTTGGGCAGTGTCGTCTTCTACGGGCTGGGGAGCCTGTACCGCTTTAGCCGATTCGATGAGGGACAGGGCGGACTTGAAATTGGAAAGGAGCTTTTCGATGTACAGGTTCATGTCCCCCTCTGTTTTCAGAAGGTCTGCATTCATCTTGCGGCGGGCAGCTTCCGCGTCAGCCACGATCTTGTGGGCTTCGTTCTGGGCTTCCCGGATGGAGAGTTCCGCCTCCTTGTGGGCATTCTTCTTCACATTGTCCGCTGTTTCCTGGGCCATGACCAGGGTGTTGGACATAGTGGATTCCATCTTTTCATAGTTGCGGAGCTTCGTGCGGATGGTGTCCATTTCCTCTTCCATTTCACGATGTTCCCGGTAAATCCGTTCATAATCCTTGGCCAGTTCTTCCAGGAAGGTATTCACCTCGTCCTGTGCATAGCCGCGGATCTGGCGGGAGAAAGTTTTATTATGTATATCCATTGGTGTAATCATGCTGTATGTCTCCTTTGGAAATTAATACTTAATGGAAACAGCAGTGCCGTAAAGCGGCATACTCTGCTGCCGGCAGCACGTACAGGAAAACCTGGAACCTGGAAACTAGATACTAGAAACTAGTTACTAGTTTCCGGCCTTTGCCCCCGCTCACTTATACCTGTATATGAGCAGGCCTGTACGGCCTTTCCGGCTCACCCCTGTTTCTTCCTTGATTTCTATGCGGCCTCTGCCCCGGATACTGATAATGTCCCCTGCTTTCACGGTCTGGGAGGCGCTTTTGGCGGGCTGCCAGTTCACTTCGGTTCTTTCATCTTCCACGGCCTGCACCATTTTGGAGCGGGAAATGCCGAAACCTGCAGCGCCTACGGCGTCCAGGCGAAGGGAGGCTACTGTGGCCCTCACTTCCTTGGCAGTCTGCTTGGGGGGCTCAATATCGGAGAGAGGGATTTCTTCCACCTTTACCGGCACCATGGCCACTTTTTTGAAATTGTCCATGAGCCAGTCTTTCATGGCGCTGTCCACGACGATCTGGCAGCCGGCGCCCTGCATGAGGATATCCCCCAGCACCGCCCGGTCAATGCCAAGGCCCATGAAGGAGCCCAGCACATCCCTGTGCCCGATGAGCCGGTACCTGCCGTCCCAGGTGACGGAGAGGAGGCTTTCACCATAGTCCACAGGGCCGTCGTAATCTTCCCTGCAGAAGGCGATGCGTACCCTCTCCGCTTCATGATAGCCGCCGAAGGCGGAGGATTTCACCGTCTTCATGTGGGCCGCAATGGTCTGTCCGATCTGCCGGGCAAAGGGGGACATGAAGGGGCCTACGGCAAAGGGCCGTCCCCGGTCCACTCCGTCCGCCAGGTCCAGAAGGCGCATGGCCATATCTTTGGACTCCTCGCCGGAAGCTGCAAAATAACGAAGTATCTTTTCTCTATCTTTCATTTCATCCTCTTCCCTGTGAGAAACAGGAGAGACAGAACCCCGTCTCCCCTGATTTTCTTATTTTCCTGCCATGGCGTCTGATTTTTCAAGGCAGGCCTTGACGCCGTCCATAAGGGCGGCGCGGATGCCATCCCTTTCCATGGCATGAATGCCGGCAATGGTGGTGCCGCCGGGGCTGGTGACTTGGTCACGGAGCTCCGCAGGATGTTTCCCTGTTTCCAGCACCATTTTCGCTGCGCCGTAAAGGGTCTGGGCGGCAGCTTCGATGGCCAGCTTTCTTGGCAGGCCGATAAGCACGCCTGCATCGGCCAGGGCATCGATGATGACGAAGGCATATCCCGGGCCGGCGCCGGACAGGGCGCCCAGCTCATCCAGCTGCCGCTCTGTGACCACCGCTTCTTTTCCTAAAGCGGAAAAAATATCTTCCGCTTCCTTTACAAATTCCGGGGACGCTTTCTTTCCCGGTGCAATGGCAGCCATGCCTTCCCCTACAGAGGCAGGGGTATTGGGCATGACCCGGATGACCTCTGTCCCTTCAGGAAGGGCTCCTTCCAGGGTATCAATGGTCACTGCCGCTGCAATAGAAAGAACCCGGGATGGATGATACCGGGATATTTCTTTGAGCACGCCGGGCACCACATTAGGCTTTACCGCCAGGATGACCATGTCCGCGTCTTTGGCCTCGCTGCCGTCCATGGAAGCATGGACACCATAGCGGGCGGCTTTTTCACGGGACGCTTCTTCGGAATGCTCTTTTACGTATATTTCTTCTTTTTTCCACAGCCCTTTGGCAAAACAGCCGGAGAGGATGGCGCCCCCCATGGCTCCGCAGCCGAATATCAGGATTTTCTTCATTTCTACGGTCCTTTCCAGGTCGGAATGCCTGATACAAATGCCAGCCGGTCTTCATGAAGGTCCACCGTAGAGGGAACGCAGATGAGCACGTCATCATTCAGGAGCATTACATCTCCATGGGCCATATAGACGGCGCCGCTCATGAAATCCACAAAGCGGCTGGCCACTTCATCATCCACATTGTCATTCAATACAACCATCACCGTCATGCCCCTTGCCAGGGCATCCACTGCATGACGGGCATCTCCGTAGGATCCGGGAACGAGGATATCCACTTCCTGGGGCCTGATGCTCCTTGCGGGCAGCGCGCCTGCCGCAGGAACATCTTCGCCCTCTTCCCGTTCCTCATAGCTGTCTTCTTCCGGAGCTTCTTCAAACTGGTTTTTCAGCCAGTTCACTCCTTTGGACAGAAAAGACATCAGCCCTGTGGAGCCTCAGGTCCCTGAGGTGTCTGGGCGTTCCACTGGGGTGCTGCCGGTGCCTGCTGCTGATCCTGGTAGGCGGCGAAATTTTCGCGGGATACGCTCATATTATTCGGCGCGCAGAGATAAATGTTTTCGGAAATCTGGTCGATTCTGCCGTCCAGTGCGTACATGATGCCCTGTACGAAATCTACAATCCGCTGTGCTTCGTCGGCGTCGGTTTTTTCCATGTTCATCACCACCGGGCGCATAGCCTTCAGATGGTCGCCGATTTTTTCAGCGTCCCCATAGCTCTTGGGGTTCACCACCACCATGGTATAGGGCTTGGCAGCCTGGCGGGGCTGGGCAGTTCTGCCGATGCCTCTGACCGGGCTTACCGCAGAGGGACGGGGCGGAACGGGAGCAGCCGGACCTGCCGGTACTTCCTCTTCCATTTCCTCTTCTCTTTCATCCTCATCCCTGTCTACCAACTGGTCCTTAAATTTATCAAGCAGACTCATTTTTTTCTCCTCTCAATGATAGTGTCTTTCGCCAAAAATGGCTGTGCCTATGCGCACCATATTGGCTCCTTCTTCAATGGCAACTTCAAAATCATGGGTCATTCCCATGGACAGGATGGAAATCTGTCCTTCGGGAAATTTCTTTTTCATGTCTTCCCACATACTGTGGGCCTTCCGGAATACGGGGCGGGTCTTTTCCACATCCTCATAGGCCGGCGCCATGCACATGAGCCCCTTCACCCGGATATGGGGAAGAAGGGATGCTTCTCTGCATACATCATCCAGACTGTCCGGCGCCATGCCGTGCTTCGATTCCTCTCCGGAAATATTGAATTCCAGAAGCACATCCTGCACCTTGCCGATTTCTCCGGCCCGGCGGTCGATTTCCCGAAGAATGTCCAGGGAATCGCCGGACTGGATCAAATCAGCCATGGCCACTGCCTTTTTTACCTTATTCTTTTGCAGATGGCCCTGCAGATTCCAGACCACCGGAGGCGTCAAGGCCTTGAACTTTTCTTCCATTTCCTGGACCCGGTTTTCTCCTACCTGGCTGACCCCCAGGCCGATGGCTTCTTCCATATCCTCCAGAGGATGGAACTTCGTCACCGCCACCAGAGTCACCTTCTGCCCGTAGGGAGACCGCTTTTCGGCCTCATGAATCCGGTCCATTACATGGGCTAATCTTTCCTTGATTTCTGACATAGCCCCGCCTTCTTTACTCGTTTTTTCCGTACACCCACATGAGGATATACCTAAAGATTATTATATCACAGTTATTCCCGAGAAAAAACAGAAAATATGGATTTTATGGGCTTTGCAACGCGATGAAACAGAAAATCTTCAGCCCTTCGCCCCGGGAATTCCGGTCATAAAAAAGGCAGTGAAGAAACAGTCATCCTTTCTTCACTGCCTTTTATCATGACTTCCCTGTGATTTCGGAAATTGAGCGGGCTGGTAAGCAAGTGGGTTAGTGAGCCAGTGAGCTAGTGGGTTAGTGGGTTAGTGGGTTAGTGGGTTAGTGGGTTAGTGGGTTAGTGGACTGGTAAGCTCCAGCCCATTGAGCCTTTTCCATTCGGAGGGAGATTTCTCGACTCCTCTTCACTATCTCCATGAACCGCCTGCATCACTCCTCCGCTGTCCTCCGCTCGAAATGACGATGGGACGGGGCAGCGCCGGCGTCATTCTCATCGAAATGACCGCAGGCTGCCCGCCTCTGCGTCATCTCGAGCGGGGCTGAAAGGCGTTATGGGAGAATGGCTCTCTATCCCATTGAAACTCTGCGTCGAGAGATCTCACGCCCCAATGCTGACCATCCCAGGACAAAGGGAGATTTCCACGCTCCTCTGCAGTCGTAATGACGATGGGCGGGACAGCACCGGCGTCACTCCTGCCGGAATGGCGCTGAAACGTCTGACTGTCTGACTGTCTGACTGTCTGACCGTCTCACTGTCTCACTTTATGCGGCTCAGACCATCTTTGCCTTTTTAGCGATTTCATCGGGAATCTTGATACCCAGGATTTCCGCATCCTTTTTATTGATGACGATGGTGTATTCTTTCTGGTGCTGGATGGCTGCAGTTTCCGGCTTGATCTTGCCGTCCAGAATGTCGGCGGCCATGTGACCGGTCTGCACGCCCAGCTTGTAGTAGTCTACGGACAGGGCTGCCAGGGCGCCGTCCTTGGCCATAATGTCCGCCCCTACGATGACGGGAATCTTATTGGCGTCGGTGACTTTCATAAGGGTGGGGATGGAGGAGGCCAGGGTGTTGTCGGTGGGGACATAGATGAAATCCACTTTGCCTGCCAGGGATTCTGCCACCTGCTGGATGTCATTCACGCTGTTTACGGTTCTTTCCTCTACGGCCAGGTTATTCTTTTTGCAGTAATCCTTCATCATGTTGGCCTGCACTTCACTGTTCACTTCACTGGAAGAGTAAATGAGGCCTACGGTTTTTGCATTGGGCACCAGGGCTCTGCCCAGGTCCATCTGGGCGTCGATGGAAGCCAGGTCGCTGACACCGGTGACGTTGCCGCCGGGCTTTTCGTCGTTCTTCACCAGCTTGGCGGTGGTGTAGTCCGTAATGGCGGTGCCTACGATGGGAATATCCTTGATTTCATTGGCCACTGCCTGGGCTGCAGGAGTAGCAATGGCACAGATGAGCTTCGGCTTTTCCGATTTGAAACGGGACGCGATGGTCTTCAGGTTGGACTGGTCGCCCTGGGCATTCTGCTGGTCGAAGGTGACCTTGTCTTCCCCGTAGCCCCTTTCCTTCAGTCCGTCCACAAAGCCTTTATTGGCCTCATCCAGGGAGCCGTGCTGCACGATCTGCACTACGCCGATGATGGGCTTGCCGGAAGCGGAGCCGGCGCCTCCCTTAGGCTGGCTGCCGCCGCATCCTCCATATACCAGGGCTGCTGCCGCCAGAACTGCTGCCATACTCATTTTCATCCATGTCTTCATTTCTATTTCCTCCCAAATTCCTATACTGCTTTATTTAATATATGTATCTTCCAGTGCATCCATGGTACCGTTCGTTTCCATTTCCGCCAGGAAGAAATTGACATAGTTCAGGAAATCCTGATCTCCCTTGGCCATGAGGGCGCCGAAGCGGCTTCTGGTAAAGGGCTTGTCCACCAATGGTGCCGCCAGCTTCTTGTTCATCCGTACATACCGCTTTGCCTCCATGGTTTCCGTAATCATCACGTCCGCCTTGCCCTTGGCAATGAGTGAAGGGATTTCCGCATTCTTCTCATGAATGATGAGGGTAGCATGGGGCAGGCGGGATTTTGCAAATTTTTCATTCGTTCCGCCGGGATTCACCATGACCTTCACTTCCGGTCTGTCCAAATCCGAGAGGGACTTGTATTTCCCTTCCTCCCCCTTCCGGCAGAGAATGGTCTTGCCGAAGAGAAGGTAGCCATCCGACATGGCCAGGGTTCTTTCCCTGTCGAAGGTTCTTGTAATGCCGCAGAGGGCCAGGTCGAATTTGCCGTCTGCCGTATCCTGGGAAAGGGTCTTCCAGGTGGTAGGCACATACTCCACCTTCACGTGGAGGGAGTCCGCCAGCTTTTCTGCCAGCTCCGTATCAAAGCCCTCATAGCTGCCGTCGGCCTCCCTGTAGGACATGGGCCGGTAATCGCCGGTGGTACCTACGCGGATGGTGCCGCGGGCTGCAATATCCTCCAGGTGCGCCGCCCAGGCGCTTCCTGCTCCTCCCAGAAGGAGCCCTGCCGCCAGCATGGCGGCTCCTGCTATCTTCATCATCTTCATATTTTCCATCCTTCCATCCTGAAATCAAAAAGTCCCCTGCTTATTTCTAAGCAAGGGACGACGGGACACATCGCGGTACCACCCTGTTTACCTGAATCAACACAAAAGGGTGGTACCCAAGGGACGGATTATCCGTGGTACCACCCAAATTATCTTCATCAGATCGACTCTATGCCCTGTAACGGAGGCACACGTCGCAGCCTACTCCAAAGTTCAGCCGCGCAGTTCAGGAAAGAACTTCCCCATTCCTCCGCCGCCGGTTCCCACCAAATGCCGGCTCTCTGAAGGACTTCCGGAATGAGTACTTTTTTCCATCAGCACTTTTGTAATATGTGTCCATTGTAGCCAATGGGCACGGTCTTGTCAAGAGGGCTCTCCCATATAGTCCCCCGCCTGCGGGGAAAGGTGGTGCCGCAAAGCGCCAAAAGGGGACGGGGCCCTTCGGGCCCGCAGGTTGTAGAAAAGGTTGTGGGGAAAGGTTCAGAGACACGCCCTTTGGGCGTGAAGGGGCACGGCTTCGCCGTAGGTTATGGCCTGCTGGCGCAGGCAGGTTGTGCAAAAGGGTTGTGGAAAAAGCTCAGAGGGTTCAGAGGGTTCAAAAGGGAAGGCAAGCCCACCAGCACACTAGAACACTAGTAAACTAGTCCACCAGCCCACTATTGCATATTTTCCGGGTGAAGTTCTCCTGTGAAGCAGTGGTAGTGTTTTCTTTTATCCTTATACATTTTCCGGTCTGCCTGGTTGAAGGCGGAGGAGAGGGTGCTGCCGGTTTCGGCCCACTGGGCGCCGTAGGCTACGGACATGTCGTCCCTGGCGTTCATCATGTCATAGAATTCCTGGAATTTCCTGTAAAAGGCGCATTCGGAAATGCCCGGCAGGAGGACTACGAATTCATCGCCGCCGGCACGGTACACGTATTCATCGCCCCAGAACTGCTGCATAACCCTGGCGGTGCGGTGGAGCAGCCTGTCCCCTGCCACGTGGCCTTCTTCATCGTTGGCCCTTTTCAGTCCGTTCACATCGCCGAACACGATGCCCGCCGGATGATCCAGTTTTTCCAGCTCTTCCAGTTTTTCCATGAACCCGTTCCTGTTTCTTGCGCCGGTGAGCATGTCCCTGTGGCTCAGGTAGTCCAGCCTTTTCAGGAGTTTCTGGTTTACCATGCGGGCACCCAGGAAATAGGAAATGGTTTCCAGTACTTTCTGGGTATTCACCGCATCGCTGATTTCATAGTTGTCAGCACCGATGTAGCCGATGAGGCTCCCTCCGTCGTAAATGGGAGAATCCATAATACTCTTTATGCCCTGGCGTTTCAGGTTTTCATAATCCACAGGGTCGTCTTCCCTGAGGACTTCAATATCTTCCAATACCAGACTGGTATTGTCAACAAGAAATTTTTCCCATCCGCCGATATAGTCATCATAGTCCAAATCCTGGAGGGTTTGGATTTCCGGCGTTACCCCTTCCCTGCACCATTCAAAGGTATTGCTTACCTTTATTCCGTCGGTTTCCAGGATGTAAAGGCGGTCGGCATGGATAATGGTGCCCAGTTCGGCCAGCATATGGTTCACCGCTTTTTCAAAGCTTTCTCCGCCGTTCATGATTTTGGCAAGGCGGATGATAATGTCGTCGGTATTGCTGGACTGGCGGAGTTTCATCTTTTCCACATGGTCCATGTCCACATTCATAAAGATGAAGGCAGCCCGGCCTTCCCCTGCCGGTTCCACTTCAAATTCCAGCCAGTGGCCCACTTCCCGGCTGTACATGCGGCTTCGCACCTGTCTGCCCTTTGCTGCTTCATAGCAGTAGTCAAACCATCTTTCATCGGCATTGTCATAAACGGAGCGAAAAGAGCGGCCAATCAGTTCTTCCTTCCGTCTCCCCACCATTTCGCAGTAGGCCTTATTGACATACACATAGATGGTATCCACTGCTTTTTGGTTGTCTTCGTCCATCACCACTTCAAAAGCAGCATAGGCTACCGGCACATTCATATCCAGATCCGGTATAAATTTGTCTTCTTTCATCCAAAGCTTCCATTCCTAACACATTACGGCAAAGGGCGCAGCAAACGCTGCGCCCCAAGGAAAGCGCTGATTCCCCTACAGAATCAGTGCCTGCTGAAATTACTACTCCGGTGCAGCTGGCTGCCATGTTACAGGCCCTATAGTTTTGCGTCACAGGCTTTCGCCTGCTTTGCCCAATGCCTATTAAATTGACTGTCGGTTTATTATAACAGAATTTGGCAAATGTTTCCAATATAAATTGAAAAATTCAATAGCGATAAATGATAAAGTTTTGCAGAAAGACCAGCAGTCATATACTCTTAACCTTCCACAAAAAACAGCTCCTCAGAAAGGAGCTGTGTGCTGCTTATTTCATTCTCACATCTGCAGGAGAAGCGGCAAAACTCTCTGCCGTTTCCGGTTCTTCCCTGAAGTCGCCGGATTTCCGTTCATGTTTTCTCTTGTTCTTTTCAATGAAATGGTAGCCGATGAGAAGGATAGCAAACCATACGGGAGTGACATAGAGGGCCACCCTTGTATCATCGCGGAAGGCAGAGGCCACAACCACCCCTAAGAGGAAGAGCATGGTCAGGTAGCCGGACCAGGGAGCGAAGGGCATTTTATAGGTAAGGAGTTTCTTTTCTTCCTGGGAGAGGGAAGCGCGGAACTTCTGCTGAGTACGGAGGATGACGAACCAGGTGAAGAGGGCGCCGAAGGAGCCTACACTGGTGACATAGACGAATACCCTTGCCGGCATGATGTAATTCATGAGTACGGAGAAAAGAAGCACAGCGGCGGAGAAGATGATGCCTACCCAGGGCAGGCGATGGCGGTTCAGCCGCTGGAAGCAGGAAGGCGCATTTCCCTGCAGGGACAGGTTGTAAAGCATACGGCCGGAGCTGAAGATGCCGCTGTTGCAGGAAGAAAGGACTGCCGTAATGACTACGATGTTGATAATGTCAGCGGCTCCTGCAATGCCCAGTCTTTCAAAGGTAATGACGAAGGGGCTGCCCAGATGTCCGATTTCATCCCAGGGATAAATGGCCATGATGACACCGAGGGACAGCACATAGAAAATCAGGATACGCCAGAATACTTCATCAATGGCTTTCTTAATGGTGGACCGGGGGTCATGGGCTTCGCCGGCGGTGACGCCGATGATTTCAATGCCCAGGTAGGAGTACATCACCATCACCAGCGCCATGAGGGTGCCGCCGATGCCGTTGGGGAAGAAGCCGCCATGGGTCCAGAGGTTTGTAACCCCCACAGGCTCCCAGCCGTTGCCGATGCCGAAAAGAATCATGCCTGCACCGCCGATAATCATGAAAATAATGGTGCAGATTTTAATCAATGCAAACCAGAATTCAAACTCCCCGTAAGCAGAAACGGCAATGAAATTGACCACCGTCATCAAGAGGAGCGCGCAGAGAGCCGACACCCACTGGGGCAGGTCGGGGTACCAGAAATTCATATATATCCCCACCGCCGTAAGCTCTGCCATACAGGTAACCATCCACATGTACCAGTACGTCCAGCCGGTAAGGTAGCCCCACTTCGGCCCCATGAAACGGGCGGCGTGGGCGCTGAAGGCGCCGGATACGGGGTAAGCCACGGAGAGCTCACCCAGGGCCCGCATAATGAAATAAATAGCGATGCCGCCGATGATGTAGGTGAGGAGCACCGAAGGGCCTGCCAGCTCGATGGCCGTGGCGGACCCGAGGAACAGGCCTACCCCGATGGCCCCGCCAAGGCCGATCAGCTGGATGTGCCGATTCTTCAGTCCTCTCTCAAGGTTCTCATGCATTTCCTGATTCTGTTCTGTCATATGAAACTCCCAAATCTGACAAAAAACTCCGGATCCGTACCCTTTCAGGGAATGAATCCGGAGAAAAGTACTACGTTTTTTATTTTAAACGCTGATACCCTCTACATCAAGGCAGAAATTCGCTATTTCTATACTTTTTCGGCCATATGAGCCATTTTTAATTCCTTAAGGTATATATTTTTTGCCTATATATTATCCACCATTCATTACTTTCGCCAATCATTGATTTTATTTATGAAAAATGTCTCCGTCGGAAGAGCCGGGCTTTTCCCTGATACCGTTCATGAGCACATCAAAGGCCTGATCCATGTAGGAGGCTTCTGAAATTTCCTCCTTCACCGCAAACCTTTTCTTGATTTCACTCATGAGATAATAGTAGGCCACCATGCCGGCCCAGGAGATACAGACCTCCGTAGGCTTCAGATTGCCCCGGAAAGTGCCTTCCTCCATGCCCTCCGTCAGCGCCGCCCGAAGCACCACCAGCACCATGGCAAACCTTTCCTTCCCGATGGACGCAAACACATCGGTGGGATGAATCATTTCCCAGGAAAAAATGCGGAGAATGTAGGGATGTTCCTTCATGAGGCGGAAAAAGAAACGGGAGTAAAGCTCCATGATTTCCATAGGCGTCCTCGTGCTGTCCGCCGCCATTTCCACGAAGTCCACCAGAAGGGCGCTCCCCCGCTCCAGAATGGCGGCATAGAGCTCCTTCTTGCCGCCGAAATAGTAGGAAATGGCGGCGCTGTTCACCCCCGCTTCCTTCCCTATGTCCCGGATGGACACATCGGAATATCCCTTCAGCGCAAAGAGGCGGATAGCCGCATTTTCAATCTGCTCCCTCTTATCCGGCGTCTTTTCCTTCTCCTCCTCCGGGAAAAGGCATTGGTATAAGTCCTCCTTCGTGCCGAAATAATAGGATATGGAAGACACGCTCACCCCCGCCTGCCGGCTGATGTCCCGAAGGGAGGTGTCATGATACCCCTTCTCTTTGAAAAGACGGCGCGCCGCCTTCTCAATCGCTTCCTTCTTCCCTGCTCCCATTGTTTATGCCCCCTGAAATCCAACCATATACCGGTTATTTTCTCTATTATATATGATTTTTCCTCCGATTGGAACACCGGGATAGAATGATTGAACCGTTCAGCAGCTTGTGTTCAATAGTGTAAAGTATTCAAAGAGTTCAGAGTGGAAAGATTTGCAGAACTTTACCCAGCGGGAAGTGTATCGCGCCCCCTTCCTGCCTTCCTCTGTCATACTGAGCGTTAGGGAAGCACTGATTAATTCGCAGAATCGAATTTCATATGTATTTTTATCCA
>ERZ857775.1625-NODE-1625-length-25119-cov-10.031918_pt1 | contig 25119 bp, 37 predicted proteins | sample MGYA00519698_ERZ857775 | MGnify/ENA primary metagenome ERZ857775 (study PRJEB31778, sample SAMEA3449363) | human gut metagenome | biome: human gut; feature: human-associated habitat; material: faeces | place: United Kingdom | collected 2010/2012 ...
GCGCATTCGGAATATCCGATGTGTTGTTTGCACCTTTGAGAGCGTCTATAATCTGCTTTAACACTCCGTATTCGGACGTGGATTTTATCACATCGTCAGATATTACGGTGGGTTCAACAAATATTTCAAACCGCTGTGATGTCAATTGTCCGCCGTCTATTATCTGTATTTCACAGTTACACACCCCCACCGCCGCAAGGGTGTTATTGTTTATCTCAAAAGATACCGTACCGTCATTTTCCGTCTTGCCCGAAATTTCAACATAGGTATTATCGGGTTTTGCACAATTAAAAACAACGGTCGCATATTTTGATACCGAAATAACCTGCATTCCGTTCAAAAGCGTAACTTTCAGCTTATACGCATCATCACCGCGCCGCAATGTCAACCGTTGTTTTGTATGTACGGATTTCATTAAATCCAAAGCTATTGGAATTGTAACAATCATACTTTCACCGTCCTTAAATTCTATTTTCCACCAAACCGAGATAACCGCCGATTGTGCCGTCCGCATTTGCGAACCCCTTTGTGTTATCTTGTTCGTTTTCGCCTGTTCCAAACTCAAACGTACCCGAATATACAAACGATGTCAGCGTGACCCCGACAGGTAATAAATCCTCAATCAGTGAGTTGACCCTGCTTGTGTCAAACCCTGCCGTTATCAGCACATTCAGCGGTATATCTTCGAGAACAACCGACCCGGTTGTTTCGCCGTTTTTGAGTTTAATATCACTTGTATCACATTGCAGAACAAAAGCAAGAATTTCAATAATTTTTTCGTGCCGCCCGTCGGTAAAATTCTGTCCGATTTTACTTTTGATTTGTATTCGGTACTTATCATCGCTGTCTTGACCTCGTTTTACATTAAACATCTTGCCGTACATATCAAGATGTACGCCGTCAGCATTATCAATATCGAGCAGTCTGTTCAAATCATCAAACATCTGTTCTATGTCGGATTTTGATTCCGCGTTTATATGCAAAAGTTTGTAATTATTGCTGTCTGCCGACTTTTTAAACGCGTCCGACAGGTTATACTCGGGTTTATTATATGCAAATTCTTTCATTATCAATTACCCTCCGCATATGTAATCGTGATTGTTCCGAGTTTTGCCACCTCGTCTTGCGCAACAGATATGTTGCTTGTTCCGTTATTGAGTTTAAGCTCTGTTACCTCGACCACATCGGCGATATTATATATGTGCCGATAGAACGTTGAAAATATAACATCCTCACCGATTTTTAAATCACTTACCGCGTTTTGCAAAGCCGCCCTTAATTCGGTATCGGAATTAAACGCCGCCGAAACTTTGCACGTTACCGAAATATTCACACTCTTATCCCTCGCATACGAAAATTTAATTGTATGTTCCGTATCGGATTCATCGGTAATATTCGCCGTTGTCGTGCCGCTTTGGATTATCCCGAGCGGCTGTTTGTCAAATATGGTTTGTGCTATTTCAGCGGTATGCTCATCATCGGATGTATGCACTATCACGCCGTAGCTCCGCCCCGAAACGGTGAGGCCGTCCGAAATCACCTTATCGGTACTCGAATTGTTGTCAATTATAATCGCGTCACTGACATATGATAACTTTAAAAGTGCGGCAATTATCGAGGTTCGGGAATTTGTTCCCAATCCCTGCACAACCTTTGTAAAACGTTCTCTAAGTTCAACATCGCTTTCTTCATCTTCGCCGACAAGCTCAACTTCCAGATACTCGACCGCCGTAATATCGGGGTCAACCTCAACGAGTGAATTAATCGATGTAACATTGCCGCTCACCCCCGATGTTTCGCTTTCGACCGTCACATCAGCATAATATATTGTTTCATCGTTTATTACGTCTATTTTATCTATCGTCTTTGTCTGCTGACACCAAAAAACAATTCCGTTGTCGCTTTTAAAGCGCGTCCCTGCCGAAATTATGTGACCGTTAGTGCCGCATATTCTCAGGACGTGCCTTGCATAACTCGCACTTTTGCGCGTTATTCCCGCAAGCGCACATATTCGGTCAAGACTTATTCCCGTTGCGGTATTCGGGAACCTTGAATAATATAACAGCTCGGCGAGCTGATACAATCGTTTATCGTCCTTTGCGTCTATTCTGATAAACTTTCCGAGTACACTCTGTTCGCCCGTATCGATGTCATCGCCGAACAGTATTTGCGCCGTTTTTATTTTTTCGGTTATTATCTCTGAATATGTCGGACAGTAAAATCCGACATTCGTCACGCCCCAATTTTCGGGTTTAGCCATTTCAAAATCAACTCCTAATTCCAAGATTGCTCTATTGTCAGAGCGGTATTTTGTGTATTCGATGCGGAAAACGAAACGGAAACATTTCTGTTTTCACTGTCTCTCATACACTTAAAATCATCGAGATAAAGCGTTTCATCAACCTGTCTTAATCCGTCCGTTATTTGGGTCATAATCATATCATCGGTTATGCCTTTACCTAAAATATAATTAAAGTTTATCCCTTCGTTTTTGTTAAGCGTCCATTCGCCCTTGTTCGTTCCGATAACGGTACGAACCTTTTGCGCTTTCAGCTCATCGTCCGATATAAGAACGATGTCACCGCCGCTAAAAACCACATCGCCGTTTAAATCCAATTTAAAGCCTTTCATCTGTTCACCTCATAAAACACAAAGTATTACGCCGTCATTCATATCGTGCGCACGCATTGTCGCAAGCTCCGCGCCGCCCGTTTTCGCGTTGGTTATGTCTCTTTCGCATATGCCGATATACACAATATCTCCGACTGCAATATCATCGGGGACAATAACCGTTTTTGTTACGCTTGACGTATCGGATATTCTGTACGTAATATCTTCCCGTTTAAATTTAACATTCTCCGGCACGGTCACCCTTACATACCCGACCGCTGTCTGTTCGCCCGTTGCACTGCTTTTAAGGCTCATAAGCGGTTGTACCGTTGCGCCGTCATTGTCAACGCTTATAACCTTAGCCAAAAAAGCCGTGTGAATCGAAAGCACTCTTTGTTCAATTAAATTTTGAAAGAAATTAAACTCATTCATCGTTTGACCCCCAATTCGGTGTTATAAATGTGCATTGGTATATGGAAATCGACCGAGATTTAACTTTATCCGAAACATTACCCTCAATGCTCTTGAACTTGTCACCCGATTCATAGCTTCTGACTATCCCGACGTGTCCATTTTTTGCGAAATCGCTACCGTTATAATTCTGTACGAAAATATCACCCAACTTCGGGGTATATCCGCTCCCCTTTGCGTGATACGTTCCCATACCCTGTTTTTCTGCCGCATATGCGTACCACGCCGCACTTCCGCAACTGCCGTTATTCCACGCAATAACCGATGTCGGTACATCCGCGTGCTTTGCGCACCATGCCACAAAATATCCGCACCACGGTTGGTTATTTGCGCCCATTTCACTCCCATACTTTTGACCGTTATCGCCCGTTTCGGCTGTTCCCTCTTCCGCAACGGCAACACGCACAAACTTTTGTGCAAGTGCCGTTGTTTCGCTCACATACCTGCTGTCGCAATATTCTTTGTACTTGTCCGATTCATAGAAAAAGATATTGCCGCCGTAATCCGAGTACATATACGCGGCGTAAAATCTGCCGCTTGCGCCCATTCCGTTTTTAAGTATGGATATGTGTCGCTTTAAATCATCATCGCTTGACGGCTTTGGCGAAATCTCGACTATATCGGTGTAATTTCTGTCACCCAAATGTGCCACGCCGCCCCACATATCGAATTCGGTCACATACGGCGGTATGTTTCGGTTGCCGTTGCAAATGCAATCCTCGACCGCGTTTAAATCCTCATCGGTGTATGTCTGATTCTCTCGCGTGGGCTTTGCATACCACCTGTTGCCGTATATCGTTTGATAAAGCGTTTTCTTTGCCCTGCTGTCGTTCGACCAACGCCAATACTCATACATATTGCACATATGCGAAGCAACAGCTTTTTTCCCGTCAACATTGCTCCCTGCTTCACAATTGACATACTTCGCAAGGTTTACCTTTTGTTCGTCCGAAAGTTCATATACTGTACAATTATACCCTGTCGGCGATACTTTCAAATCGCTGTCGCTGTCATCTTCGGGGTGAACGATAACGTCAATCCTATCCATTATTTTTATCTCGGTTATTGCCGATAAGCCGTCATATGTATGCTTGCCGCCAACTACACGAAAATCGCCCCTGCACACCTTGCTTTGAACATTGACTATTGCCGCCGTCTGTAATCGGTGCTGCATAAGCATAGACACGTTATATCCGTGAAAAACGTCCTCGTATATCTCACTCTGATTGCTTTCGGTAAAGCGTTCGGGGCTGTCTATCATTCCCGTTTCGGGGCATACGGTAAAGTATGTATTCCACCCAAGCCATATCGGCTTGCAAAATATTCTTTGCATACTTATAAACACCGACACGCCGCATATATCCGCATATTCTTTAAGACAATCCATAATGCCGCCCGATACCTTTGTATCGTTTTTGAATGTATAATCGCGCTGTATCTCATATTCGGCTATTTCAAGCGCGGTCATATTCAACAGGTCGCTTAGTATCTGTGACGCGGTTGTGCCTTTGGTATAAGTCTTATTTACTGTCTGTTCCACGTCATAGGCGATAGAATCCATAACGTATATCACGGTTGCGACATCCGCACCCGAACATTCGGTTTGTATATCGCTTATCCAGCCGCGCAAAATAACGCCCGTGTCATAGCCGTACCCTGTCGTAACATCAACCGTGTTACCTATTACAAATTTATTTTTCGTCTCTTCCGACAGGTTATAAATTCTTATTTCGGATTCGTTCGGTATCAAATCATCGTCAAACGGTATCTCAAATTCAATATCGTATGACGGCAGACCGTTGTCGGCTATATTTTTTATCACAACGCCCGATGTTTGAATTATACACCTGAAATCATACATACCTATCGGCGTTTTTATCTCGGGCTTATCTTTGGGGATAATGCTCCGCAATCTGACCGCTCGTGACGGTTGCCGCGCACCCGAATTTGTTATATATCTGCTCATTCGGTCTCACCCTCACAATCGATTATCAAAAATACGGTATTTTCGAAATTCTCGTATGTGACCGCCCTTTCCTGTTCGCTCTCATCCGTTGCGACAATGGTAAACGGCGGATATATCTCGGGACGGTAACCGCACTTGAAAATCGGCACGTTATAGATAAGCGGTTCGATACATATTATCTTTTCACCCTTTATAAGGGCAATCGTGAATAAATCCGCCGCTTCGTTATATCGCAATTCAAATCTGAATGTGCCGCCGAACACCTTAACGTTAATTCTGTAAGGCAACAGGGCTTTCGTTATCGGTATCTTCATTTTCGCCGCCATAATCATTCCTCCGTCCAAGTAAAATACTTACGCCGTTTTGCATTGTTCTGAAATCCCAAGCACGGCTGAAAGCGTGCAGATTATTTGCCATAACCCAATTACACGCGCCCATTTCGCCGTCCTCTTGACCCTCGCGGACAAGGCTTTTATAAACCGCGTTCGGCGCGGCAACCAACGCCCATACGGTATCGCCGTCTTGCGTGGTGTACCATACTTCCGAACTTTCGCCCGATTCCGCCGCTTGATTGCCGCCGTCCGTTACCGCATCGTTCGCGTCTTGCGATTCATCTATTGACGGCGTATATGAGTTTTGAGCAACCCTGAATTCCCTAAGGGTCATATCAAAAGTCGCGCCGCCCGATACATCGCCGTTATGCGATGTCGAAAGGCTTGTTATCTGATACCCCGACATCGCATTTCGTCCCGAATAATCGACAAGCGCGCCTGTGTTTTGAAATTGCCTTAACTGTTGCAAGACGGTAAATGCCGATGTCCCGTTCTCACCCGGAACATCGACAATCTTTCCCGAGAGTGAAATCTCAATCTGTTTCGGCTTAACCGTATCCGTGACATTGATTCCGCTCTCAACGCTGTGCGAGCTTACGTCCGTATCTTTGTTTATTTTTTCGTCCGTAACGTGAATATATAATCCGTTAATCAACGCCATAGCTCATCACCTCTTTAAATATATTGTGTTCTTGTGCTGCGCCTATTCATACTGTTTAAGATGTTTTCAAACTCATCTTTAACCCAGCCTCTGACTTTACGTGCCGTTTGTCTGTCATCATCACTCGCCGCACCGTTTATCGTCAGATTAAACACGGGCGCGACCGTTATATCATCGCCGCCTATCGAGGTCGATGTTCCGCCACTGTCACCGAGTGAATACGCCGCAAGTTCCTCATCAACGGGAAATACCGCCGTTGCCGCAACCCTCTGTGAGGTACGCTCTAAAACGGGCAATTTATTTTCCATACCTTTGGCAAGTCCGAGTGTTGAATACTCACCCGAAATCATTGTTACCCTTGACGGCGAATGAATCTGTAATGCCTTGTTTATCTCTCTTGCCGCCGCGTTGGCTATATCCCTTGCCTTTGACATAACAGCCGCGCGTTTTGATTCCATACCGTTAATTAATCCCTGCATTGCGTTCTGACCCGATGATGACAAATTCATTGACGAAAATACGCTTTTTATGTTATTCGCACACTTGCGGCATAGGGTAACAAGTTTTGTACAGCTTGCATTTACAACCTTTTCAATAGCTGAAAATACCGTTGTAACAACCGTTGGCATAAGCTGCATTGCCGCAAGTGCGGTGAGCATACCGTTTGATGTAACCAATATTGCATTTGCGAGGACTACCGCCGCATTCGCAAGGGTCACAAACGCCGCCGAAAGCGGTGATGTGACCGCAAACAGCTGTTCTGTCGGTATAAGCATTCCCATAAACGCACCGGGAGCAGCCGACATCGCCGCCAAAAGCAGCGGTAACATCATACTCATCATAACAATTGAACTCGCCACACTTGACATTGACGGAGCAAGCACCGCCGCCGCAAGCGAAAGCGCGGCAAACTCAACCGTGAGCGGAGCAAGTGCCGCAAGCAAAGCGACTGACGGAATCAGCATTGCCCCAAACGCACCCGGAAGAGTGCCGAGCGCGTCCGCAAATACGGGCGTTGCCGTTCCGAGAATTGCAAACGCCGCCGCCAAAGCAACCGCCGATGCCGCAAATACGACAATCAAAGCCGTTGCAACGGTTAAAATCGCGCTGAATATCGTAAAGGATGCAACCGCAAGCAATATCGATGTAGCGAATACGGCTATACCTACCGCCGCAACAGTTAAGCCTGCGCCAAGCGTTATCGCGCCGACCCCTGCGAGCATTGACCCTGCCGCAAACACCATTAGGCTCGCGCCGAGTGCCGCAAGCGAAAGCGCGCCCATTAACCCATATTCGGATATAACGGGCAAAACCGAGGCAACGAGCGTTAAACCTAACGCCGCAAGCAACGCCCCCGCACCGACCAGCAATATCGCCGCACCAAACGCAATAAATCCGACCGCACCCATTGTCAAAGCAGGTCCCAACGCCGCCGCGCCTATCGCAAGCAAAGCAATAGCCGCCACAAAGCCAACCATTATACCTATCGCAAGCGGACCTGCATTCGCAAGTGCGATTGCCGATTGTGTAAGCAGCATAAAGCCTACACTTACAAGAATAAGCGCACCGCCCAACATAAGCATTGCCGCTGCACCGGGGATAACGGACGCACTTACCGAGCTTAACGATTTAAGCAGAGCCATCATTCCGAAGCCGAGCAAAGTCACCGCCGCAACCATACCGACCATAACGCCTATTGCGAGAGGTCCCGCACTTGCCAAAGCAATCGCCGATTGCGTAAGCAGGGCGAACCCTGCGCATATCAACAACACTCCTACGCCCATAAGTGCAAAGGCTTTTGCCGATTCCAAAAGGCTGCCGCATGCGCCGCTTGCCGCACCACCTGCGCTCTTCGTGCCTTCCGCAACCTCTTTCAACTTTTCAGGTGTACCCCCCGACAGTTTATCTTTGAGGGTTTTAAGCGGTTTAACGAACGCCATAAGTCCGTCACCCGCCGACTTTACCGCTCCAAACGCTTTAAACGCAAGCGCAAGACCGATTATAACGGGTATGCACTTTCCGATTTTATCCGAATTTTGCGAAATAAAATCGCCGAATGTTTTAAGCAGCGGAAACGCATCACCAAATGTATCGGCAACCGCGCCGCCGAGTTCTTTTAATACCCCCGGAAGTTCTTTTATAATTACCCCGAGCAACGTAGGCAAAGCTTTAATAAACCCCGACACAACAGACGATGCAGCCTTAATCAGCGGCGGCAACAAGTTTTGTGCAAGGGTCGGAAATTTATCCGCTATTATCGGCGCGGCTCGCTCTATCAGCTTTCCTACTCCGCCGAGAGCCTTTTCAATTGCGGGAATAACATTATTTCCGAATTTTCCTGCCGAATAGATTAGGTTATCTATACAACGGTCAAAATCACCATCCCCCGACACAAGACTTGACAAAGCATCTTTCCACGATGCTTTGAGCATATTCAAAGACCCCGAAATGGTACTTTCCGCCTCTTTCATTGTCGTACCGGTAATATCCATATTTTCTTGTACGGTGTGTATTGCCTCGATGATGTCGGAAAACTTGTTTATACTGTAGTCCACATTCTGACCTTGCGCCTTTTTAAGCGCGGACGCGTCTTTTAACAGACGTTTCATTTCTTCCTGTGTACCACCGTAACCGAGTTTTAGGTTATCGAGCATTGTATAATTCTGCTTTGCAAAGCCCTGATATGCGTTCTGAATACTTGCCATATCCGTACCCATTTTATTCGCATTATCCGACATATCAACAAGAGCCTTATTACTGAGTGCCGCCGCCTTATCAGTATCGCCCTTTAAACTCGATACAAGACTTGCCGAAAAGCTCGTTACTGTTTCCATATATTCATTTGCCGACAGCCCTGTTGTTTTAAAAGCATTGTTCGCATCGTTTAAGACCGTGCCTGCGCTCCCTTTAAACAACGTTTCAACGCCGCCGACCAGCTGTTCCGTATCCGCATATGACTTGACCGATTGCGTTACAAGCGCGCCCACACCTGCGGCGGCCGCCGCCGTTCCTTTTGCGACATATCCCGCGGCTTTTTTAACACCGTTCCCGAGTGCGCCCTGAACCGAGTTCAACCCGTTTTTGAGCTTATCAAAGCTGACGTTTGCCGCCTCTTTGAGCTTTGCCGCGAACGCCGCCGCGCCGCTTTTCAATTTATCAAACGTAATCGTTTTTATCTCTTTTAGCTTTGATGTGAAGGCGGATGCGCCTTTTGCACTGTTATTCAATGCCGTCTGATTATTCTTTATACCGCCCGTCACTTTATTGACATCTTCGGTTGCCTTTTGAGCCGATTGTTTTATTCCTTTAAAAGGGTCGGCTCTGCTTGTGTCAATCCCCTTTAATTTGTTCATCTCGCCCATAAGTTTTGAAAGCGCGTCTTGATTCGACACCCTTACGTCAAACTCTACTGCGTTTTGGCTGATACTTTCGGGCATTTCGTCACCTCCTCTTTGACCTGTTAGCCGCCTGAATCTGTTTTATCGCCTTATCGAGCGCAAGGTTCGCCTCTAACACCTCTTGCGGTGTCATTTGATAAAATACATATTCATATGTAAAATTGCCTATATCACTGTAAACAAGCCGCCAGTACGCCCAATTATCGTTTACCCTTTTCTTTAGTTCCGCTTTCGTTTTCCTCTTGCCGAAAAGTACCCTGCATCACATCTCGTCCGAATACGGTAACCTCATTTAAAACATCTGCGTTTTCGAAATCATCAATATCGACTTTCGGGTCTATGATTACATTTTCAAGTATATATTTGGAAAGTTTGAATGTTGATATATTGCTTGTGCCGTCAATATAACATTCGTCCATTGCTTTAAGCGCAGCCGCCAAGCCGTTGAACTGCGCGGTATATTCAACATCATTTATCGTCTTTTTTATCTGTTCAAATTTTTTCATTGTAAAAATCCTCCTGTGAGATTATAAGTTTAATCGGGGGCGAGATTCGCCCCCTGTATTAATTAATTTTGCAACTTCGGCGTTGTCGTGTATTCATAGTCAAACACCGCGAATTCAAATTCACCGTCCGAATGTTCCGAACCGTTTTCGGCACTCGGATAATTCTTTAAAAGACCCTGTGAACCGCCGAAAACTTCACCCGTGCTTTTATTGCTGCACCAAACCGGGAACGGTTCTTTTGTCTTTGCAAGTCCGAGCAAATACGAATATTGCGGACTTGTCTTTTGTACGGGAATTGTTACCGACCCCAAATCATTGTTGGTGGTGCTTATTACGCAATCCCCCTGTACGCCGTAAGATGTCGAGAAAAATTCTTCGTCTTTCTCGCCTGTTGCGCCGTCCTCGCCGATACCCGTAACGCATACTCCGTTTACGGTAACGACCAAATCTTTGCTGTCAAAATGTGTGACATTTGCCATTTTCCCTTACCCCTTTCTATATTGATATTTCACCGTTGACCTTGACCGTGTGAATTGCGCCCGCAAGCTCAAAAGTAAACGCGCCGCCCACATAACGTCTTGCCACTCTGTCGGTATCGCTCTGTTCCTCGCGCAGAGAATAATTAACGCTGTACAAATATTGATTTGTATCCGTATCAAACGCAATCATTCCCATACTTGCCGCCTCTTTGAGAACGGTCAGGCATTCCGCTTCGAGCATTGCAATACCCGTGTTGTCATACGGAATCTTACCGACGCGGTTCAAGAGTTTTTGTGTGCGGTATATAATCTGATTTATAATCCAATCTTTGCAATCGATTATGTCAATATATTCACCGCTCATCGTCTTACCCTCCGATGTGACATTATCCCCTGCCTTTTCGACAAAGGCAATGCCGTTCGCATCGTGTATCGCTTTGAGCTGTGCGTCCGAATACGTCATCGGGTCGATTCCCTTTAAAATCTGATTTTTATAGGTAAAGCTTCCGGGTGTCATTGCCGCCGTTTTGCCGACAAGTGCGGCATTTGCAAGGGCGTTTGAATGTACAAACCCGATTGTCCGCTCACCCGTACCCAATGCGGTGAGCTTTGATACATCAGCCACAACAGGGAATATCAGCTTATCATCTGTCACCTCTATTGCCTGTGCAATTGTTGTCAGCGTTGCCGCCTCAATATCTATCGGCACAAGCGCACGCCAGCTTTTATTTAAAATTCCCGAAAGAGCCGCCGAAACACCGTCCTTTGCCGCTACCCCCATAACCGCAATCGTTTCGGGTCGCGGATTCTGTGAGAGCATAAGCTCTGCCGCCTTATAAGTATTGGTTGTTGTGTCAAACCCTGCCGTTTTAACTTCCGCAAGTTCGGTACACTCAGTATAATCCACCGCCGCTCCTACCGAAAATATAAGAGGTATTCCGAACCCCGCACTTCCGACAGGCTTAGCCAAATCAATTTTTACAGTAACATCACTTGACATTAGTCTTTTCCTCCTTCTTTTTGTTCTTTTCAATAGCCGCTTTCAGAGCTTTAAACTCTTTTTCGGCTTCATTCTTTGCCTTTTCAAGAGCGCGGCAATGCTTAATCAGATTGTCATACTCTTTTCGTTCGATTTTAACGAATATTTTATCAGGCATTTTTAAACACCTCCGTTTTTTATAACACGACCGCCGATTTCAATATCAGCGGTCGCGACTTCATTTTCATAACTCAGCTCGTTCATAAGTCCGAACCTTACATCAAAGCCCATACGGCATTCATAGTCAACCGACAAAAACGTATCTCGCGGTGAAATTGCCCCGACCGACAAAACCACAATACCGTGTTCTTTGAGATACCCTATCGCCGCCTTTGAAAAATAATCGTGCGCCGAAATTGCAAGGTTTGAACATTCACCGAAATCCTTTGCATTCAGCGTTATGCTCCACGGCTGCACGGTCGGGATTTTATCCGTCACATCGTCATATCTGCCCCACGTTCCTTTTGCGTTATCAAGCAGGCTTGTTATCGTATAACTGCAAAACGGCAGTTTCGGCAGCGGTTTTGACGTGTTACTGCGGATAACCTCAACGCAGATGTAATCCCTTAAACCTTTAACAACGGCAGCTCTTATGCTTTCAATATCAATCATTGACTATCCCCCTCAAACACGCTTACCCATTTGAGAACGTATGAATATACGCCCGTATATTCGGCATCATCGCACCCTGTGTCATTCTCTATTCGATATACATTATTGTTAAAAATTATTTCGGCGTTCAAAAGCGCGCCATCAATCGGGGATAACATATACAAATTTTTATCCTTTATCGTGTATGCGCCGTCCGAATGATATAGTTTTGAACTGCTTACCGACATTACCGCACCCTCTGTTTCATAATGTTTGAGGGTCGGCGCGTAACATTCGCCCAAATCATCATAACATCCCGTTGTCTTTATTTCGCACACAAAAGGACGGCTGTATTTTTGTACAAGCCGCCCGAAATTAAAATATTGCATATGTCATTCCACCTTATAATTGATTGCGCGTATCATCTCGCCCGAATCGACAAGAGGGTTTGCGCTTCCCTTACGTTCAATGGTAAACTCACTATTTACGGGGCTTGAAAGACTGCGTGCATACTCTTTGATTACCGTTGAAATTTCTAAACCCAGCCCGTTTAAAAATTGCTCTGCCGACAGCGTACCTTTTATCACTTCCGCAACAAGCTTTGTATACTTTTTCGCCGCGTCCGTGCCTTTGTCCGCCATTCCTGCCCTGAAAAACGAACGCTCGGGTATGATAATCTGCGTCCTTGACGGTTTAAGAGGATGCCCTTGCGCGATAAACCACCGCCGCATTTTGTCGGTCACGGTTATAGCCAAACCCCATTCGTGAACCGCCGCAATCTGCGCTTGCTTTGAGCCGCTCGGCATACCGATATTGACCTTGCGCCCGTTGAGTGTTTCAAGCGCGGCAAACGCCTTTTCAAGCTTTTTTACGTCAACCGTTGTTTTAACTTTTATTCCCATTTGCCGCACCTACTCCCACGCATAAGCTGTCGGAACGGCACGCATACCGCCCGGCATATCATCGCCGAACAGTTCTTTTGCATACCCCCACAGAATAAGGCTTATATCGCCCGAACTTACAAACGATTGCGACAGTCCCGATATACTCTCCGATGTTACACCGGGATTGCCGCACATAAGCTCTGCATACTTCAAAATAAAAAGCCTTACGTTTGACGGAAGGCTCTCGGGCATATTATTCAAATCATATTCAAGGTTTGTATGTTGATTTATCCACTCCAACGCGCTTTCGGCATACATACACGCCGCCGCGTCAATCGGTTTAATCGGAATGTTAAGCCGTATTAAATCCGCTTCCGTCATATCGTCCGACCTCCTATTTTTGTCTGTTTCTTCGCGACTTTGGCTTTGGCTCAACCTCTGCCGCCGCTTTCTCGCGCTCTGCTTTCGCATTTTCGGCTTTGGCTTTTTCCTCTGCCGCCGCTTCCTCGCGCCGAACGTTAAAAAATGTTAAGCTCATCAAAAGACCCCCAATCAGCCTATTTTATGTCTGAGGCACGCAATGGGAACTTTCTTTGCATTGGTCGCAAGCGTCCAGTTTGCCGCCTTGCCCAAATCCACAATCGAGGGATATTTTTCACTGTTTGCGAGTGTTGCGCCGACATTCCACGAAAAACCGCGCGGATGAATAATCTGTGCCCAGCGGTTAATGAGATAATCCTCTGCGCCGAGTGTATCTCTATCGGTTTCGACCGTCTTAAGTCCTTCGGGTGTACCCGTTTCACGGATAAACGCACCGCCGCCCAAGAAATACGTATCGTATACCGCATCGCCCTTTGTGACATATGATGTGCCTGCGGTCAATTCAGTTGCGCAATGCGGCTGAATGTCTGCGATATTCGAGGTCGTAACGGCAATCGCACCGCTCGCCGATGATGCCGCTGCCGTATAGCAAGTATAAGGCATACCGTCATCAACGTTTATCTTATAACCCAGATAACGCTCCATTTCGATACTCGACTGTGACGGGTCAAATATCGGGTTACGGGTAATCATACCGTTTTTCTGTAAGTAGGTATAAACGGCCGAATGCATAAACACCATACCCAAACTTGAATATCTGTCACCCAAGACCTGTTTTGTATCGAGTGTTGCACCGTCCGAGATGTATGCGTTCGCGCCGCTGTTGCCCGTTTTCGATGAAATATCGTTGATATGTGCTTTAATTGCGCCCGATGTCGGGTCAAGCAACGCCTTCAGGATTGCAAGGTAAATCTTTTGTTCCTGAATATTACGCCAATCGGCAATGAGATTAGCAATTGCCGCCATAGGGTCAGCACCGCCAAGAACCCTTGACAGGTCTGTTGCGCCCCACGCTTTTTGCCAAATCTGCAATGTTGCTTGCCACGACTTTGTTGTGATTCCCGTTGCCGAGAGTTTGCTTTCACCAAATACAGACGGCTCGCCGCCCAATTCGTTCCACGCGGGAATCTCGATAAATCTGCCGCCTTTCGGCGTTCCGTTGATTAACTGTTCGACCGTTGCGTCCGATGTTGCAATACCGCTGTTTACCAAAGAGGACTTTTCAACAGTTCTGTCCTCAACATACGCAGCGAATTTCTCGGGTACAACGACCATATCTGAAATACTTGTAATTGGCATATGTTTTTGCCTCCTTATAATAATTTTAATTTTTTACATACATTTGTTATTTTCGGGAGCTGAATAGCAAAATAATCTATCATTTCCTCGTTTTTCGCCCACGCAAAAGGCGGCGACAGTGCGCTGTCTTGCAAGCCGCTTTCGTTCAAAAATGCGTGTATAATTTCGTGTCTTAAAATATACTTTTCTACCCTCTTGCAATAACTCTCATCTTCATTACTATAATTGGGATGCGTTTTTAGGTGGCATATGACAATTTTTCTGTCAGTACTGTCACAAAATCCGTCACAGCTTTTATCCGCAAAATACGGCTCGTCCGAGTAATTTTTATAGGTTATTTCATATTCCGAACCTAAAATATCTACATACATTTGTTATACCCCCGCTTCGCTTTTGAGCTGTGCCGCAAGTTCGGGGTTTTCCTGCATAATTCTCATCTGTTCGGTAAGGTTGTATGTTTCCTTTGCGAACGGATTGTTTTGTCCGCCGCCGCTCTTTCCCTTTTGAGGCGCACGTGCGGACGATTTAAAGGCTTTATCCACTTCGTTGGCAACAAGCGCATCAACGAGCTTTTTAAGGGTTGCCACATTTGCGCAAATTTCGTCCTCATCCTCACCCAAAACCAAATCAACAACCGATATTGCCGTTTCATCGCCGCTGTCTAAACCTATCTTTTTTATCTGTGATAGGGCAAACAGACGATTTTCGGCTTTCCTTACCGCACTTTCGCGCTCTGCCAAAGCGTCCTCTTGTTCCTTGCGCTCCATTTCGATAAGTTCATCATCGGTCAATTTCTTGCGTTTGAGCTTTTCCATTTGTTCACGCAATTTTTTGTTCTCGTTTCCGAGTTTGTTTGTCGCTCTGTCGACCGCCCGCGATATTATCTTTTCAATATCCTCGGGTTCGGGGTCGGGTGTCGGGTTGTTGTTCGGGTCGGGTGTTGGTTCGGGGTCGGCTAAATTCAACGCTTTTACAATCGTATCGAATTGCTCTTGTGTGATACTCCCCTCATCTAACTGTTGTTTTAGTTGTTCCAATGTCATTTTTAAAAACCTCCGCTTTTGAGTTTTCGCCCATTCGGCGAACCCACATAATAAATTTTTTGAGTTACGTCCGTATATCCCACATTCCGAGAGTGATACACAGCCGTTCCACTTATCGCCCCTCCGCTGATTCGCACAGCGGTTAATACCTAAAAAGGGCACAAAAAAACGCCTTGTTTCCAAGACGTTGTATTATTTAGTTTTAGTGTTGGTTTTAGTTGACCTTATATAAGTGCGTGCCTTTAGCCAACACGCAAGGCATAAATAAAGCAGTAGTACTTTGAGTAATATCCGTCGGGTTATCAAATCTCGTCATACCGACAGATATTACATTATATATATTGCCGCTTGAATCTTTAAGTTTGCTTCCGTTTTTTATATCGGCACATTTTCCTTTTAGTGTAACCGATAAATTATCACCAAGTTTTAAAGTATCAATAACCTCAAACATATTATTTGCCTCCTTGCTTATATTTTTTTAACTCTTTTTCATATGCATTAAGTGCTTTTTTTGTCTGCTCCAATTCAACCCGTGTCAACTGGTATGCCTCACAATTGTCAATCAGTTTTCTTTGCGCTGCTATCTCACACATAAGCCTACTTAAATAACTTCCATCATTTTCGCCGTTTTTATATTGTGTCGCGTGTATTAACTCTTCAAACACGCTTGCTCTTCCGGGACTTTTCCTAATCAATATTGTATTAGCGTTATATGTAATAGCTTCTGCATTTTTGGTTTTTAAATACTCATCAATTTCAACACTTCTGTGTATCGTTCGCCCTTGCCTTTTAAAACTTTTTTCTATTCGGTGTAATTGCTTTTTAGGCATAGGCTCTATATAACCTTTTTTAACCTTGCGGTACATTTCTTCACTTCCTATTTTTATTATACCACTGTTATTCCCGTTTGTAAACTTATTTTTTGCGGAAAGTTTTACAAATTCGGCGTTGTCCACAAGTTTATATTGCACAAAACAGCGACAATTTATATCCTGTGCCGCAATCCCGCTTTGTCCGGGGGCAACTGTCTTGTGTCCGTCCGTCAATTCAAACATATCTGTTGCGAGAACCGTCTGACCTTCCATTTTCTGATGATTTGCACCGCTCCCGACCGATGTACGCCAACCCTTTTTTGTTTTATAACGCCTGTTCGGGCGAACGCGGTCATCTTTCATCGTCCGCCATATCTTAACCATTCTAAGACCCGTATCGGTCTTTTGCAATTCCTCATCAAAGCTCTTTGCGCTGTCCGACAGACCCATTTCTCTGACCCTGTGCGCTTCCGTGCGTACAACTCTGACCGCCTTTTTATAATCGCCGTCCAAAACGCCCGATACACGCCTTGACATCATATCAACCGTTTCGCCGTTGGTAATGCCGATTGTAACGGCTTGTTTTAGGTCATATATTACATTACGCCTGTTCTTTTCGAGGACATCGTTTAATGTAATCTTGTTTATAAGCTCATTATTTACGCTGCTTATTACCTGTGTCGGCTGAACAAAGCTCAACCCCTGCAAGGCAACCGCCGCCGCTTTCGGGGCGGTTTTAAGCGCCGCATTTGTCATTCCCTCATACGAAAGTCCGTATATATCCGATACACACTGCAAAATTTCGGCTTGTGTTTCGGGCGAAAGTCCGTCTATGTTCTGTTGTACCTCTTCCAAAAACCGCGCCGTGCTTTGCTTTTTTGCCAGTATATCATATGTAAGTTTGCCGTCCTCTGCATACTGTGCAAATTCATAGCCGATAAACTTTTTTAAGTCGTTAAGCGTCCGCTTATATGCGGCTCTTATTTGCTTTTCCGCGCCCAGCTGTCTGTGTTCGGCTATTCGGCGAACCTGTATCAAAAGTTTATCAAGCGTCATATACTATTCCTCGCTTTTATCTTCGTCATCGTCAATATCGGTTTCTTCCCGCACATCTTCGGTAACTTCAAAATCTTCTTTGATATTATCCGCAAGAGACGGGATATTTCCCTTTTCCCTCTCTTTAAGCTGCATAAGATAATCTATATCGTCAACGAATGATAATGCTTCCGAATATGCAACCTCTTCGGGAACACCTGCGGAAATAAGAGCCTGTGCGGTTTGTGCCTCGTTGAGCATTGCAATTGGAAAGTTACGCTTGAACGACATTACACATTGCAGAGGGTCAAATGCTATCTTCCGTGCGTTAAAGCAAAAACCAAGCAGTTTAAACATATACACACCAGCACTCATCATCTTTGCTTGAAACATACCGCACTTTGTTTCGTGACCCGTAAGCTTAAATTTAAGGCTTTCGCCGCTCGCCGTTCCGAATGTTTCATCCGACAGATTCGGGGTCTTGCTGAAACGGTATATATTATTTTTGAGCCGCTCTAAATGATGTTCGGTAAAGCCGTCATTTACATTATTGTTGAGTTTATATATATCGCCCTTGCCTGTCGGGTCAGTAACGGTAATAGCACCCGTGATATTCGACTTTTGTATTTCCTCATCCGTTGTCTGTATGTTTTTATAGACAGTCTTTGAATTTACCTCGCCCTCAATCTGATTACTGCAATCGGATGTACAGCGGTCATATGCGTCAATGAGGGTCAGCACCTTTTCGGCATCGCCCATCATTTCAAGGTTTCGGGGTATGCCCTGCAAAGGACAGTTCCCGAAATAGTGCGGTTCTCTGCTTATCTCGGAAAGAGAATCAACCGATGCGCCTTTATAACAAACACATTCGGCACTGTCATAAAATTCGGCGTGCCATATCCTGTTGCCGTTTATATCGTCCGTATAATAATATCGAATCGCATATTTGGGTTCGGATATATCGGTTTCGGCAAGGATTATCGTTTCATACGGCGGAACAATCATCACACGTTCCGCGCCGTCCCTGTCGTGATAAAAAAGTCGACCCGCATAGCCGCATATCGCCGCAAAGCGTGTCGCTTCCATATCCTTATCCGCCATATTATTTCTCGTTACAAAATCACTTAATGCTTTTGCCGCCGCTTTTAACGCCTGTTCTTCGCCCTCTGTATCTTCGAGGGATTCCTCTGTGCGACTATATGCATACCCGATTGGCTTACCTGCAAAGTACCCCGTACCGAAATCTATTATTTCGCCGAAAAAGTCATTGACAAGTTTATTGTTAATCGGCTCGCCTTTATCGACTTTAAACCGCGATTTTCTGTTTAAAATCGGTACTTCCGATTGGAGCGTCATATATCGGTTATACAACGCTCTGTTAAAGACTGCGTTATTCTTATGTTTGAGTATGATTTTGCTGAGCAGTTCCGTACTTATTCCGTTATTGTCTATAATCTCGATTGCGTCTGTGTAATCGGGATATAATTCATTTTCGCATCTTAGCCTTGATATTCTCACTTTCGCCGTTTCCTCCTGTTCTTTATGTAATTCGGTAAATCTCTGTCAAATATAATTTTGTTGTTTGGCAGCCGAGTTGCGCCGCAATTTGCGCATACCCAAACATCATTAATCTTTCGCCATATATGCTTGCACATATTATCACCTACCATAAATTTGTTGCCGCCATTGTTGCCGCCGACCGACAACCCTCTGTTGCGTACCTCAACGCATCCAATAAATGGTTGTCCTTATCAACGGGTTTTTGTAGTGTGTTTCCGTATTTATCTTCTTGCCAATGATACGCTTGTATCTCATTTTTAAACTTTTGACAGCGCACATCGATTATTATTTCATAGCCTTTAAGCCACTGAATACCAAATAATATACTGTCGGCGCCTTTCTTTGCACCTACAACGGTAATGCCTCGATTGTTAAGTTCAAGTATTGCTTGTGCGCCCTGCGGGTCACCCGTTATATATTCGGTCGGTGATATTCTTGATTTTAGCTGTGCCTCCAGTTCGTCAATCAATATCCCCGATTCCTCAAATTCATCAAACACATATATTTTCTTATGACCCTCGTCAACGTGTACCCTTATAAATGCGTTCGGGTCTGTCACGCCGAAATCAAGTCCGTTATATATGTTATCAAATGTCGGTATCTGCTCGCTCAAATCTTCGGTGCGCCAGTTTGTAAATATTACCTTACCGAGTACGCCCCAATTTCCGAGCGTATACACGTTATAATAATACTCGTCCGTTTCGTTTTCGAGGTTGTATATATCCTCGTCCGTCAGATACTTGTTATCCTTATAAGTGGTTTTAAGTATCAAAAGATTTTCGTCACGGTAACAATTCTTGCCGTCAACCCACTTCCCGAAAAACTCTCTATATATCCAATGCGTTTGAAGTATCGGGTTAAAGCTGAATATCATCCGCTTTTTTATATTCCCCGATTCACCGCGCAATCGCTTTGTCAATTGTTTGTACGCCTCGTATGCCGATTCTGTCGCTTCTTCTATCCATATATCCGTTATCACACCGTTAATCGGCGTTACCGATTTCAACTTTTCGGGGTCATCAAGTCCGCCGAAAAGTATCTGTTTGTCATTTTGAACGCAAGTTATAACCATTTCGCTTTTTGAGATTATAAACTCATCTTTAAGTCCGAAATCGCCGATTGTTTTTACAATTTGATTATATACACTGCGCTTGACCGTTCCCGCAACATTTCTGACAATCAAATAATTATGCCCCTGCAAAACGTCTTTGACCGTCCTTTGCGCAAGAAAGAACGACTTACCACTTGAACTTCCGCCGTAAAATATTTGCGTCCGTGTTTCATCGTTCAGATACGGAATATATACGTCGTTTACATACACATTCATTCGACATCAGTTCTTTCGCTTGCCGGCAGGATATTAAATACAAAATCGGTGTCCGTGCTGTGTTCGATTTGCTGCTTGTATTTGCCTTTTAATTCAAAATACAGTTTTATCGCCTGAACATCACCTATTACACAACGATGTATTAACGCTTTCCACACCGAGCTGAGTTCCGCATCCGTGTATGTATCTATCAGCGAATTTACATACGATATAAACGCCGAATTTTTGAGCCATTTATAAAAAACTGTGCGGCTTACACCGACAGTTTTACAAAGCTGTGTTTTGGTGCACGAAACATCAGGATTAGCAAGCATTTCAGCCGCTTCTCTCTGCTTTTTCGTCAGCTTTGAATTTGTACACTTTTGTTCACTTGCCATAAATACTTGCCACCTCTCTTATTATGTTTCCGCTCCCCACCCCAACGCAAAATTTTGAAACATTCTTTCCCTTAAATCCAAAACAAAAAAAGACGCTCGGAATTGAACGCCTTTTTCTATGATACCATTATAGCACATAATAGGGTGTCTTTCTATGTCTTTTTATGTCTTTTTGAAAAAATAATCACATTCTTTCAATGCGCGCCCGTGAAGTTTTTGAGTATACCTTACTTCATAGCTGACACATTCTGCCACATTTTCCCACGACTTGCAATTAATATAATATTCTATAAGCAGTGTTCGATATGTACTGCTCGGGATATTGTTGATTAATTTAAGCATTTCGTTTTGGTAATCTTCAAGTTCGGATATACGCTGTTCAAGCTCTGCCGAATATTGGCTGTAGCTTACAAAAAGCCGTTCCGTACTGTTGCCGTTGCTTGCCTGAACACGTTCCGCGCCGTAATCGACCGCACCGCCCACAGCGGCGTTCAATGCCCTGCTTCGAGCTTCTTTCAATGCCCGTATCTCAAAATTTAAATTCCGTCCGTTTTTCAGCCATTCTTTGACCGTCATTCATCACACTTCCTTTTTGAACGCGCAGTTTATACAGCGCATATGTGTTAATATTTCACAGCGTGCGCCCTTTTTATGGACGCACACGGGTTTTGTCTTTCGTTTTATTCGCCGTCGGCGCAGGTAGGGGAGGTTATACATCGATTTTATCCTCCCATTGTGACCGTTATGTTCAACACCGCCGCCGCAAACCAATACGTCGCCATTCGTATATCCTTTTGAGCGGCATATACAATTGCCGCACCAAAATCCAACACAATCAACGCAACCGGAAATATGTATTTCGTCATTTTCGTGTTACTCCTTATACATCGATTTTATCCTTGTTCTTTGTCATATAATCGGTAATGGTACTTACCGATGTATTGTCGGGTGTGTATGTTCTCAAATATTCCGCGCCGTATGTGTGTTCTTTTGTGTACTCATCATCTTCGGGAAGAATCAGACAGAATTTTTTGCTCGTCACATACGTTTTTTTGTACCCGATATATGTCATATACTCGGTCACGATAATCACCGCGCCTGTCGGAAGTTCATAGCGGTAAAACTTTAAATTAAGTTCGGGGACTTCTTTCCACACGCCCCACGCCTTATAATTGTTGATAAAATTCTCGCGTTCCTGTTTGTTTTTAAGTATCATTTTGTTATCCTCTCTTTCAGTTACCTCGTTAAAACCGTATATTTTCGGTATCCCATTGTATGTTCTAGATTCCAAATTTGTATAAGTATTTCGTCTTGTTTGTAAAAATCCGATTTATCCTTTAATTCATCAAAAAACGGATATTCTTCTTTTAAATTTCCGCGCCATTTTTCAAGCTCATTTCTTGTGTAACGTTCGCATTTGTCGATGTCCATCGTATATCCGCCATATGACCTTTTCGCATCATCGTCCGTTAGTGAACCCCAAAACAGCAACGCGGGTGAAAGTAGCGCTTTGTGTTCCCGACAAACAATTACATACTGCCTATCCTCGCTTACATTCATTCTTCAATTCCTCCAGTTTCTTTTCCGCATCCTCTCGGGTGAGGAATACCGTTTTACCGATTGCTCTTTCATCAAAAGCAATTCCGCCTGTATCATAAATAATCGTCTTAATAACAGTTTCGTATATGCGCCCTCCGGTGTCACGTTGATATACAGCATCGCCCACCTTGCACGGAAATTTTATGTATAAATCCTTGTCGGCAAAATCGGTGCATTTATCAACTGTTTCGTACTGTTTTGCAAATGTACACACGCCATAGTGTAAACAATTTTCACATCTCATTTGTTATCCTCGCTTTCATTATCTTTTCCGTGACCTCACGAAAATAATCCATTATCAATTTCCTTAACCATTTCATCAATATTCTTAGCCATTTCATCGTAATGTTCGTAAATTCCCTTTTCGACTTTGTTTATGTATGCTTTTTCGATATAACATCCTATAACTTCACCGTGTTTATCCTCATACTGAAATTGGCTATCCCACGCATCACCAAATATCGCACACGCTTCTCCGCTATCGCTTTCATTGCTCCAGCTCTCAAATAAGGGACAATTTTCACATTTCATTTGTCCAACTTCCTTTCTCAAAACATTTAATGGCATATTCGTAAGCATCAGTTTTGCCGTCCAAATAATAATTTTTTCGTATTAAATCGGAATGTTTCTCTTTTAATTGTATTAGTTCACGATTTTTGCACTCTAATTCTTTCTGCGCTTGATCAAGCTGTTTATACATAACGTCAGCTTCGTTTTTTAATCTCTTGTATTCTGCTTCCCAATTTCTTTCCGTTTCATAATTTTCCACATCAATCATTTCTTTTCCTCCTTCCATATCTTTTATTGTTTCCTCTACTATGTCATTAAGCACTCGGTCGATGTATTGCCCGTCTTTACTTTCGTATTTTTGTTTAACCTTCTGCCAAAATTCTTTTACTTTTGATGTTCCTGTAGACTTAGCAGATTCTACGTGTTCAACAGGTTCCACAATTTCAAAACATTCGTTTTTCCAGTCAATTACATTTGACAGAAAATATGATGAAAAGCCAACGTGCCATTCATCATCAGACAAATCAAAGTATCGAATACTATAATAAAATTCATCTGCTGACCCTTCAACTATTATCATAATTTCAGAAGTTTTGATTTTGCCGTATGGTGTTTCTGTAGGCTCGTCTATTGTTTTTACTTCTTTTTCCATTTGTTATCACTCCTGTTCATTATCCATTTTTGCGCCACAGTTTGGGCAATATTTATGTGCTGGTTTCATAGACCGACTTGCTTCATAATCACAACAGCTACAATGCCAATATTTTTCTTTCCACGAATGAGTTTTTTCATCATAACAATCATCGTAATCTGAATCGTAAGACACCTCATAATCTCGTGGAAGAGGAATCCAATGTTCTTTTTCAATCCATTCTCCGTGCCGAACTTCCTCAACATCGGCAAGGGGCAGTGTGTCTATAAAATAATTAAAGGCATTTACCTTACTTATTCTACTCATTTCATCAAGTCCCAATCTATGCCTTTCCTCAAGTAGTTTGCCGTAATCAATATATTTTTTCTTACTCATTTTTCCTTTTCCTTATCATAAAGTATTTGTTGTATCACAAGAATAGATTCTATATTGTAACAACTAAATTGATTATACATATCAACATAATCTTTTGGCGAATGGCAACCTTTCAAAGCTTTCAAAAATAAATCCGAGTTGCAAGCTGTATAATCACCGAATTGAATAATGCAATCCTCTACGTTTTCAGCATCTATAAAAGTATAACATTTATCGTTATATAAAATTAAATAATTCATTGTTTTCTCCTTTTAATTCCTCAATAGGTTCGTATGTTTGATTAAATATATTTTTTCTTACTCATTGTTCTACCTCTTTTTACTGTAACTCTGATAATGTGTTCCACCCACAATAACAATCATCGCTATTTTTATTATGTTGTTGTACAGTTAATGAAGTTATTGCTTTAAATGGTAACCCTTTACATTTTGGCATCTGTTTAAATTCCCACCATTCACTTCCATCGTACTCATGTCGTTCCAACCAAAAATCAGCACCGACCACAAGCAAATCTTCTGCAACCTCTGGAGATCCATATCCTGCATCATATTCTGTATTTGCGTATTTCTTAAAATCATCTTTTGTAATCTGAAATTCGTTACCACAAATAGTCAAAACATCATCGAATGTTTTTCCGTTGTTCTTTAATACTGCAATAGTTTCATTCCATAAATTCATTTTTCCACCTCCGTCATTTCTTCAAAAGATACATTTGCAACACATTTAAAATCATTATCTGCTTTTACTATCATTTTTGTGGCTTCATTAAGGCTTTCAGCATATACTATAGCCGTTCTTGTAACAGTTTTGTCTAAATTTCCTGTATGATAGCGCATATAATAATATTCAACTGTAAATTTATACATCACTTTTTTCCTCCGTCATTTCTTTTACGTTGATAGTTCAAATCATCTCGCCAGAATATAATCCGTTTTTGCAATTTGAGGATTTCTTTATCTCGTTCGTTAATTATCTGTTTTAGACTCTTAATCTTTACCTTTTGGCGGTTGATAATATCGCTTGCTGCATTTAACATAAGAGTGCTACATCTATGTTTGTTATAAAAAGCACACTTAGGACAAGGATTTTCTCGAGCATCGGTACTGCAATATTCTAAAGCTTTTATAATTTGTTCATCTGTAAATTTTTTCATTTTGTATCACTCCTTACCGCTCAAACATTTAAAGCAATATTCAAATCCCTGCACTTTTC
>ERZ857775.1631-NODE-1631-length-25083-cov-3.969075_pt1 | contig 25083 bp, 25 predicted proteins | sample MGYA00519698_ERZ857775 | MGnify/ENA primary metagenome ERZ857775 (study PRJEB31778, sample SAMEA3449363) | human gut metagenome | biome: human gut; feature: human-associated habitat; material: faeces | place: United Kingdom | collected 2010/2012 ...
TCTGCAGCTTCTGGTGGGGCAGCTCCTTGCGCAGGATGCGCAGACGCTCCCAGGGATCCTCGTCCAGGAAGCGGATGCAGGAGTCGAACGTAGCGCCGCCCCAGCACTCAACGGAGAAATACGGGATCTTGTCCATTTCGGGCAGGATGGGGCGCATCTCGTCCATGGTCATACGGGTGGCCAGCAGAGACTGATGGGCGTCACGCAGGACGACCTCAGTAATCTTAATGGGTTTCTTAGCCAATGTGATTCACCCGGCCTTTCTATTAGTTCATGGTGATGAGCAGGTCGCCGGAGTTGACAACGTCGCCCTTGCGCACATTGACGCTGGCAATGGTGCCATCCTGCGGAGCGCTGATCTCGTTCTCCATCTTCATGGCCTCGAGGATCAGCAGGGTGTCGCCAGCCTTGACGGAGTCACCGGCCTTGACCTTGACATCCAGGATATTGCCGGGCATGGGAGCGGTGACGGAGACGGCACCGGCGGCACCGGCAGGAGCGGCAGCAGGTGCAGGAGCAGCGGCGGGAGCCGGAGCGGCTGCGGGGGCAGCAACAGGAGCAGCAGCGGCAGCGCCGGTGCCTTCCTCAACGGTGACATTATAAGCAACGCCGTTAACGGTAACGATCAGGTTTTTCATGGAAAAGTCCTCCCTATTTCAAGGTTGATGATTACAGCGTGATATTGCCGTGCTTCTTAGCCAGGCGCACAGTGCGCTTGCTGGCCAGCATATCCAGAGCCTGAGCGACAGCGCCGCGGGCGGTGGCAGCATCGGCAATGGCGTCAGCAGCACCGTTGGCCACAGCGGCATTGGCGCTGCAGACCTCCTTGGCGTAGGCGGCAGCCTTGGCCTTGGTGGCGTTGACGATGTTATCGGAAGCAAAGATCTCGTCCTTGTACAGAACGGTGACAGCGGCCTCGGGAGCCAGCGGGGCTACGGTGCAGCCCTGCACGGCAACACGCCAGTCAGCGCAGGCGGCAAAGACCGTGTAGGCAGGGCCGACGGCCTCACCGGCCAGTACGGCGACCTTGACGGTGGTAGCCTCGGCGTAGACACCGGCCATACGGGCAGCCTGACGGATGCCGCCAGCCTGATCGTCGCCCTCGCTCTTGCCGAAGCCCTCGGTGTTGACGACGGTCACAACGGGGATGCTGTAGGCATCGCACAGACGAACGAAGCGGGCAGCCTTGGCGGTGCACTTGTGGCACAGGGCGGCCTTCTCGGTGGCCAGGATACCAACGGCGCTGCCGTTGATGGTAGCCAGCGCGGTGACGATGTTCTTGCCGTAGCCTGCGTACAGCTCCACAGTGCTGCCCTCATCGGCCAGAGCGGCGATCGCGTCAGCCGCAGAGTACTTGACGAGGTCAAGAGCTTTGGAGGGAGCGGCAAAGTCGAACAGCGCAGGACCGGCCAGATTGTTGGCGGGCAGCAGGGCGACGATGGAGGCAGCCTGCTTGGCGGCGGCAACGGCGTCCGCAGCGGTAACGGCGGCGACACCGGCCTTGGCGGCAAACGAGGCAGAGCCGGCGTTTGCAACCTTGTCCTCAGCGTTGAACGGAGCGTTCAAGAACAGCTCGGCATCCTCTGCCATGACACAGACGTCCGCGGCAGCGGCGTTGATGGCGTTGGTACCGGCGCAGGTACCGGTGACAACGGCGACCTGAGGCACAACGCCGGAAACGCGCGCGATCTCTGCGGTCAGGCGGGCGTTGGCGTTGAGCAGATCAAGACCGCCCTCAAGCTTGGCACCCGTGGAATCATAGAACGTAACAACCGGTGCGCCGGTCTCGGCGGCCATCTCCAGCACGCGGATATTCTTTTCAATATCCTGCACGCCGACGGGAGAACCGTCCTCAAACACGACGTAGGCGTTCTGGCCGTTTGCACAGCCGTAAGCAGCACTCACTGCGCCGTCGGTAAACAGCGGCGAGTAGGTGCCGTCATCAAAAAATGCTGCAAGGATCTCTGCCTTGCCGGGCTTATTTGCTGCCATACAGTTTCCTCCTATGGTAAAGCTGACTGTTTTTTATAAAAATACTTTACAAAAAATCCGCCATTTAATTGAATTATACTACGTTCGCGACGTTTCCACAAGTGGAATTTTGCACATTTTTCAGAATTTTCTGCAATTTTAGTCAGAATTTGTGCGCTTTTTAAGGGGACCGGGACGGCGGGCCGGGCTGGCAGCACGGCTCTCCCCTTTGCCGGCAGATTTCATGGCTGCGTTGCGCAGGGCATTGATCTCGCTCTTTTTCAGCTCACGGTACTCGCCGGGCTGCAGCATACCGAGCTTGACGGGACCCTCGGCGCTGCGGCGCAGGCGCACGACCTGCAGGCCGACAGCGGAGCACATGCGGCGGATCTGGCGGTTGCGGCCCTCGTGCAGGGTGATCTCCAGCACACTGCGGCCCGGCTCATCGACAACGACGTGGATGACGCAGGGCCTGGTCTTGACGCCGTCATCCAGCACAACGCCGGACGACATCTCGATGATCTGCTGCTCAGTGGCGCGGGGATTGACCGTGACGCGGTACAGCTTGCCGACACCGCCGGACGGGTGGGTCAGCATATTGATGAACGCGCCGTCATCGGTCATGAGCAGCAGCCCCTCGCTGTCCTTGTCCAGGCGGCCCACCGGGCGCAGCATGGCGGGCACATCGGAAACAAGATCCATGACGGTCTTGCGGCCACGGTCGTCAGAGCGGGTCGTCAGATAGCCGCGGGGCTTGTGCAGCATGATATAGGTGTACTGGCGCTTGCGCACGATGCGCTGTGTCTGCCCGTCGATCATGACCTTGTCATAGTCGGGGTCCATCTTGTCGCCCAGGGTGACCGGGTGGCCGTTGACCTTGACCTTGCCCGCAGCGATCAGGCGCTCGGCCTCGCGGCGGGAGCAGATGCCCTGGTCGGCCAGTACCTTTTGAATACGTTGTTCTGCCATTAAAATTTATACTCCTTATTCGGCGGGTGCGTCAGCACCCGGCTTTTCTTTCTTGATGAGCGCAGCGACCTTGTCCACCAGCTCCGGCAGCGAGGCTATAACGTTGTCAACGGCGGAGACCTTCTCCACCAGCTGGACGGTGCGCACATTGCCGTTGGAAACGACGAGGAATGCCACCGGCGTGACTGAGACGCCTGCGCCGCTGCCGCCGCCGAACATCTGCTTGTTGGAGCTGGGGCCGACATCGGAACCGCCGGACACAAACCCGAAGGTGACGCGGGAGACCGGGATGATGGTGGTGTCATCCACATGGATCGGGTCGCCGATGATGGTCTCGGCGTTGACCATGTCGCGGATTTTCTCGATGGTGACGCCCATCAGACCTTGAATAGGATGTTCAGCCATTGTAAGTTCCTCCTTTTATCGAAAAAAGAAATCGTTTATGCCTTTGCGGCGGGCTGCAGCTGCGGGTCCTTCCACAGACGGTGCAGCAGCCGGATGACGAGCCAGAGCAGCACGGCAGCGCAGGACGTCAGACGGAACGAGACGGTACGCTCCCCTGTGCGCTCGCCGGTGAAATCCGGCTCGAGCCAGAGGCGGTCACTCTGTACGCGGATGTACTGCTGGACCAGAGCCAGCAGATTGTTGGCAAGCGCCATTTCGGCGCCGAACAGCTCGGCGGTGGCGCTGGCCTCGTCGGCGGTCACGGTCCAGAAGATGTCCAGCCCGGACACCCGCACCGAACGCAGCAGATGACGCCCCAGCCAGCCTGTGTGGCCCAGCATGCACCGGGCAAATGCCATCGGGTCATTGGAAAGCAGCTGCATAGCGGCGTCGATGTGCGCCGAGATGCCGAACGGCAGACCGCTCTTTTTCGCACTGCCCTCAGCATCGGCGCTTTCAGTGGGGACACTGTCAGCAGGCTTCGGCGCTTCGGGCTTCCCCTGCGCCGCGGGCTGCCGGGCGACGGTCTGTGCGTCGGGCTTGTCCGGCTTGACCTCCACGGTGACGGACGCCTGTTCGCCGTCCACCGTCTTGCGCACGGTCTGCCCGGGCGGTGCGGCGGAGGCGGGCTTTTTCAGTGCTTCCGGCTGGCCCTTGCGCGGCCAGAGCGTGAAGTGCAGCGGTCCGTAGCAGGCCGTGGCCCGCACGCTGCCCGGGCGGTACGCAAACCGAACGCCCAGCGGTATCAGCAGGGCGACAAGCAGCAGCAAGAGCACCGCCAGCAGCACCCAGCCGATCAGTCGGAGAAGGAACAACAGAATGGCCATAAGCAATCACTTCCATTCCAGCTGACCGTCGTCGCCTTCCGTCTCCTCCGGCTCGGCGCTCTCGGCAGCCTCGCCGTGAAGCGGCGGCAGGTCGGCCAGACTGCCGAGGCCAAAGACGCGCAGAAATGTGTCCGTGACCTGGAAAGCTACCGGCTTGCCGGGCAGGTCCAGGCGGCCCGCCTCCTCGATCAGTCCCTTGTCCAACAGCTTGGTGACGGTGGACGACGAGTCAACGCCGCGGACCTGCTCGATAAAGCTGCGGGAAACGGGCTGATTGTAGGCAATGACGGCCAGCACCTCCAGTGCGGCGGGCGAAAGCGGCGCGTTGCGGCGGGTGTCCAGAATGCGCTTGACCATCTCGCCGTAGTACGGGCGGGTCGTCATCTGCCAGCGGTCAGGCTCGAAGTACAGGATGACCATGCCACTCTCCTGCTCATCGTAGCGCTTTTGCAGCTTTTGCAAAAGCGTGGTGACCTCGTCGGCGTCCAGCCGCAGGGCGTCGGCCAGGCGGGCGGTCTCCACAGGCTCGGCGTGGGCAAACAGCATGGCTTCAAGAGAGCCGAGCTCTTGTCGTTCTGTCATGGCGTTTTGTCCTTTCTTCTGCGGTGTGTGCGGTCCAGCTGCAAGGTGCCGCTGTCGTCGACCTTGACGCGTCCCGCGCGGATGAGCTCGAGCAGCGCCAGGAAGGTCGCTACGTTTGTGCTGCGGCTTTCCTCGTGGCTGAACAGCTGGCCCATTTTTTGCAGGCTGCCCTTGAGCAAGCCGCGCAGCATGTGGGAGACGCGGCTGGCGACGGAGACAAACGGCGCGGTGACGAGCGGTTCAAACTTTTCCTGCGTGGGCTTTTTCTTGCGGGTGCTGCGGCCCATCAGATTGAACCACGCCTGCACGAGCCAGTTCGGGTCATGGCGGCGGGTGTATTCGGCAGCGCCGACCAGCGGCATCGGCTCACGGGCTACGGTGTACAAGTCACGGGCACGGCTGCCCAGCTGGGCGGCCACCTCCTTGCAGGCGCTGTACTCGATCAAACGCCCCGTCAGCTCGGCCTTCATGCGCTCGGCCTCGGGGCTGCGCGGCAGCAGCAGGGCGCTTTTCATCTGCACCAGATGCGCCGCCATGTCGATGAACTCGCTGGAAATCTCCATCCGGTCCTGCTGCATCTCCCGGATGGCAGCGGTGTACTGCTCGATCAGCTCCATGATGTTGACATCATAGAGGTTCATTTTATTTTTGCCCACCAGGTACAGCAGCAAATCCAGCGGGCCCTCAAAATCTTCTATTTTAAATGTCAGAACTTCCGGCAAAAACTCAATACCCCCAAAGCAGCTCCACAAAGCCTGTCAGGTGCAGCATCAGCCGCCACATACCGTTGACAAGCCAGGACAGCGGCGCGTCCAGCAGACCCAAAAACACCAGTGCCAGCACGGCCAGCATAATATATCGCTCATATTTCATCGCCCTGAAATAGAGCCGCTGCGGCAAAAACAGAAGCGCAATGCGGCTGCCGTCAAACGGCGGCACCGGCAGCAGATTGAAAACCGCCAGGCTCAGATTCATGGCTACCATATAATATAGGAACATCGTCAGCACAGGAACGGCGTCCCCCAGCCCGCTGTACCAGCACAGCTTGTACAGGATCATCGACACCCACGCCAGCAGCAGATTGCTGGCAGGCCCTGCGGCAGCGGACAGCGCCATGCCGACCTTGGGGTTCTTATAGTTGTACGGGTTGATCGAGACGGGCTTGGCCCAGCCGACGCCTCCCACCAGCATGCACAGGGCACCCAGCGGGTCGAAGTGGCGCAGCGGATTCATCGAGAGACGCCCGGCGCGCACGGCAGTGTCATCACCCAGCAGGTGGCTGGCCAGCGCGTGGGCCGACTCATGAAACGGGATGGTGATGAGCACGACAACAGCGCGCAGCAGATACTGCACGATCACCGCGGGAGACAACAATCCGTTCAAAAGGTAACACCACCCCATTAAAAGCTTAGTCTATTATATCGTAGAAATGGCGGCAAGACAAGCCCTGTAGGCACCGAAAACACAATATTTAGCGCCTGAATCAAACAAAAACGCAAAATTATGAAAAAAATCAAAATTTTTTCTGTCAAAACACTTGCATTTTCGCGCAGTATACGCTATACTATTAAAGCTATTGAAAAGGAGGTGCAAGCAATTATGGCCAAATGTTCTTGCTGTGGCAAGGGTGTCACGTTCGGTATCAAGGTTTCTCACTCTCATCGTCGGAGCAACCGTACCTGGAACCCCAATGTCAAGCGCGTGAAGGCGATCGTGGACGGTTCCCCGAAGTATATCTACGCCTGCACCCGCTGCCTGCGCTCTGGTAAAGTTACCCGCGCGGTCTGATTGGAAGGAAAAAATGCCGGTCACATCGTGTGACCGGCTTTTTCTCTTTTACGCTTGCTTTTTAGGAGGTGGGTCTATGCTCCCCCGTGACCCTGTAATGCTGTTGAGCTATGTAAACACCCAACTGCGGGACCGCGACGCCAGTTTGGACGCGCTGTGTGACCGTGAGGAGACTGACCGTGACGCGCTGTGTGCGGCCCTGCGCGAGATCGGCTATGAGTATGACGCTGCACAGAATCGCTTTGTGTGACGCCGGTTTGTGTGAAGTTTGAGAGAGGAAGTTGAAGTACCCGATGAATTTTATCTTTGTCAGCCCGCATTTTCCCAAGACCTACTGGAATTTCTGTGACCGTCTGCACCGCAACGGCGTCAATGTGCTGGGCATCGGTGATGCTCCGTTTGACGAGATTCCCTGGGAATTGAAGCAGTGCCTGACTGAGTATTACCGCGTGAATGATCTTGGCAATTACGACGAGATGCTCCGCGCTGTCGCGTACTTTACCTTCCACTATGGCAAGATCGACTGGATCGAGTCCAACAACGAGTATTGGCTGGAGATGGACGCCCAGCTGCGCACGGATTTCAACATCAATACCGGTGCAAAGAATGACTTCATCGAGCGCATCAAGTACAAGAGCAAAATGAAGGAAAGCTACATCGCTGCGGGTGTACCGGTGGCGCGCTACCATATTGTCAGCACACTGGCCGAGGCCCGCGCCTTTATCAAGGAGGTCGGCTACCCGGTCATCGTCAAGCCGGATAACGGCTGCGGTGCCGAGGCGACCTACAAGCTGCGCAATTTCACCGAGCTGAAAGAATTCTACGCCGAGCCGCATAACGTCCGGTACATTATGGAGGAGTACATCAACGGCACCATCGTCAGCTTTGACGGTGTGGCCGACAGCCATTGCGTGCCGCTGTTCTACACCTCCAACGTGTTCCCCACCCCGCTGCTGGACATCGTCAGTCAGAACGGCGACCTCTCCTACTGGACGCAGAAGTCCGTGCCCGCTGCGCTGAAGGATGTGGGCTTCCGCACCATCAAGGCGTTCGGCGCAAAGAGCCGCTTCTTCCACTGCGAGTTTTTCCAGTTGAATGAGGACAAGCCGGGTCTTGGCAAAAAGGGCGACTACGTTGCACTGGAGGTCAACATGCGCCCCGCAGGCGGCTACACGCCCGATATGATCAACTATGCGAACTCGGTGGACTGCTACCAGATCTGGGCGGACATGGTCTGCTACGACGAGGTACGCAACGCCGAGCTGGACGGCCCGAAGTATTTCTGCGTCTACGCAGGCCGCCGCGACTGCCATGAGTACAAGCACACCCATGCGCAGATCATGGCCAAGTACGGCTCCCGTATGCGGATGTGTGAGCGCATTCCCCAGGCGCTGCGCCTGGACATGGGCGACTGGATGTACACGGCCGTTGTGCGCTCCACCGCGGAGCGCGATGCGTTCATCCGGTACGTGCAGGAGCAGGCGTAACGAAAAGGCTTCCCCCTCGGGGGAAGCCTTTTACTTATATAAAACAGGAGCCTGACCGGCTGTGGTCAGGCTCCTGTTGGTTTATTTCAGCTTCACGCTCTTGTGGTATACGACCAGTGAAATGCCCGCCGTGATGACCTCGGTCACCCAGAAGGCGTTCCAGATGCCGTCGGCACCCAGCAGGCGGCAGAACAGCCAGGCCAGCGGCATGATGACAACGATGTAACGGCACAGCGAGATGACCAGTGACTGCACGCCCATGCCGAGACCCTCCAGCGAGCCGGAGGCGACGACTGAAATCGTCGAGACGATGAAACCTACGCAGATGATGCGCAGGGCCGACGTGCCGATGGCGATGGTCTCGGCGTTCGAGCTGAAAAGCCCGATCAGCTGGCCGGACAGCGCCAGACAGAGCACCGTGCCCGCGGCCATGATGGCGGCACACATGCCCATGGACGTGCGGTAGAGCTTTTTGACGCGGTCATACTCCCCCGCGCCGTAGTTGTAGCCGATGATGGGGCGCAGACCCTGCACAATGCCGTTGGCGGGCAGGTACAGGAAGGTCTGTAGTTTATAGTAGATACCCAGCACGACGACATAGCTTTGAGAGTAGACGGCCAGCAGCGAGTTCAGGAAGGTGATGAGCACCGAGGGCAGCGCCAGATTCAGGATGGCCGGTACGCCGATGGAATAGAGCTGCAGGGCCATTTTGGCGTCCGGCTTCAGGCAGCCGGAGCGCAGCCTGACCGGGATAGGGCTGACGAAGTAGACGATCAGATAGAAGATGAGAGGGACCATCTGGCCGATGCCGGTAGCCAGCGCCGCACCGGCAATACCCATTTTGGGGAACGGGCCGATGCCGAAAATCAACAGCGGGTCCAGAATGATGTTGCAGACCGAGCCGCCCATCAGGCCGATCATCGTGATGTTCATCCGGCCCACTGCCTGAAAGATCTTCTCAAACGCCATGGCGGCCATGATGACGACGGCGAACATAAAGGCAACGCGGGAGTAGGTCACGCCCATGGCAATGACGGTCTCGTCGCTGGTGAAGGAGCGCAGGAACCGCGGCATGATGGCGGTGCAGACGATGGAAATCACGACGCCGTGGATCAGCGAAAGCACCATGCCGTGGGTGGCGGCCATGTCAGCCTTTTCTTTGTTGCCTGCACCGAGATGCAGCGAGATCAGCGCGGCAATGCCGATGCTGAAGCCGATGGCAATCGCGTTGATGAGGTTCTGCACCGGGTAGACGAGGGACAGCGCAGTCATGGCTTCCTCACTGATGCGGGCGACAAAGAGGCTGTCCACGATGTTGTACAGTGCATTGACCAGCATCGAGACGACCATAGGCAGGGCCATTGAGGTCAGCAGCGGAAAAATCGGCTTTTCTTTCATGAAGGTATCGTTCATGGGCTCCTCCTTTTGACACAACAAAAACCACACAACGCTTTCCCGGAAAGAAAGCGCTGTGTGGCGAAAAGTAGTATCAGAACTGTAAAAATCCACACCTTGTTTTAGGTGTTCCTATTATACAAACCGGCGCGGAATTTGTCAAGCCGCTTGCAACAGCTGCGCAAAAACGGTACAATAAAGACAAAATCGTATTGCGAGGGAAAAGACATGAAAAAGCTATTGGTCTCCGGCGCGGGCGGCTTTGTGGGGGCACGCATCATGACCCAGCTGGCGGGGCGGTACGAGCTGTGCGCCTTCCCCAAAGGAATGCCGGCCGCAGCGGATGAGCAGACCGTGGCCGACTGGGTGCGGCGCGAGCAGCCGGACGTGATCGTACACACGGCGGCGCTCTCCGACACGGGCTACAGCGAAAAGCACCCGGACGAGTCCTACCGCGCCAACGTTCTGCTGCCGTGCTGGATGGCGGCTGCAGCGCAAAAAAGCGGCGCAAAGCTGGTTGCGTTCAGCTCTGACCAAGTCTACACGGGCCTTACTGAGCACGGGCCGTTTGACGAGGATACACCGCTCTCCCCCGCCAACGTCTATGGCCGCCACAAGCAGGAGATGGAGCAGCGCGTGCTGGATATTTTGCCCGATGCCGTGCTGCTGCGGGCGGCCTGGATGTACGACCTGCCCGGGTACGGCCTGCCGATCCGCGGTAACTTCCTGCTGAACCTGCTGACCGCCGCTATGCGGCAGGAGACGCTGCGGTTTTCGGCGCGGGACTACCGCGGCATCACCTATGTGCGGGAGGCCGTGGAGCGGCTGACCCAGGCCATGGAACTGCCGGGCGGTGTGTACAACTTTGGCAGCGAGAACGACTGCGACATGGTCACGACGGCCCGGCGCGCCTGTGCGCTGCTGGACATCCACCCCGTCATAGAGACGGCAGACTGGCCGCGCAGCCTGCTGATGGACGGCGGCAGGTTCCGTGCGGCAGCGGGTGTCGGCTTTGACGATACCCTGACGGGTGTACAGCGCTGTCTGCGGGATTACGGTCTGCTGAAATAAAGCTACAATAAAAAACCTGTACCGGCAAAAGCGGTACAGGAATTTTTTTACATCTCGCCGCGTCCGGCCATAGCACGGTACAGCGTCGTCTCATCGGCGTATTCCAGACTCGAGCCGACGGGCAGGCCATAGGCCAGGCGGGTCGTTTTGATGCCCAGAGGTTTGATGAGTTTGGCGATATACATCGCCGTGGCCTCGCCCTCCACCGTCGGGCTGGTGGCCATGATGACCTCCTTGACGGTGTCATTCAGACGGGCCAGCAGCTCCTTGATGCAGAGCTGATCTGCACCGATGCCATCCATCGGCGAAATCAGGCCGTGCAGCACATGGTACAGGCCGTTGTACTCGTGGGTGCGCTCAATCGATTTGATGTCGCGCGGGCCCTCGACCACGCAGATGATGCTGCGGTCCCGCTTCTGGGAGGCGCAGATCTTGCAGACATCGCCGGTGGTGTAGTCCTGGCAGATGCGGCAGCGGTGCAGGTCACTTTTGGCGTGCTCAATCGCCTTGGCCAGCTCCATGGCCTGCTTGGGCGGCATCGACATGACCTGATAGGCCATACGCACCGCACTTTTGCGGCCAATGCCGGGAAACTGGGCAAACTGGTCGATCAGATTTTCCAGCGGCTCAACATTGTTGTTGAACATAGGCAGCCTCTTAGCCCAGACCGGGGATGTTCAGACCGCCGGTCATCTTGGACATCTCCTCCTCGGAATCCTTGTCAACGGCAGCGGAGGCGCTGTTGACGGCGGCGGCAATCAGATCCTCAAGCATTTCAATATCATCGGGGTCGACGGCCTCGGGCTTGATCTTGACGGCGGTGATCTCATGCTTGCCGTTCATCGTGACAGTGACCATCTCACCGCTGGCGGTGCCGGTGTACTCCTTGGCTTCGAGCTCCTCTTGCTTGGCGCGGATGTCGTCCTGCATCTTCTGGACTTGACGCATCATGGCGTTGGGATCGGGTCGGCCATAGCCCTTGGGCAGTCTTGCTTTCATGGTTGTATCCTCCAAAAATAATTATTTATCAACGATTTTCAAATCGACACCAAGCGCCTGCATCGTGTGCAGGGTCTCATCCAGGCTGACGGCAGCGGCGGTGTCGTCGGTCTTTGGCTCCTCATAGGGGCCGATACTGTACTTGGTGCGCGATACACGGTAGATAGTTTCCTTAAGACGCTTGCTGACCTCCCGGTTATTGCGGATATAATCGCGGAAGGCGTCGCTGCACTCAAACAGCACGCGCTTGCCGTCGCAATAGGCCCGGGTGCCGCGCAAAAAGGAGATGAGCATTGCATCATTCTCCTCCAAATCGGCCAGTACGGCGGGCCAGAAGGCGAACGGCTCCAACGGGCCTGCCTGCCGCAGCGGCTCGGCCTTACGCGGGGCCGGGGCAGCGGGTGCTGGCGGTACCGGCGCGGGAGTTTGCTGCGGGGCGGGCTTCAGCTCCGGCTGCAGGAACGGCGGGTCATCGTCAATGGGCGGCGGTACATCATCCGGTGCAGCGGCGGGAACGCTCTGCGGCTGTACCACGGGCGGCACTACAGAGGGCGCAGCCTGTACCGGCGGCGCTGCTGTGTAGGCGCGCGGCGCACTGGCGAACGCCTGAGGCGCGGCGGGTGCTGCCGGGGCGGGCTGCTGGATGATAACAGGTGCAGCGGCAGTCTCGGGCTGAGTCAGCGAGAAAATCGCCAGCTCCAGCTCAATGCGCTGGTCAGTGCCGCGGCTCATTTTCTCAAGTGCCGAGCCGAACGCATTGACCGCACGGATGGCCTCCCGCTGCGGGAAGTCCCTGCGCTGGGTGTAGGCGGCCTCCTCCTCCGGCGAGATGCCGGTCAGAAGTGACGTGCCGCCCGGCAGCGCGCAGAGCATCAGATTGCGGTAATGCCCGGCGAGCTCCATGCAGAGGCGGCGCATATCGACGCTCTGCTGGCGCAGCTCGGCGATTTTTTCCAGTGCGGTGACGGAGTCCCCTGCCGCGATGGCGTCGCTGATCTCAAACAGGTAGCCTCTGTCCGTGACACCGGCCATACGGCGGACGAGCGCCTCGTCCACGTGGTTGTCGACACCGGCGCAGGTGTCCAGAATGGACAGCGCGTCACGCATGGCACCGTCTGCCAGACGGCCAATCAACTGTGCGGCGTTCTCGTCCAGCTCGATCTTCTCCTGCCCGGCCACGTAGAGCAGCCGCCCGGCAATGTCATCCGCCGTGATGCGGGTGAAGTCATACCGCTGGCAGCGGCTCAAAATCGTGACGGGAACCTTCTGCACCTCGGTGGTGGCTAAGATAAAGATGACGTGCTCGGGCGGTTCCTCCATCGTTTTGAGCAGCGCGTTGAACGCCGCGGTGGAGAGCATGTGCACCTCGTCGATAATGTAGACCTTGTACTTGCAGACTGACGGCAGATAGGCCACCTCGTCGCGCAGGTCGCGGATGTCGTCAACGCCGTTGTTCGACGCGGCATCCATCTCGATGATGTCCATGACGGAGCCGGAGTCAATGCCCTTACAAATTTCACACTCGCCGCAGGGGTCAGGGCTGGAGGTGTCCAGACAGTTGACCGCCTTGGCAAAGATCTTGGCGCAGGTCGTCTTGCCGGTGCCGCGGGTGCCGGTGAACAGATACGCATGGCCGATGCGCCCGGCAGCAATCTGGTTCTGCAGGGCCGTGACGATGGCCGTCTGGCCAACCACGTCCGCAAAGCGCTGGGGACGCCATTTTCGATACAGGGCACGGTACATCGGCTCACCTCCTGCAAAGCTACAAAAAACAGCGGGCAGAGCACGCGGCTGCGCTGCTTTGCGTACAGATGCAGGCTTGACCGCGGCACTGGGCAAGCGCCGCTTAATGCTGCTCGGTTCCCCGCCTGACATGGTTCACAGGCTGCCCACGCGCGGGACCTGCATCTGTACGCGAAACAGCGCAATTCAGCCCTGTCCGCTTTTAGTATTATACAATAAGTTTGGAATAAATGCAAGCGTTATCTTATATTTCGGGCATTTCGGGCATCCCGGACATCAATCTTCCTGCAGGCGCTGGACCATCTTGTAAAGGGCCTCGGCGCTGTTGAAGTTCTGCGGCATGATTTCGGATGCGGGGATCGAAATGTCGTATTCCTCATTCAGGGCCGAGATGATCTGCAGAATGTCGAAAGAGTCCAGGATGCCGTCATCGATCAGCGTTGTACAGGTGGAAAAGTCCACGTCCTCTTTGATTTCGCTTAAAATTTCCAGTAAACGTTCCATTGGTATTTCTCCTTTTCAAATTATCTTACACAGCGGGTGTATTGATGGGATAGGTCGGCGTTTCGCTGCGTACCGGGTGCGGCGTGCCGTTCTGCCACAGAATGACCTGCGGCAGGTCGCGGCTCAAAAACAGACCAAGTCCTTCCGTAACAGAGTAGGCACCGGTGTTTTCAAAAACAAGCAGGTCGCCGGGGCATAGTCCGGCCAGCGGCATACTGCGCACAAGAACATCGTTCGTAGTACAAAGGCTGCCGCAAAGTGTCCAGTCCTGTACGGAAGCTGCCCGGGCAGCAAAATGGCGCAGATGCGGGCGTTTCATACCCATGATCTGGCCAAGATAATTCAGGTGGTTCATCCCACCGTCCACAATGCAGTAGTGCTGCCCGCCGTGGTCCTTGCAGTCCATGGCGGTGGTCAGGTAATAACCGCATTCGGCGGTGTAAAAGCGGCCCATCTCAACGGTCAGATGGACCCAGCTGCTGACTTCGTGCAGTGCTGGCGCAAGGTCTTTGGCCGGGGACAGTGTGTCGGTAAAATCGTCGCCGTCAAAATACGGCACCGCCAGCCCTGGGCCGTATTCCAGTTCCGGCAGACGCAGGCCGAAGGTCTGCTCAATTTCAGCGTACAGTTCCCGCAGCATGGCCAGCTCTTTTTGCTGATTGACCAGCTTTTTGCGCTGGGTCCCGACAAAGTAGTGAATGCCGATAAACTCCAGATCAGGTGTTTCCCTGCGATGCGCCAATGCGGTGAAAAGATCCTCCTTTGACATGCCGAACTGACTGCCCGCGTTCAGTCGCAGCACCACGGGCAGCCGCTTGGCGGCCTTGCGTGCAGCATCCTGCAGATAGCGGACCTGCAGCAGAGATTCCGCTGTGCAGGTGCCGACGCCGTCGGCCACGGCGCGGGCAATATCCACGGGCGTCTTATTAACACCCGAATAGATAACACGTGCATCCGCAGCATGCAGGCTCTCGCAGAGCGAAAGCTCTCCGGGACTGCATACTTCCAGCCGCGCAGTGACCTGCATCATGGCAGGCAGCAGAAATGGGTTGGCTTTGATGGAATAGCAAAGGTCGATTTCCCTGCCCCAGATTGCCTGAATAGCGCGCACGCGGGCCTGCAAAGCGTCAGTGTCAAAGACAAACGTCGGTGTGCCGTAGGTGGCAGCAATTTTTTGTAAAGAAGCGTCGGTCATTTATGGGCTCCTTTTTTCGTCAGGGCAGCCAGTGCCGTGCGGTCAATTTTGCCGTTTTTATTCAGCGGCATCTCGTCCAGCTGCACAGCAGTATTCGGCTGCATAAAAGGCGGCAGACTTTCTTTCAGCGCAGCCAGCAGGGCGGCTTTCTCACAGCTGCCCGTGTAAAACAGGTGGAGCCGCTGGCGTTCGGCATCAAACGTGCAGCAGGCACGGGTCACGGCGTCGCAGCGCATAGCGGCAGCTTCAATTTCGCCAAGCTCTACGCGGTGTCCCATGTGCTTGATCTGGAAATCCCGGCGGCCAATATAATACAGGCTGCCGCTTTCGTCGTAGCGGGCCAGATCGCCGGTGCGGTAAATACGCTCATACCAGTTGGTATTCAGCGGATTCTGGGTAAAGGCCTGCGCTGTGCGCACAGGGTCAGCATAGTAGCCGAGGGCAAGCGCCGTACCGGAAACGCAGATCTCTCCTGCCTGCCCGGGCACGGTGACAAGGGCGTCGTTCTCGTCCAGCAGAAAGACCTTCTCGTTGGGAAACGCGCGTCCGATGGGCAGCGCCTCATCCTGAGCAAAATCGCGGTCCGGCAAAATGGCGTAGGTGCAGTTGCAGGTAATCTCTGTCGGGCCGTAGAGGTTCACAAACCGGGCGTGCGGCAGAGCGGACTTCCACTTCATCAGGTGCTTGATGGGCATGACTTCGCCGCTGAACAATACCTGCCGCACGCGGGAAGGTATACGGTAGCTGAAGCCGTTCATGATGGAGACAAAGCACATGGCACTGACGGCCCAGACAAGTATGGTGACCTCATGGTCTGCCAGATAGTCCATGAGTTTTGTGGGCTGACTGAAATAAGCGCGCGGGATGATCTGCACCTTAGCCCCCGTGTACAGTGCCGTGTACAGGTCTTTGACCGAAACGTCAAAGTCAAAGGGAGCCTGATTGCCCAGAATATCGTTTTGTGTGATGCCGAAAATTTCGGCAAACTGCGGGATAAAATCCAGCACCGAGCGGTGGCTGACGGTGACGCCTTTTGGCACACCGGTGCTTCCGCTTGTGAAGTTGATATACAGAGGGTCAACGTCCACAGCCTGACGGCGGCGGGCTGCCAGCAGGGCAGCGTCCGCGGGTGCGGCCAGCAGATCGTCAAGCCGGATGATTTGCCCGCTGTACCCCAGCGCGGCGGCTGCGGCAGCGTGGGCCTCGTCCGTAACAAGAAATGCAGGGGTCAAAGTATCCAATACCTGCAAAGTGCGGGCAGCGGGCTGGCGGGTGTCAAGCACCGAGTAGCAGCAGCCCGCGTAGACTGTGCCAAGCATGGCAGCAAAGGCGGAAACGGATTTTTCCAGGTAAAATGCCACCGGGCGGCGCGGCATCGTGCGGGACGCCAGAAAGCTGCCGGCGCGGCGGGCCGTGTCGGCCAGCTGTGCCCAGGTACAGTCTGTCTGGTCATCCCCCACAGCGGGGGCATCCGGGCAGCGGGCGGACGTGGCTTCAAGCCAGTCCAGAATGTTTGTTTGCATAGAAAGCTCTTTTCTTAAAAGTTGGCATAGAGGAAACCAACGGTTTCATTGACGCAGATAAAGCTGAGGAGTACCATGAAAATAACAAGATAGTATAAACCCCAGCGCAGCGCAAGCGGCAGCCGCTGTACCTCTGCGTAAGGGTCGCGGCCTTGTTCCTTCAGCACACTATGGGCAAAGACCAGAAGGGTACTGATGATGACAAGCCCCCAGGCCGGGCCGGAGACTGCCGCGAAAGCGCCGGGTGCATTCGCGGCCAATGCGGACAAATTGAAATCTGTAAAGGTGTTGCGCAGGTAGATGCACCCCTGCACAAACTCATTGCGGTCAAAGTACCAGCCGATGTTGACGATGATAAAGGTCCGCACGATGCGAAAAACGTGCCAGCCGCGGCTTTCGGTAGGAATGTGCAGCGCTGTGTTGAGCTTTTTGAAAGCGGGCTCCAGCAGGTCAGCCAGCGCAATGACAAGACCGTTATACAGACCCCAGGCAAGGTAGTGCGCCTGCGGGCCGTGCCAGATGCCGACCACAGCAAACACAAGCAGGTTGGCGACTGCAGCGGGCAGCACACGGCCAAAATGCTTGCCCCAATGCGATGTGGCCCACTTGCCGAAGCGCTGCATCGGCCTGGTCAGTGCAAAGGGATAGAACAGGTAATCACGCATCCACGCACCCAGCGAAATATGCCAGCGCCGCCAGAAATCCCCCAGCGAGGTAGAAAAATACGGCTGCCGGAAGTTGGGCATCATCTCAATGCCGTACAGCTGCGCAACACCCAATACCATATCAATGCCGCCGGAAAAATCTGCATACTGCTGCAGCGAGTACAGCAAAATGGCCAGCAGTGCCATAGAACCGGCCAGCTTGGGGTCATTGCCGTCGAGGATGGCGGCAATCGTCGGGGCGGTCAGGTTTGCGATGGCATATTTCTTCATTGCGCCAAACAGAAACAGGAACAGTGCACGTTTGGTACGCTCCCAGTTCCAGATGTGACGGGCGGTGAGCTGCGGGGCCATCTCTCCGTAGCGGTTGATGGGGCCCTGGATCAGCTGCGGGAAAAAGCTGATGAAAAGCAGAAAGCGGACGTAGTTTTTCTCTGCCGGGTGCCGACCACGGTAGCAGTCAATCAGATAACCGACGGCCTGAAACGTGTAAAAGCTGATGCCAAGCGGCATGACCAGCCCCAGTGAGGACGGCGCTGTGGCCGAAAATGCACCGGAGAGCAACTCCGCAAAATAGGACCAGTATTTGAAGTAGCCAAGCACAAGAAAGTTGGCAGTCAGCACAGCAGCAACAAGACATTTTTTGCGGCGCACCGCCTGTGCTTTGATGGCCTTTTTTTCGTCCTTGGTTATGCCCGGAGCCTTTCGCCGCGCGGCGGAATCGGCATCCAGCTTTGCCAGCTGCAAGCCGCCGAGCCAGATCGTCAACGCAGTGAAAAGCAGAAAAACAAGGCCCTTCCAGCCGCTGGCGGTAAAAAACAGCAGGCTCAACCCCAGCAGGCAGATCCATTGGCAGCGGCTGAAAACAGTATAATATAAAATGAGTCCAACGCTGACCAGCAGGAAGAAACTCAGGGAATAGATTTCCACACTACACCATCCACAAAATCAAAAATCGACAGAACATTCATAATATCGCTCAAAATCGGCGGAAGAACCAACAATACGGGCATTCACGCGGAACTGGTAGGTGCCGTGCTCCGCCGCTGCGTACTCGGTCCAGGAGCGGGTAGAATACGCGGAAACCCGGCTGTATTCGCTCTCCCCCGGTGCTTTGACCCAGAACTCGTATTCAGCCTGTACGGACGGACCGTGGTAGGAACCGGCCAGCAGCAAAATCTTGTCCGGGTGAACCTCCGGCGTCATGTAGACGTTGGTGATATAGTTTACGGCGGCCAGATATTCTGACGGTGTCTCGAACAACGATTCCACATCCTGCCCGGCGTCCAGCATGGCCAGAAACTTTGCCATGCTCAGGCTGAACGCATGCCCGCCGGCAGCATTCATGTGGGTGAAATCCTTGTGATAGTCAGGCTCTTTGTTCTCAAACAGCTCCGGCTTTGCAAGGTTAAAGTCATAATAGGAAGCCCCATACTGTGCTGCCAGCTGCTTGAAGTAGGCGTAGTCGTCAAAATACGTCTCGTAGCTCACGACATCCAGCGTGGTCTTGGGCGCACTGATGAGTAAAAGACGCGTGCCGTTCTCCTGACAGAGCTGCAGCATGGAGGTCAGCTCCTCAATGTGCTGCGCGCTAAAGTCGTGGGCGTTCTGGTTCCAGGTGTTCTCCGCACCGACAGTGTCAAAGTTGATGACCGTGGTATCCTCCGGCTGGGCATGGGCCGCACCGCGCCGGTGCGGCAGACGATTCAGTACGGCATTCCACTTCTGTTGGATCGTAGCGGGCCAGTCGGTGGGCCAGCTGCCGCTCTGCCAGGGAAAAAGCGCATTCAGGGAATCTGCACCTGTAAAGTTATCACGGCTGGTCATGTAGCGTAGCAGGTCAGCGGGCTTATCCTTCCAGGAATCCGTCTGCAGCTCTGCATATAAAAAAGCCTTTTGGGCTTTGGCATAGGGTTTGCCTGTCATGTTGGTCAGATCCATGACAAGGATCACATACCGGGGAGAATGCTCCCGAAGCAGGGTCTCCAGCGCGATCTGCGACATATCCAAGCTTTGGGCGTTTGTTGCCATCAGTGCAACGGTCTCCCCTGTTGCGGCGGCGAGTTCTTCTTCGGGCAGGGCGCAGGAAGCCAGCGAAGAGCCAATGACGGCAATGTCAATGGACTGCTTTTGGTGGTAGCTGCGCCACATGTCAAGGCTGGAACCGTTATCGGGCGGCATAAAGCCGCAGAGAATCAGATTTATAATCAGAAAAATCGCGGTGAACGCTGCGATTTTGGCTATGTGCTTCAAAAGATACGCTCCTAAAACAGACAAATAAAGGAAAATGTCCAAAAACAGTAAACACAACTATTATACATCAATTGGAACTTCCCTGCAATGGTGATTTGCTGACAAAGGTAAGATTTTACAATTGTGCAAAAACCGCGTTTCTTCGTGAAACGCGGCTCTATACAATCAGCCTAAAAGCTGCTTGGCCAAATCAGCGCTGGCCTTGGCATCCTTGCAGTAGTAGTCGGCACCGATGTCCCGGGCGTAGTCGGGCGTCAGCACCGCGCCGCCGACCATGACCTTGCAGTCAAGGTGCGCGGCATGCAGGGCCTCGATCGTGGCCTGCATATTGGGGACGGTGGTCGTCATCAGGGCCGACAGGCCGACGAGCTTTGCACCGGTCTGGCGCACGGCCTCTACGACACGCTCGGGGTCAACGTCGCGCCCGAGGTCGAGCACGTCATAGCCGTAGTTTTCGAGGATGACACGGACAATGTTCTTGCCGATGTCATGCACGTCGCCCTTGACTGTGGCAATGACGATCTTGCCCTTGCTGCCCTGGGCCTGGCCGGAGGCGGCAATCTTGGCCTTGATGGCCTCGAACGCAGCCTGCGCGGCGGTGGCGGCCTGCAAAAGCTGCGGCAGGAATACCGTGCCTTTCTCAAAGCCGTCGCCCACGGCGTCCAGTGCGGGGATCAGCGAGACATTCACTACGTCCAGCGGTTCGCGCATTGTCAGCGCGGCGTCCGCGGCGGCGCGAGCCTCGGCCTTCAGGCCGCGGCGCACAGCCTCAAACAGGGCGTCCCCGCCCGGTGCGGCGGCGCCGACCTCGGCCACGGTGGCGGCGGACTTGCTCGTCTGCGTCGTCTGGATCTGCACATCGGCATAGGCGGCAACGTAGTCGGTGCTCTGTAAATCCTGCGAGGTCAGCACGCGGTAGGCGCGCACGGCAGCCATCATTTCCGGCGTGTTGGGATTCATGATGGCAAGGTCGAGCCCGGCAGACATGGCCATCGTCAAAAACGTTGTGTTCAGGTAGCCGCGGCACGGCAGGCCGAAGCTGATGTTCGACACGCCCAGCACAGTGCGCACGCCCAGCTCACGCTTGCAGCGGGACAGAGCCTCCAGCGTCTGGACGGCACCCTCCTGCTGGGCGCTGGCGGTCAGCGTCAGGCAGTCAATGTAGATGTCCTCATTCGGGATACCGGCGGCGTTGGCAGCGGTGACAATGCGTTGAGCAATCGCAAAGCGGCCCTCGGCTGTCGGCGGGATACCGCCCTTGTCCAGCGCCAGGCCGACGACGGCGGCGCCGTACTTTTTGCAGAGCGGCAGAATCTTTTCCAGCGTCTCCGGCTCACCGTTGACCGAGTTGACGATGGGCTTGCCGTTGTAGATGCGCAGCGCACGGGACAGGGCCTCTGGATTCGAGGAGTCGAGCTGCAGCGGCAGGTCGGTGACGGCCTGCAAATCCTTGACAAGCTGCTCCAGCGTGGCGGCCTCGTCGATGCCGGGCAGGCCCGCGTTGACGTCGAGCACCTGCGCACCGGCCTCGGCCTGGGCCACAGCCTGAGTGCAGGGGTAGGCGCTGTCGCCGTCCCGCAGGGCCTGCTGCAGCCGCTTTTTGCCGGTGGGATTGATGCGCTCCCCCACCACAGTGATGCCGTCGACCTCCACAAAGCGGACCGGCGTGCACAGGCAGCTGCGGCGGATGGGGATCTTATCAGCCGGGGTCAGCGGGCTGAAGGTCTCATGCAGCCTGGCGATAAACGCGGGCGTCGTGCCGCAGCAGCCGCCGACCATCGAAACGCCGATGGCGGCGTACTCCTTCATCTCAGCGGCAAATTCATCCGGGTCGAGATTGTAGCTGCCGTCGGGGTTCGGCAGACCGGCGTTCGGCTTGACAAAGACCGGAACACCTGCGGGCACGCTGCGGCAGAGGCGCTGCGCGAAAGGCAGAATCTCCTTGGGGCCGAGCGAGCAGTTGATGCCCACGGCGTCCGCGCCGAGACCCGCTGCCGTGACGGCGTAGCTTTCGACGGTGCAGCCTGTGAAGGTGCGCCCGCGGCTCTCAAAGCTCATTGAGGTAAAAACAGGCAGATCGCAGTTTTCCTTGGCGGCGAGGATGGCGGCCTTCAGCTCATACAGATCGGTCATCGTCTCCAAAAAGACGAGGTCAGCCCCTGCCGCCGCACCGGCGCGGATGACCTGTGCAAACTCATTGTAGGCATCCTCAAACGCCAGCGTGCCCGCGGGGACGAGCAGCTCACCCAGAGGGCCGATGTCCAGCGCCACACACGCGCCGGTGGGCTCGGCGGCCTTGCGCGCACAGGCGATGGAAGCGGAAACGACCTCCTCCACCGTGTGGCCGCAGCCGGTCAGCTTCTTGGCGTTGGCACCAAAGGTATTTGCCAGCAGAATATCCGCGCCCGCGTTGGCGTAGTCAGTGTGGATGGCCGTTAAAACCTCCGGCATTTCCAGCGCGGCGAGTTCGGGCTTCTGCCCGGGCTGCAGACCGCGTGCCTGCAGCTGGGTGCCCATGCCGCCGTCCAGAAAAACAAACCGCTTGCGGTCAAAAACTTCACGAATCTGCATACGCTTCTCCCCTATCAGTCTTGTGTGAAACAGGTCGTGCCGCGCTTGCGGAACGAGCAGGTCTCCTTTAAATGGCAGGTCGCACAGCCTGCACGGGTGCCGGTCACGGGATGGTCGGCAATGCCTAAAATGGCGGTGGTACTCTTGCGGGGGGTCAAAAGGTGCTGGGGCGTCACGGCCAGGCCGCAGCCGCGCACCGTGTCCGCCGCAAGGCAGAGCGCGTCGTTCAGCTCCAGCGGGCAGTCACCGTAGCCCGGCGCGTAGCGCCCGGTCATAAAGACGCCCTGCGCCTCGATCTGAGCGCGTATTTCGTTCTCCAGCTCGTCACAGACCTGTTCCAAAAGCACCGAGGCCAGCGCGTCTGCCGCGGCGGCCAGGGCAATGTCAGTCAGCTCCATGCGGCGCAAAAACTTGTCCACCTCGGCCCCGAGGGTCGCTGCCAGCAGAAGGACCTCGTCGCAGCCCTGCAGATGGCGCGTCAGATCGCTGCCGCAGTTTTCCAGCGGCAGGGCGGTACGCGGCAGACGGCGGTACACCGCACGCGGCGCAGCAGCGGTCAGCACGGTCTGCTCGGCCTTGTCCAACAGGGCCGAGGTGGCGGCATCGGGCGTCCAGCCGGACGCACCCATGTAGCGCAGCGCCGTGGCGCGGTCAATGGCGGCGGGCTTGCGGCACTCCATTACAGCAGATCCCTGATGCCGTCGTAGACCTTCGCGGCCACGGCGGCGTCATTCATTGCGTACAGGTGGATGCCGTCTGCGCCGCCCTCAATGAGGTCACGCAGCTGCCTGACGGCGTAGTCGATACCGGCGTCGTACAGGCTGGCCGGGTCGTCCTGATAGCGGGAGATCATACGGGTGAACTCAGACGGCAGGCTGGCCGAAGAAAGCGAAACGGTGCGTTCGATCTGGCTGCGCTTGACGATGGGCATGACACCGGCAGAGACCGGCAGCGTGATGCCTGCGCGGCGTGCCAGATTCAGAAAGCGGTAAAAGTGCATGTTGTCAAAGAAAAGCTGGGTCAGCAGGTGCTCGGCACCAGCGGCCTGCTTGATGCGCAGGTTCTCAACGTCATGCAGCAGGCTGTCGGCCTCGGGGTGGCCCTCCGGGTAGCAGGCACCGTGAACGGAAAATTCCGGCTTCTTCCATTTGATAAAGGACGTCAGGTCGCTGGCGTGTTTGAAGTCGGGGCTCTCCGGGCGGGACGGGCTGCGGTCCCCGCGCAGGGCCAGCACATCCCGGACGCCGACAGATTCCAGCTGATCCAAAATCTCCGCTGCACGGGTCTCGTCGTTGCCCATGCAGATCAGGTGCGCCAGCGTGGGGATATGCAGCTCGTTCTGAATGTAGTCGGCCACCTCCGCGGTGGAGACGCCGCCCGCAGAGCCGCCCGCACCGAAGGTGACGCTGATGAAGCCGGGGTCCATGGCCTGCATCTGGCGCAGGGTATCCTTGAGCTTATCCATCTGGGTTGTCTGTTTCGGCGGGAAGCATTCGATAGAGAAAACGCAGCGTTTGGCTTTGAACTGTTCCGTAATCGTCATTTTCTACTCCTTATTTTTACGCCGCAAAATCGGCGGAGTCCGCGGAAGTTTCCACGTTGAGGGTGTTGTTCTGCCAGATGAAGGTGAGGCTGCCCTCCAGGTCAGTGCGCCATACCTCGGCACCGACCTCTGCGTAATTTTGCAGGGCAGCGCGGTGCGGATGGCCGTAATCGTTGTGCAGCCCGCAGCTGACGGCCACGGCCTCGGGCCGGACTGCCTGCATAAAGGTCGGGCTGTTGGAGGTGTAGGACCCGTGATGCCCCGCCTTGAAAAGAGTGGCATGCAGGGTCGGGCCGTAGGTATCGACCAGGCGCTGCTCGGCGTCTGCCTCTGCGTCGCCGGTATCGAGAAAGCGGAAATCGCCCGCCGTGAACAGCGTGCAGAGCGAGGCATCGTTGACGCTGTCGGCATCCTCGCTGCCGCCCTGTAAAATTTGCAGCTTGCCGCTGCCAAGCGGGAATTCCTCCCCGGCTTCTGCTGTGAGAATTTCTGCTCCGCTGTCGGCGGCCAGCTCTGCGAGATGGCGCGGCCAGTCGGCGGTCTCATCCGCCGTGGGCTGCCACAGCGGCAGCAGCAGGGTCTTGACCGGCAGGGTGCGCAGCACCGCGCGGGCGTTGCCGGTGTGGTCTGCGTGGGGATGGGTCAGCACAAGATAGTCAAGCGACGGCACACCCAGCACGTCCAGATCATAGAGCAGCGCGTCCTCAGCCTCGACGGGGCCGGTGTCGATCAGGCAGTACGCGCCGTCCTGACAAAGCAGTACGGCATCGCCCTGCCCGACATCCAGCACATACACGACGGTACTGCCGTCCGCGGTCTGCGGAGCGCTTTCCTCGGTTTGGAGCGGTACGCCGAGCGCGGCGCGCAGCTGCTGCCAGCCGGGAACGCTGCCCTTGCCGCCCAAAAGCTGGACGACAAACGCGGCAAGCACCAGCAGGCAGACGGCAACCGCCGCGGCCAGGCGGGCAAAGCGCTTACCCGTCATACTGGCCGTTCAGCTTACGCTCCTCCCACTCGGCCTTAGTCACAAGCACAGCGCGGGGCTTGGCACCCTCATAGGGGCCGATGATCTTTTCCTGCTCCATCTGGTCCATGATGCGGGCGGCGCGGGCGTAGCCCAGCTTGCAGCGGCGCTGTAAAAGGCTGGTGCTTGCCTGTCCGGCCTCAATAACGCACTCAACAGCCTGCTCAAACATGGCGTCCAGTGCACCGCCGCCGTCTCCGTCATCGTCGCCGCCCTTCTTGCTGCCCTTTTCGGCAACGGCGCGGCGCTCCATTTCGGCAATCATTTCTTCATCGTACTGGGCGGTAGAGGTGGACTTGATAAAGCTCAGCACCGCGCCGATCTCCTCATCGGTCACGAAGGTGCCCTGCACACGCACGGGCTTGGACGCGCCGACGGGCAGGAAGAGCATATCACCGTTGCCCAGCAGCTTCTCGGCACCGCCGCTGTCCAGAATGGTGCGGCTGTCGATCTGGCTGGAAACGGCAAAGGCAATACGGCTGGGGATGTTGGCCTTGATAAGGCCGGTGATGACGTCCACGCTGGGGCGCTG
>ERZ857775.1641-NODE-1641-length-24998-cov-6.438440_pt1 | contig 24998 bp, 21 predicted proteins | sample MGYA00519698_ERZ857775 | MGnify/ENA primary metagenome ERZ857775 (study PRJEB31778, sample SAMEA3449363) | human gut metagenome | biome: human gut; feature: human-associated habitat; material: faeces | place: United Kingdom | collected 2010/2012 ...
CGTCCACCTGGATTTTTTCTTCCATCAAAACATCCAGAATACCTGCCGTATACATTCCTCTCATGGCACCGCCTTCAAGAACAAGTCCTGTTTTTACTTCTTTCATGATTTGCCTCTCTTTCCAACTTTACACATTAAAAGAGCTTTTTTATATTTTTGCGAAACAAGGCTATCATACCACGGTTCATGAAAAACATCAAGGCAATTACACTTTCTTACTGCTCATCCAAAAATGCCAGCGGATCTCCTTTGGTATGAATAAAGTGCATAAGCATGTATGCACACATGATTGCTACATTCTCTTCCTTTAAAATGCGCTTACATTCTTCACGATCTGCCAATACAATCTCGATATCTTCTGATTCTTCCTCGTGCTCGTTTGTTGGCGTTCCACTACAGTAGCCATAGATTGTTCCGCAGCTTTCGTCTGTCATACCGACTGTCGTAAAAAATGGTCTTGTGTATGCACCTTCTGTAACCTTTGGCTCGAAAACAAGCCCTGTCTCCTCGTAAATTTCACGTATACCTGCCTGTGCCATCTCCTCACCTGGCTCTACAAGTCCTGCCGGAAATTCGTAGATGTAATCCCCAAGAGTATAGCGGTACTGACGGATCAGAACTACCTTATCATGGGCTTCCCCATAGATGGCATAAATGATCACTCCGTCCGGGTCATTGCGCCGGGTCGTTATTTTCAGGCTGTCCACATCTTTGGCTCGGGATGCCACGAAATAATTTACCGGTGTGTCATGGACACTTGTGGCTTTTATATTGTAGAGATTTACATAACGATTGTCTGTCTGCTTTTTAATACTGTTGATTTTTCCCATTGGAACCTCTTTTTCTCAGTCACCGCGAAGAATCACACGGATTCTTTTATAAATAAAGAACACGATCACTGAGGTTAATGTGTATTTGAATAAATTGAATGGTACAAGAATCATAATTGCAAAAGTAAGAAGGTTGGTTACACCGCTGTGTACTGCTGCACCCATTTCAATAAATGCCTGTACCGGCATTCCAAATGCCTTGCCGTATGCCGGAAGAAGTACAAATGCGTTTACAAAGCATGCAAGCACTGTGGTAAGAATTACACCTGCTGCCATACCTGCCACTGCGTGTGTTCTTGTCTTCTTATGCTGATAACGATAAATCAGTCCGGCTGGAACTACGTAAGAACAGCCAAAGAGGAAGTTTGCCACATCACCAACGCCTGCTGTCATAGTTCCCTTGGTTACCAGATGTACCAGAATCTTCACCAGTTCGATCAGTATACCTGCTACAGGTCCCATTGCAAAAGAACCGATCAGTGCTGGAATCTCAGAGAAATCCAACTGATAAAAGGACGGTGCCAGAAATGGCAGCGGTACCTCAAAATTCATCAACACACCTGCCACAGCACCTAACATTGCTACCTGGGCAATGGTTCTGGTGCGGCTTCGCTCCATTACGTTTCCATTTTTGATTACTTGTTCGCTCATACTCATTGCTCCTTAAATTATAATATTTAAAGAAAATTTCTGCAAGTATGGGATTAAAATGTTACCAGTAAACAGTAACGTTAAAATCACCACATAAAAAGCCCCGGAATCTCTTCCGGGGCAATGAGCACGTACAAAAAAATCAACCGATCTAAATATTCTGCGCGTTCTTCTCTCATCCAGACTTTACTGTCGGTTTTGGAATTTCACCAAATCAGCCGCCAAAGCGGGTCGCGGACTATACCGCCGGTAGGGAATTTCGATTTCCAAGGATTTCGATCACCCTGCCCCGAAGAAATTTTCTTTTCATGGTGGATTATACAATAGAAATAAGATAATTTCAATAGGAAATCTATTTGTACATCTATTTCATATTTTCTATTATATATCTATTATCATTTGTCTTTATTTGTCTCCACAACATGTACATCCATCTGTGGATACGGAATGGAAATTCCGTTGGCATCAAAAGATTCTTTGATTTTCTCATTGAGGCGCCATTTGATCTTCCAATATTTATCGGTGGGCACCCAGACGCGAAGGCCCATGACTACGGCGCTGTCAGCAAGTTCGTCTACAAAGACCAGCATGTCTTTGTCCGATTTGGTTCCGGGATCTTCCTGTAAAATGTGCTGCAAAAGCTTTTTTGCTTTCTTAATATCGGAATCATAGGAAATTTCCACTTTGATTTCCAGGTTACGCAAATTCTGCGCAGTTACATTGATAATGGTGCTGTTGGATAATTTTCCATTTGGAATGATTACGTGCTTATTGTCAATGGTGATCAGGGTCGTATAGAACATCTCAACCTTATATACGGTTCCCTCCGTTCCACCAGCCTGATCCTGTATAATATAATCTCCTACCTGAAAGGGCTTAAACAAAAGCAGCATAACACCGCCAGACAGATTCTCCAGACCGCCCTGCAAAGCAAGACCAATGGTAACGCCGGCAGTTCCCAGAAGAGCTGCTACGGAAGATTCCTTCACACCGAAATTAGTAGCTATATTAAAAATCAGAATCAGATACAGCAAAAATTTTCCAAAAGAACAGATGAACTGGGCAACCCCCATGTCTATACCGGCCTTTTCCATGGAACTCTTCGCAACCTTCAGAAGCCACTTGATCAGCTTTGTTCCCACATAAAACGCTACAATAGAAAGAACCACTTTCATTCCGAAGCTGATCAAATCCGGAATATGACCGTTAAAGTAAGCCTTGATCTGATCCCAGTTGGAGTTTACTTTATCCACTGTTTCCTGGACAGTCTCCTGAACTGCATTCTCTATAACCTGTCCTTCCAAATTCCCATCTCCTTTTTTCAGTCCTTTCCCACAAACAACTCTGTCCCTTATTATCCAAAAACTATTTCGTCCACTCCGCTCAAAATCGCAAAAGCGGCAGGAACTAATACCCATTTAAAACAGGGCAATCTGCCCTGTTTTCCACCGGAAATTCATTTTGGGAACAAATTATCCACCGCCTACTGCAAAACTCTCCACAGTATCAACTGCGCTGCCAGAATTAACGGCACACCCAGGCGAAATTTCCACTTTCTGGTTTTATGATGAAAAAACTGCATTCCAAGAAGAGCCCCAGCGGAACCGCCAATGACAGCCACCGCAAGAAGCTGAGCCTCTGGGATGCGCCACTGTTTTCTGATGGCTTTCCGCTTGTCCATGCCGTACATCCCGAAGGCTGCGATATTAACTAAAACCAGATACACAACAAAAATATTTTCTAACATTTTAATCCAACTCTCTAATTTCCCTGCCAAGCACGCTATAAAGCGTGTTTGAAAAAGGCTTTCTGCAAGGCAATGTCAAAAGAAGAGAAATAATGTTTTCCCTCTTCTCTTTATTTATTCAACCCTTTCATAGAAAGGCTGATCCGGTTCTTCTTCTCATCCACACCGAGAACACGAACCTCCACAACATCTCCGACGCTTACAGCTTCCAACGGATGTTTGATAAATTTTTCACTCATCTGGGAAATATGAACAAGTCCATCCTGATGAACTCCGATATCAACGAAAGCTCCGAAATCGATTACGTTGCGGACAGTTCCTTTCAGGATCATACCCTCTTTCAGATCCTTGATATCCAGTACGTCTGTGCGGAGAATCGGCTTCGGCATCTCATCACGCGGATCTCGTGCCGGTTTCTCCAGCTCTTTTACAATATCCCTAAGAGTAATCTCTCCAATTTCCAGTTCATCTGCAGTCTTCTTGTAATCCCTGATCTGTCTGGAAAGTCCGGCAAGCTTGCCTCCTGCAATATCTTCAGCGGAATATCCCAGTTTCTCAAGAAGCCTGGAAGCCGCCTCATAGCTCTCCGGGTGAACGCTTGTCGCATCGAGAGGATTGGAGCCGCCTGTAATACGCATGAAACCAGCACACTGCTCGAATGCTTTCGGACCAAGCTTCGCAACCTTCAGAAGATCTTTTCGGCTTGTGAAACGGCCATTCTCCTCACGGTAAACTACAATGTTCTTCGCAATAGCCTTGGAAACACCGGAAATATACTCAAGAAGGGAAGCCGAAGCAGTATTTAAATCCACACCTACTTTATTTACAGAATCCTCAACCACACCTGTCAGAGCCTCGCCAAGCTTCTTCTGGTTCATATCATGCTGATACTGCCCTACACCAATGGATTTCGGATCGATCTTAACCAGCTCAGCCAACGGATCCTGCACACGTCTTGCAATGGATGTGGCACTTCTCTGTCCTACATCAAAATTGGGAAATTCATCTGTAGCAAGCTTGCTTGCAGAGTAAACAGAAGCACCCGCCTCATTTGTAATTACATACTGAACCTTCGCTTCCGGAATCTCCTTCAGCATATCAACAATCACCTGCTCAGACTCTCTGGAAGCAGTACCATTTCCAACAGAAATCAGGGAAATGCCATACTTCTTGATCATAGCTTCTACTGTATCCTTCGCAGCGCGAATCTTCTTCTCGTTAGTAGGAGCAGTTGGATAAACAACTGTGGTATCCAGAACTTTTCCAGTAGGATCTACAACAGCCAGCTTACAGCCTGTACGGAAGGCCGGATCCCATCCAAGGACAGTCTGTCCGGCGATTGGAGGCTGCATGAGAAGCTGCTCCAGGTTCTTGCCAAAGACTTTGATAGCACCGTCTTCTGCCTTCTCTGTCAGGTCACTTCTGATCTCACGCTCGATTGCCGGCGCAATAAGACGCTTGTAGCTGTCCTCTGTTACCTCTTTCAGGATTGGTGTGGTAAACGGGTTTTCACGGGTGATCACCTGCTTCTCCAGGTAGCGGAGAATATCTTCCTCCGGTGCTGCTATCTTAATAGTAAGGAATTTCTCTTTCTCACCGCGGTTCAACGCCAGCACACGATGTCCAGCCAGCTTCTTCACCGGCTCTTCAAATTCGTAATACATTTCGTAAACAGACTGTGTCTCCGGATCCTTTGCCACAGAACTGATGGTTCCTTTCTTTGCAGTAAGGTCACGGATGTGGATTCGGTAATCTGCCTCGTCGGAAATATGCTCTGCAATAATATCCTTCGCACCAGCAATGGCGTCTGCCACAGAAGCAACCTCTTTTTCCTCTGACACAAAGGCTTCTGCCTCTTCCTCAATAGACTTGTTTGTCATCTGGAGCATAATGATATTTGCCAGGGGCTCCAGGCCTTTTTCCTTGGCAATGGTTGCCCTGGTACGTCTCTTCGGACGGTACGGGCGGTAAAGGTCCTCTACGACTACCAGCGTCTGTGCTGCCAGGATCTGTGCCTTCAGTTCTTCTGTCAGCTTGCCCTGGTCCTCAATGCTGGAAAGGACCTGATTCTTCTTGTCTTCCAGATTTCGGAGATAAGTCAGTCTCTCGTTCAGGTTACGAAGCTGCTCGTCATTTAAGGTTCCGGTAGCTTCTTTTCTATATCGTGAAATAAAAGGGATAGTGTTTCCCTCGTCGATCAATTTAACAGCAGCTTCTACCTGCCATTTCTGCACCCCCAGTTCCTGGGTGATTGCCTGTAAAATATCCATTTTTTCAATCTCCTCTTGTTGCTTGTATTTCTAAATAGTCCTATCTTCCGGCAGTCTGTAGTCCAGTTCTCCATCCAGATCCCGGTAAAATGCCACCATGGACATTTCCATATAAGGCATGATCCAGAAAAGTGCAATATAGAACGTGAACACAGATAATAACAAAAGCGGGATAAAGCTAAGATTCAGCTTCACATATCTCCAGATATTTCCCTTCATCAGCCTTGCGCTCTCTTTCAGTGCCTGGATTCCTCCAAGCTCTGTGTCATCCGCCATAAGAAAATAGGTCATGGCAAATGGAAGGGAAATAAGAAAATTCAAAAGCGTACTTACAGCCAGCAGTCCCAGAGTCATGGAAAGCCACTGGATCTGGGAATCCACAGTCAGTCCCGGATCTGTGGTAAAGCTCACATAATAGTAAGGGATTGCTGTGATCAGCTGGATCATCGCAAGCACAAAGCCTGCAACGATCACCCTGTCTGGCTGGTTTTTGAAAAAGTAGCCAAGATCTCCCAGAGAAAACTCCTTTTCCCGGGAAATATTCAAAAGCATATACCCCAGACCAGCAGAAATGATTCCCACGATCAGTGACACCACCAGCATAAATATTTCGCTGAGAACCAGATCCAGCGCGGATGTGCCAGAAAACAAATTGGTAGAAAGGATTGTTCCTAAGGTATTCAGACCATACACTGCCAGAAGCCCAAGGATCACAGTTCCAACATGTCCCTGCAATGACTTTTTGGCCTGCAGTTTGATTTCCTTCGTACTTCTTTTTTTCATAATCATCATTCTCCTTTGCAGTGAAACAGCAGGCCGGGATTCTGATACATCCCGGCCAGATATATTGCAGCACCATTTCGCTGTTTTCACTTTTGCTCCATTAAACCATGCCAGCTGTTCCTAATATAGCATTTTCCCATCTGACATCTGTAATTTTTTTATAACTACGCCGTCCTCTTACTTCCCCAGAAAAACACCGCTACCGTACCAGGACCTGTATGACTCCCGATGGTGGTTCCGATGTTGTTGATCTCAACCTTCCCATTTAATTTCGGGAAACGCTCTTCCACCAGCCTTGCCACTTCCCTGGCATCCTCTATACATGCGGACTGGGAAATATAACATTTCCCACTATAGTCAAGTCCGCCCTCGGCGTACTCTTCCATTTTGTCTACAATAGCCCGGATCACCTTTTTCTTGGTACGGATCTTAAATCTTGGGATCAGTTTTCCCTGATCATCCATATTCAGAAGCGGACAAATATTCAGCATAGTGCCGAAAAAGCCGCTGGCCTTGGAAATACGGCCTCCTCTGATATAGAACGTAAGGTCTGTGGAAAAGAACCAGTGATGCAGGTTCAGCTTGTGTTCTTCTGCCCAGGCATGAACTTCCCCGATGGATTTACCCTCATCCCGGAGGTCAGCAAGTTTATCCATAAAAAGACCATATCCTGAAGACGCGCCCAGAGAATCCACAACCAGAATCTTACGATCCGGGTATTTTTCCTCCAGCTCCGCTTTTGCAACGTTGGCTGAATTTATAACACCGGAAATCCCGGAAGAAAGGCAGACGTGAAGCACATCCTTGCCCTGTTTCAGAAATCCTTCAAAATACTCTTCAAACTCATCTGCGTTTACCTGGGAAGTCTTGGTAGATGCCCCATCCTGCATGGCTTTATAAAACACATCAAAAGGCATGGACTGTCCCAGATCATCTGCATATTCTTTTCCATTTAATTCATAATGAAAGCAGATATAGGAAATATTTCTTTTCTCAAAATGTTCTTTCGTAAGGTCCGCTGTGGAACAACAGCTGATCACATAGTTGCTCATATTTCCCTCCTGTTACTAATTTTGTAAAACCTCCAGATCGGGTTCTCCCTTATTCTGGAAGAATTTCATTTCTGTACGCAACACTTGCCACTGTATCCGGATCCTCATCCTTGTTAAACCAGAACTGTGCCCGGTTGTCAATCTTGGTATCTGCAGTCTTATAAATATTCAGGTAATCTCCGTCCTCATCACACGAATAGCCTTTTTCCTCTGCAGCTGCGATCAGGTCCGCCTTCTTCGCACCCAGGGTAAATCCACCGGAAAGAGTAAGGGTAAGAGCATCACTGTCGTAATTGCCTACCTCAAGCTCCCGTACAAAACAGTTCTCGATGGCAGTTGCATCCTGGGTAAAATTGTAAACACTGAAATGCACACTCTGGTTATTCTTCATCATGTCTACAAATTCCAGATCCCGGCCAGCCACATAAGCGCCATCTTCCACATTCTGAAGCTCCCAGCCATTCTCAAGGAATGCAGACACCGGAGCCGGAAGGGAATAAAGATCTCCGCAGAATTCCAACTGTGGAGCCAGCAGATCATCTCCCAGCTCAGTAGGAGCGGTATAGGAAGATACGATTTCCGGAACTTCCTCGCTTACACTTCCCTTGTCATATCCTTCTGGCTCTACGAAGTTACGCATATCTACCTGCTTCAGAGTATTGTCATCCTTATATACATAGAAATGAACTTCCTCGTAATAATCTTTCGAGTAGGAATACTTGGTATACAGGTCTCCCTCGTAAGTATCGCTTGGATCACCATAAGCAGCTTTGATATCATCAAAATTGGATTTTCCCATTACGATTCCGCCAGGCAGTTCTACAGGAGTAGCCGCCACATCAAAATCATAGCTTGCATCAATATCAATTCCCGCCACCAAACACTGGTTTAATGGCAACTGGTTGATTCCAAGATTGATCACATCTACGGAAACGCGGTCGTCCCCTTTGTAAAAACTGATGGAACCATAGGAATTGGTTCCAACGCCCATCTCCGGGTCCTCGTTCTTGCCAAGTGTCCAGTCTGCTGCAAAATCCTGGTAATACATAGGGAACTGGTAAACCTTATCCCCGATCTTCACCTGAAAATCGTACAGGCTGTCGGACAGCTCTGTAACCGTTTCTGCACCAGCCTCAGGCTCATCAGCAGCCTCTCCTGCTGCCTCTGTAGTTTCGGCTTCCTGTGCCTCTGCATAAGCCGCGGACGGAACCGCACACAGGCACATTGCTGTAAAAAGCACTCCCAATACTTTTCTTTTCATACAGAAATTCCTCCTTAGAATTTATATTCGATCAGTCGGCAAGGCCGAAAGCATCGTGTACTGCATTCATAGCCCGGATTCCGTCTTTTTCATTGATGAGGACGGTAATACGGATTTCAGATGTGGAGATCATATTAATGTTTACCCCTTCATTGTAAAGGCTCTCAAACATCTTGGCAGCCACGCCAGGATTGCTGAGCATACCGGAGCCAACAATGGAAAGCTTGGCGATATTGCGCTCAGAGTGAAGCTCCTTGAAGCCAAGGCGCTCCTGGCTCTCCTCCAGAGTGGCAACTGCATCATCCAGATCATCCTTATTTACTGTAAAAGAAATGTCCTTTGTTCCTGCACGTCCGATAGACTGCAGAATAACATCTACGTTAATATTTTTCTTTGCAAGGGTATCAAACACCTTAAATGCAACACCTGGCACATCACGAAGTCCCAACACCGCAATTCTTACAGCATCTGTATCCAGCGCAACACCGCTGATCAGCATTCTTTCCACGCTAACTACCTCCTTCACTACCGTTCCTTCACTGTTATTCAGGCTGGAGCGGACCACAAGGGGCACTCCGTATTTCTTCGCCATTTCCACAGAACGGTTGTGAAGTACACCCGCTCCTGACGTTGCCAGATCCAGCATCTCATCGTATGTGATTTCTTTCAGCTTTCTGGCATTTGGAACCTTACGCGGGTCGGCTGTGTAAACGCCGTCCACATCTGTATAGATCTCACAGGCATCTGCATGAAGTGCTGCTGCCAGTGCCACTGCAGTGGTATCAGAGCCGCCTCGTCCCAGAGTTGTGTAGTCATCGTATTTATCTACGCCCTGGAATCCGGTAACAATTACGATCCTGCGGGCATCCAGTTCCCGGCGGATACGCTCTGTATCGATTCTTTTTAATCTTGCATTCTGATGGCTGCTTGTGGTATGCATGGTCACCTGAAAGGCATTCAGGGAAACCGCCGGAACGCCCAGCTTGTGCATTACCATTGCCATCAGGGATACGGACATCTGCTCACCGATGGTAAGGAGCATATCCATCTCACGCTTCGGAGGCTTGTCGTCCATATCATGAGCCATACGGATCAGCTCATCTGTATATTTTCCCATGGCGGACAAAACCACCACCACGTCATTTCCTTTTTTATATTCTTCGATACAACGGTTGGCAACATTATACATTCTCTGTTTGTCCCCAACGGAAGTACCGCCGAATTTCTTAACTATCAGCATAGTTTTTCCTTTCACGCTGTCAGTTTTATTTTTATCTGCGCATACAGACAGTTTCGCGCAGCTGCCCATTACCTGAATAACTGCGGATTCATGTTATCAGTCTTTCACGCGGATCATGCCCAGAACATTCTCTCCAAGCGCTTTCACACGCTCTTTGTACTCGCCCTGTGTCATAAGTCTGGTAATAAAACCAAATTCTTCCGGAAGGGAATCCGGCTCGATCACAGCCTCAACCTTACCAAAAGCCTTATCCACTTCATCCAGGGAAGTATCCTTCACACGGACAAAGAAACGGCCTTCTACAGAATCCGGCTCCATCAGGGTCATCTCTTCATTGCTCCAGTTATTTGGAATGGTATCATGAAGATGCTTTGCAGCCTCCACAACGTCTGCTGCAACTGCACTTGCAGTAGGAAGCTTGCCGGCTCCGCTTCCATAGAACATGGCATCGCCAAGCATGTTTCCATGTACAAAAATACTGTTGAACACTCCCTTTACGCCATAAAGAGGATTCTCCTGTCCTACAAGGAAAGGTGCTACAAGTGCGTAGAAGGAATCGTCTCCCAATTTCTTGCTTGTGCCAAGAAGCTTGATACTTCTGCCCATTTCTCTTGCGTATTCCATATCCTCTGGTGTGATCTTTGTAATTCCTTCTGTATAAACATTTTCAAAATTCAGGAATTTTCCATATGCCAGAGAGGAAAGAATGGCAATCTTACGGCATGCGTCCTGTCCTTCCACGTCAGCGGTAGGATCAGCCTCTGCGTAGCCTTTTTCCTGAGCCTCTTTCAGAACAGTATTGAAATCAGCGCCTTCTGTGATCATCTTATCCAGCATATAGTTAGTAGTTCCGTTCAGAATTCCGCTGACCTCATCGATCTCATCTGCGGTAAGAGAACCGTTGATGGCACGAATGATCGGGATTCCACCGCCACAGCTTGCCTCGAAAAGGAAGTTGATCTTTTTCTCTTTTGCAATTTCCATAAGCTCAGGACCGTATTGGGCAACCAGAGCTTTATTTGAGGTACACACACTCTTGCCGGCTTCAAGTGCTCTTTTTGTAAAAGTATAGGCAGCACCGGTTCCTCCCATTACTTCTACTACAATTTTAACTTCCGGATCGTTTACGATCTGCTCAAAGTCATGAACAAGAATCTCTTCTACCGGATCTCCAGGGAACTCACGAAGATCCAGTACATATTTGATCTTAATCTCTTCCCCGGCTCTTTTGTTAATCAATTCATGATTGGTGCGGATGACTTCTACTACACCGCTTCCAACTGTGCCATATCCTAACACTGCAATATTTATCATCTGTCCGTTACTCCCTGCCTAAAATTTTTAAATAATGGATTCCTTCCATCTGTTCAATGTCATCCACCATTGCCTCAGCATCCCCTTCTCCCTGAAGGATCTGCACACTTAAGGTAAGAGTGGCAATACCACTGATGGGAATACTCTGATGTATGGTCAGAATATTGCCATGGTTTTCTGCAATAGCCCGAAGAACATTGGATAAAATTCCCGGCTCATCATCCATCTGTATAATAAATGTGATGGTCTTTCCCTTGGCTTCCTCGTGGAAGGGAAAAATATCATCTTTATATTTATAGAAAGAGCTTCGGCTGATTCCCACAGCGTCTGCAGCTTCCTGAACCGTAGCTGCCCGCTTTGATTCCAGAAGCTTCTTCGCTGCAACTACATTCAGAAGCACCTCTGGCACAGCCCGCTCTTTTACTACAAAATATTTATTCTTATCTGTTGTCTTTGGCATCCTGCATTTCCTTCCACTTTCACTGCGCCCTGCAAATCTCTGCCATTACAGCCGCTGTATCCAGACATAATCCGGAAGCTGGTACCGTTCCCCTCGTGAACAGCAGCATGCTTTTATTGCTGTTCTGCAGGTCTCTTCGCAAGTGCGATCCATTTCAAATATGCATTAATAAAGATATCAATGGCACCATCCATAACTGCATCTACATTTCCGGTTTCTTCATTGGTACGGTGATCTTTGACCATGGTATATGGCTGCATAACGTAGGAACGGATCTGGTTGCCCCAGCCGATATCCGTTACTTCACCTCGGATTCCGGAAAGCTTGGCTTCTGCCTCCTGCTGTTTCAGAAGATATAACTTCGCCTTCAGCATCTGCATAGCCTTATCTTTATTCATATGCTGGGAACGCTCATTCTGACACTGTACCACGATTCCTGTTGGAAAATGAGTGATACGGATAGCGGATGAGGTCTTGTTGATATGCTGTCCGCCGGCACCACTGCTTCGGTAGGTATCAATACGGATGTCCTCATCATTGACTTCTACGTCCAGATCTTTCTCAATATCCGGCATTACATCGCAGGATACGAAAGAGGTCTGGCGCTTTCCAGCCGCATTGAACGGGGAAATACGTACCAGACGGTGAACACCTTTCTCAGACTTCAGAAGTCCGTATGCGTTCTCTCCGTTTACCTGGAAGGTAACAGATTTGATACCAGCTTCATCACCGTCCAGATAGTCCAGAACTTCAATTGAAAAGCCCTTGCGCTCAGCCCAGCGTGTATACATACGATACAGCATACTGCACCAGTCGCAGGCTTCTGTTCCACCAGCTCCTGCATTCAGTTTTATAATGGCATTCTCGCCGTCATACTCTCCTGAAAGAAGTGTCTTCACACGGATACTGTCAAACTGTGCCTGGAACTCATCCAGCATTTCCTGGATTTCTTCGATCATGGACGGATCATTTTCCTCATAGCTCATCTCGATCAGGGTCTCCATATCTTCTTTCTGGGTTACCAGATTCTGATAGGTTTCCATGTCGTCCTTCATACCCTTTAATTCTTTCATTTTCTTCTGGGATATTTCTGCATTGTCCCAGAAATCAGGCGCTTCCATTTCGCGCTCTAATTCTTCAACCCGCTTTTCTTTGTTAGCCAGGTCAAAGTGAATCCCTCACTTCCACTAATGGTTCTGTGTATGTTGCAAGAATGCTCTTGAACTGGTCTAATTCAACCATAGCTTCACCTTCTTTCTAATATTTCTGTGTAACTGTCCAGTGTTTTCTGAATCGTTACATTTCTTCAACAATGCCGCCGGCCTGGAACGTGTTTGAAAAATCATTCCCGCGATCCGCACGGCACACAGACTTTCAAACTATACAATAGCATATTCCGTGGGAAATTACAATAAAAAGCGATGTGGAAAGGAACAGCCACCCGTTACCGTTTCCTCTGTGAATAACAGTCATTCTCTCTGTTGCGATTTTTTCTCAAAAATGGATTTTAGAATAGGTTGAAAAATCTCTGTATTTCTTATATCATAAACTAATGGTTCGTTTGTGGAACATGGTTCTATGATATGATGATTTTGGTTAAAGCTATTAATGAAGAGGTATCATTTTTGAAGAAGAAAGAAGCGGTATTTATTGGTGCACTATTGGTTATTTCAGTGGTGCTTTGTATTTTTGTTTATGCGGTTCCACATGGAACTCATGGGTCGATCCAGATTACGGTGGATGGGGAACTTTATGGGACTTATTCACTGGCGGAGGATCAGGTGATCCAGATTGGGGATACCAATGTGTGTGAAATTAAGGACGGCGAGGTAAAGATGACAGAGGCGGACTGCCCGGATCATCTTTGCATGAAGCAGCCGGCAGTGGGCAGTGCAGGCGGATATATTGTGTGCCTGCCAAACAGAGTAGTCATTCAGGGAGAGGGCGATTCAGATTCACAGGATTCCGAAAGTGGATTTGACGCAGTGGTGTAAGTGATGAATCAGAAAAAGACAGCGTATCTTGGGCTGTTTGCAGCCATTGCCATTATTTTCGGGTATGTGGAATCGTTGATTCCGTTTTTTGCGGGAATTCCGGGAATGAAACTAGGGCTTGCAAATCTGGCGGTGCTTTTTGTGCTGGAGAGGTATACGTGGAAAGAAGCGGCGCTGGTTTCCATTGTGAGAATTTTTATTATCGGTTTTATGTTTGGAAGCGGCTCCAGTATTATGTATAGCCTGGCGGGGGCGACCCTTAGTTTGATTGTGATGGTTTTTGTGAAAAATAAGATTGGATTCGGGCAGCTGGGTGTAAGTGTGGCTGGTGGCGTTTCCCATAACATCGGTCAGCTGCTGGTGGCGATTCCGGCAACGCATACGGTGGGACTGTTGTATTATTATGCTCCGGCGCTGATGGTGTCGGGAGTGATTACAGGACTGCTGATTGGAGTGCTGACGAAGGAAGTTCTTAAGAGAATTCCGTGAGATGTTACCACCGTACGCATCTGGGCTGAATATATTCCACGCGGGGAGGCGCAACATTCCGCGGAGCTAACTGCTAACTGCGACTAAACATCTCAGGAGAGCCTTCGATGTTAAGTCTTCGTAAGCAGTGGATCTCCGCTCCATTAAAGGCGCGCCTTGAATGCCCCGCTTAGGAATATATTCAGCCCAAATGCTGTTGATTGAAAAAGAGCTCCTGACGATAGTTTTTGACTATCCTCTGGAGCTCTTTTCGTTATTCCGTAAGCTATCATTTTCTATGAATCTATCATGGACAACTTACGCTTCGTTTACTGTGTATCCGTCTTTCATTAATTCGAATTTATCCATCAATCCACTTGTCACATACACATTTTTGTCTTCATCTACGAATACGGCTTCTGCATCATATTTCTCTAAAAGAGGTTTGGCCGCGTCCATACCCAGGACGAAGCAGGCGGTGGAAAGGCCGTCGGCCAGATAACCCTGGTCGCAGACGATGGTAACAGAGGTGAGACCATTCCAGACAGGGTAACCGGTCTTTGGATCCAGAATGTGGTGGTAGCGGATTCCATCTTCTATGAAGTATTTTTCGTAGTCGCCGGAGGTGGAAAGGAACTGGTTGGCGTCCAGGGTAATGGCTCCAAGATAGTCGCCTTCCGTGTCACGGGGATCGGTGAGGGCTACTTTCCAGGAGGAGCCGTCTGGCTTTTCGCCGTAGGTCATGACACTGCTGCCGCCAAGGTTCAGGATCATACCGAAGACATCTGGCTGGGTTTGCAGGTAATCCATGATCAAATCACAGCCCGTGCCTTTTCCAACGGCACCAAGATCCAGGGTACAGCCATCAAGAAGGGTTACATTGTTTCCGTCCACCTGAATTTTCTCGTAGCCCACTTCGGGAAGAAGGGTGTCGATTTCGGACTGATCTGGGACATGAGGGTTCTCGCCGGCAATGTCCCACAGGCGGATAATTTTTCCAAGGGTGGGGTCAAAAGCACCGTTGGAATCCTGGGAAAGCTGGCGGATTTTCTCAAGGTCGGCGGCAAGATCATCAGAAACTTCCATGGTCTTGCCATCAGCATTGTTCAGCTGGGAAATCTGGGAGTTTTCCTCTGTCCAGGAAAGGAGGGTGGTTTCCATTTCGCGGAGCTTTTCACCAATCTGGGTATTGATGTCCGCGCCTGAGGTGTAAAGGGTTTCGGAAACTACCGTGTCCATTGCGAAATCTGCGTTGGTGTATTTTTCTATGTCAGATGCATAAACAACTGTAGTTGTTTTTCCCAGTACTATTGCAGAAATGACAGTGAGAAGCAGGCTGCCGCAGAGGATTCCTGCCACACTTCTCTTACTCAAATTCCTTCTCCCATTAAACATATCCAAGCAGGTAAGTGATTGACCTCTGGACTGCTTTTTATAATGTACCTTAATTAAATCGACTTCATTCTGAAATCTTACTTTACTTCTTTTTTTACTCATATCCTGTTCTTTCTGATTTTATTTTCTCTTATTTTCCAATAGCGTTCGCCCATCTTTTCCCAGCTCGTGTTTAAAAAAGGCTCTCATCTTTCGCCTTCGGAATCCCGATCCGGATGTTCCTCTTCGGGCAGATTCCCTGGCAGGCGTGGCAGCAGATACATTCTCCTGAGAGAGGGGTATCACCGTCAATGTCCAGATGAGCAGGACAGCGCTTTTTGCAGGCTCCGCATTTCGCTGGACAGGTGCCGCTGTCACGGTTGAACAGCGCAGAGGGCGCTATAGGCATTATAGCAAAAATTGCGCCCATTGGGCAGAGGAACTGGCAGAAAAATCTTTCCTGAGTGCACATTCCGATCATGAGCAGAATCAGCAGCACAATCCCCACCTTGTAGGCAGCACCGGGAAGTCTGCCAGCGGTGAGCATGGAAAACACATCCCATGGGCTCATGCCCTGAAGCTTGCTGTACCAGCCGGTAAGGATAGATACAAGAAGCACCAGAAGCCAGATATATTTCACCTTCTGCAAAATGCGGATGGCTTTTTCTGAGTATCCGTGACGGCCTTTTTTATGAAAAACCTTCTGGCGGATAAACACAGTCAGCTCGTACAATGCATCCCCAAGGGAACCAAATGCGCAGGCATATCCGCAGAAATGCCGTCCGAACAGGCAGGTTACCACCAGCAGCACGGCAGTCACATCCAGAAAGGAATTCCAGCTGATTGCTTGATGTGCTGCGATTGCCTGAAAAACGGACTTCACGCCTGCGAATGCTGTGGAAAAAAGTGCCGGAGCAAAAATGAAAAACAGAAGCTGGATGCCGGCACGGATCAGCCGGATTTTTCTCTGTCTCTTTTTCATTGATTTTCCGCCTTTCCAAGTGCATCATTTACAGCGTTGATAATTCCAGTGGAACTGAAGGTTGCTCCGGAAATGGTGTCAACATCTGTACTCTGGGCAGCCAAAATGGTACTGATCACGCCCTGTCCCTGGGAAAGGTATGCAGAGTCTTCGCCTGGTGCACTTACCACCTGAATGTCTGTAATCGTATCATTTTCAAGTGTAACCTGAACCTGGATGTTGCCGCCAAAGCCCTGGCCGTCTCCTGTATAGGTTCCGTTTTTATAAACAAGCTCTTCACTGTCTTCATTAGAAGAAGTGTCCTCAGCCTCTGTCTCATCTGTATTTTCCTCATCTTTTTTCGCGTCCTCGGAAGCATCCCCGGAAGATGTTTCCTCCACCTGGGCTTTCTGATTCTTCGCTTCCTCTTCTGCCTTTTTCTTCGCCTCTTCCTGCGCTTTCGCAGCCTCTTCAAGGGCACTTAATATCTCATCCTGCTGTTTTTCCAAGGCCTCCACTCTGGTTGTCAGACTGGCGATCTGCTGGTCTTTTTCGGTATCACTATCTTTTTTCTGCATGGAGTTGTAGCCAAGAACGACACCAACGATCAGAAGCAGACATAAAACTCTCATAATAAAACTCTGGTATTTCATGGGTTATGCTCCTTTTGCCTGATTTAATGCATTTCTAAATGCCTGAATAATTCCCTGGGAGGAATATGTGCATCCAGATACTGTATCTATACTGTCTGCGGACTGCTTTCCCATAACCTGTCCAAGAATTCCCTCCCAGGCTGTATCTGCATATTCTTCATCATCATAGGAAAAATAAGTTGCTCCCACAATCTGTCCTCCGGATATTGTTACGGTAACCTGTACACTGTCTGGTCCGTCATTGCCTTCTCCAATGCCAGTGTAGGTTCCATCTGTATATGCACCAGCAGGCACAGGCGTGGGTTCTGGCGTAGCTGTCGGTTCCGGCGTCACAGAATTCTCCGGTGTATCCGTCGGTTCCGGCGCAGAAGTTGGCGCAGGCGCTTCAGTAGGCTCTGGTACAGCTGTAGGCTCCGGCGCAGTCGTTGGTTCTGGAACAGAAGTCGGCTTTGGCGTATTTGTGGGATTCGGCACCTCAGTGGGTTCCGGCGTTACAGAAGGCTGTACCTCTGTATTTTTTGCCTGCTCCAGTGCTATTTTAGACGCATCCAGAATTCCCATAGAAGAAAATGTTGCACCACTTACAGTGTCAATTCCTTCTGTACTCTGCTTTTCCAGTATTTTAGGCTGTATGGATCTCCATGCCTTATTGAAAAAGCTTCGGGTATCTGAGTTTGTATTGGTTACTTCCGTAATTTTTCCATCTTTAATCGTCAGTGTTATGTTAACCTGTCCGGAATATCCCATTGCAGACCCTGTATAGGTGCCATCTTTCAAAAGATTTACAACCGGCTGCTCATCTGACGGATTATCCGGAGTCTTGGTAGGCTGTGGAATCTCCGTTGGAATTGGTGTTACAGTTTCATCAGGTACAGTAGTCGGGGTTGAAGTTATATCTTCTTCCTTTGAGTCTGTAGTTCCTGATTGATCAGCCTTTGAAAGAGCCTGGGATAAAGCTCCGAGAATTCCATTTGAAGAAAATGTTGCCCCACTTACAGTATCAATTTCAGAAGTACTCTGTCTGGAAATCACATTGGACTTGATTGTTTTCCATGCTTTATTAAAAAATTCAGGTGTATCTGTATTTGTGTTGCTTATTTTTTTGATTTTTCCATTTTTTATTGTAACCTTTACCGTTACGGTTCCATCAAAGCCTTCTGCCTGTCCCTCATATACGCCATCTTTATAGCTGACAGAAGTATCTTTCTTCGGTTTCTTTGCAGGTTTTGGCGTTGGCGTTGGAGTTGGTGTGGCAGAATCACTGTTTCCTGCCTGTGAAAGGGCATTCTGTACTGCCTGGATAATTCCGTTTGAGGAGTAAGTTGCACCGCTGACTGCATCCACATTCGGGGACTGGCTTGATAAAACCTTACTTACAACGCCCTGTGCAGAGGCAAAATAAGAGCCTGTTTCTCCAGAGGCACTCAATATATCAACAGCTGTGATTTTCCCACCTGATACAGTTACCTGTACGGTAATCGTTCCTCCAAAGCCAGTTCCGCTTCCCTGGTAAGTTCCATCTTTATAGCCGCCTTCCGGAACTTCTGTAGTTGGTGTAGTGGTGGAGCCCTGACCTACCCCTGAAGATGCAGCCGTTTTTACTGGAAGGGTCTTTGAGCTTCCTTTTTTTATACCACTTTTTTTCTTTGAAATTTTGGAGGTTTTTTTCTTTGAAGAAGCTAATGATGTGTTCTTGCCTGCTTTCAGCAGACTCTCCTCTTCTGCCTCGTCATCTGCTGCCTCATAGGAATAGGCTGTTTTCAGAAGCGATTCCAGATCCTGGGATTTTACAACCTCTCTGGTTTCAGCAGTCACTTCTTTTCCACTGCTGCCAGCCTGAGCACCTGCTGCAGCCACAGCCGCAATAACCACTGCTGCTGGAGCAAGTTTCACCAGATTCTTTTTTTCAAAAGGATTCTTATCACTGTCTCTTTTTTTCATGCTGTCTCCTGTTAAAATATGTAGCAAAATAAGTTTCTTTTTACAAGCAAAAGCAGGGGCTGTTAAAAACGGCCCCCGTTCCTTTGCCTTGTTTTTGCACAAGTATTATTTGTTATCGTAAAAGCTTTGTAATCATTATTTTACTTTTACTTTGAATTTCTTAGATACTCCATTACTTGTAACAGTGATGGTTGCAGTACCTTTCTTCTTACCTTTTACAACACCTTTTGCAGTAACAGTCGCTACTTTCTTGTTGCTGGACTTGTATGTTACTTTTCCGGATGGTGTTGCGGTTGCTTTGATTTTTACTGTTTTGCCTTTCTTGATTGTTGCAGAAGATTTTGCAAGCTTCAGAGAAGGTTTCTTAACCTGGATTACTACCTTCTTAGTGTAGTTTCCAACTTTTACCGTAATGGTTGTCTTTCCTGCTTTTTTCGCTTTTACAACGCCCTTGGAAGTTACAGTAGCAACTTTCTTATTGCTGGATGTGAATTTAGCTTTTCCTGTTACACCTGTTTTTTCAACAGTGATTGTTGTGGATGTTTTTCCTTTGGTGTAAATCGTGGAAGCTTTTGCAGTTGCTGTAATTCCAGGAGTTGCAGTCGGTGTTGGTGTTGCTGTTGGAGCCGGTGTTGCGGTCGGCTGTACAGGTGCCGGTGTTGCGGTCGGCTCTGCCGGCACCGGAGTAGCGGTTGGAGCTGGAGCTTTTACAAGCATGTTAAGAGCTTCTCTTAAATGTCCGATCTGCTCTTCTACGCCATAAGTTGTCTGATTCTTAATATTTGCAAGCATTTCCTCACACTCTTCAAGCTCATTTGCAATGCTGTCTTTTGCAGCAGCCCAGCTCTCCGGAGTATAATCAGCCTCGTTCAGGGCTTTTGCTTCTGCGATAATGTTTTTCAGTGGTGTGGAATCTGCATCACCTGCAGGTTTCGCAATATTCTCAGCTGTTGCCTGGAATTTTACAACGTAATCCTGGTATCCAAGGGCATGAACAGTAAGGATCCAGTAACCAGTTCCGTCAGTTCCTTCCGGAAGCTTGCATCTTCCTGATTCTGTAAGGCCAAGCTGGATACCCATCATTTTATGCATCCAGTTATCAGCTGCAAATTTTGTTCCATAGTTTGCAAGTCTGTTTGTATAAGTGGAATCATTTCCATAATATGCCCACTCAACAGACTGCATATGTGCACCAAGATCGCCATAGTTTCCAGTCAGGTCAACTCTCAGGAACTCACCATAGGAACCATTTCCAGGCTTTACAGTTGCTGTAATTCCGTCTGCCACTTTCAGCTCTGCATCTTTGATACCAGACTCAGTTCCGTTCTGTCTTGCTCCGATTACAAAGCTTCCATCTTCAGCTTTTGTAGCTTTTTTCAAACCATTTGTATTTGCAGTTACATTTGCAACGGCTTCATAGGATTTCAGTTCTTTCTCGCCATAACCGCCGATCAGCTGTCCGTCATTTTTTACAATTGCATGGCTTTCTGCAAAAGCAGCAAGGTCAGCTCTCTTAATCTCAACCGGTACATATTTCAGGCCAGTTACGGTATATCCGGTTACATTGTTCCGGTTAAATACTTCTGATGTTCCATCGGCATAATAAACTGTTTTTCCGTCTGCGCTCCAGTTGGAAACTGTTTTTCCATTAAGAACCGCGATTGCCTGGAAGCTTCCTCTGTGAAGGCCATGGTTTGCAGTTGCTCTTGTTACAGCATCAAATGCTCCAAGGTCTGACTCACCTCTTCTGTCTTTTTCTTCAGAAGAAGCTGTGGAGCCTGCATTGTATACATCCTCGGAAGCCCAGTACTCAGCCCATGTAAGACCTGCGTATACATATACGTTTTCGTTGTAAACAAATGTTACATCTGGGTATCCGGCAGCACTTACAACTACTGTATCTCCATCGTTTACAGCTGTTTTAGAATAATCAAGAGTTCCATCCTCCTGAACAATCTTCACAGCACCTTTTCCGCTTGCAGCATACTCTTGGTCACCAATTTTTACTTTTGAAACTGTTTTGGTAAATGCAACAAACTGCTCAGCGGTAATATCTGCCGCAGCAACCAGTTTTCCTTCATACTCATCATAGGAAGCCATTACAGTATCTGTTGTTGCTGTAAAAGTAGCGCTGACAGGAGCATATTTTCCATTTGTATCGGAAATTGTCAGAGTATGTGTTCCAGGTGTAAGATTTGTAACCTTTACTCCTGTCTCTGTTGTCGCTGCTTCCACATCATCAACTGCATATTTCTTTGAATAATCAGATGGAAGTGCTTCAGATAATTCAACTTTAACCTCTGCATCTGTTACCTTGATGTTGTCAACGGTTGCACTGACACCTGTTTTTACCGGAACATAAGTATCTGGAATATCAAAATTAATTTCCCCCTTATCCGTATAGTACGTTACGCTGGAAATAGTTTTTCCCATCATGGATTTGTAGTGGTCAGAGCTTATTGGGCAACCGTGAGATTCTGTTGTAAAGCCGGTGCTCCATGCAAGTTCTTTTCCTTTCCAGATATTCTCAAGATGACGGAGTGCATAAGTGGTTCCGTCTGTTGTATTGATGATTACACCATAAATCTTATCACCATTAGATGCATTTACTACTGCCTTTACTGCTGTCTCATCCAGCTCAAGCTGATAATCTCCATATTTGGAATTAAGCTTTAATTCAGCATTCACACTAACATTCTGTTCGGACATTCCCTGAACAGCGCCAAAAGAAATATTTTCGTTCTCATCTACGCTCATTTCCTTGTAATATGCAGGAGTTTCTGCCGGAACATAATAAGTATAGCTTGGCTGTTCAATAAGAGCCGCTGCACCAGTATATGTATTAGTACTTACCTGGCCTTTCATGTTCGTAGTAATCTCTATAGTAGTGCTGTCTGTAATCTGTTTAAAATTTTCCAAATCAGAAGCTTTATTCACTTTTACCGGAAAAGTAACACCTGCAAGTTCATTTCCTTCCGCGCTTGTATGATAAGCAGCATTTCCATTCATCACGCCGCTCATCTTTGTTTTTGCTTTCGTCGCGGATGTAAATGCATCTACTTTTACATCATTGTTTTTCAACTCAGATCTGTAAAAAGCTTCATAGGGAATGTTCATCAGTACGATCTGACCATCCTCCACTGTTTTCACAGCTCCCGCTTCATTGTTGGTTTCGCCCTCAGTGTTTGCTAAAAAAGCATCTTCTGTGTCTCCGGTTTCGCCGTCCTCAAATCCAGACTCCTCTTCTGCGGCTTCTCCAGTTTCAAAACCATCCTCTGTGTCTGTACCAAAATCTGCTGAATCGTCAGCCTCTGATGATTCGTCATAGTCGTCTGAAATCTCATCAGAATCATATATAGTCTCATCAGAAACCTCAACAGACACTTCACCAGAAGTAAAATCTTCTGCCATTACTCCAACTGGTGAACTGGTCATCGCTACAGCTGCACTCATAATGATCGGAGCAATTTTTCTTAATAACTTTTTGTCAGCCATCCTCTTCCTCCTCATTTAACTATTATTAGTATTTTCTAACCTTTGTTTATTTTACAGAATCGCGTTAGAAATGTCTATCTTTTTTTAGTTTAGACATTGCACTTTTTTTATCAACAAGAGTGGGCTTCCGTATACCGACAAGCTGATTCTGTCTCCATATTTTAATTACTTTCCTCTCTTCAGATATAATGACATCGCTTACAGACAGCACACTCATTTGCAGCAAAAAAATCCAGGCACGGAAGTCTTCTTACTTCTATACCTGGATTCTCGTACATCGAAAATTAAGTAACTGCCATATTGACTTGTCTGATTTTTCATCTGCTGCACCGCCTTCCTACGCGATGCACAAAAATTATACTGTGTATCATTTCCCTTTGGCAGCCTTTAAATTTCATTTTTATTTATCTTTTCTGCCATATCTGCATTTTGCGCCCTCTGGCGGTCACAAATACGTTTTAGAACAGCCGTTTTGCTACACAGACACGGCCGTTTGGATGCGCCATACACCATATTTTCTTTCTATGAGAAAAAGCTTTCAGCCACGCTCATCTCTGCAATATATCCAACAGTTCCTGTCATAAAAATAGTTCCATCTTCTTTAATGTCGATCTGGATCATACCACCTGGCTGGTTTACATTGATTCTGTTTTCCATCAGACCTTTTCGGTAGGCTGCAATGGCTGCTGCACAGCTTCCTGTACCGGAAGCTTTTGTGTAACCGGAGCCACGCTCCCAGATCTCGATATCCAGATTTCCTTTATCAATCTGGCGGCAGATCTGCAGGTTCACTCTTTCCGGGAACTCATCTGCATTTTCCACATATGGCCCCAGCTCTCTTACTTTTTCCTGAGATACCTGATCCATGAAAATAATGCAGTGTGGATTTCCTACTGTGAGACAAGTTGCCTTGTATTCTTTCTTGTTAAATGTAAATGGCTCATCGATCACCTCACGCACCTCGCCAGTTACCGGAATCTCTCTGGAAAGGAAAGAGGCTTTGCCCATGTTTACGCGGAACTCTGTCGCTCTGGCATTCAGACACTCTACTTCGATTGTTCCTGATAAAGTCTCAATGGCAAATTTTTTCTCTGTAACATACTCATTATCCATAAGATATTTTGCAAAAATACAGACACCGTTTCCACTGATTGCAGCTTCACTTCCATCGGAATTAAAAATATGCATTCCCATTTTTCCATTAATGTCAACTGGTCCGTAAAGCACACCATCCGCTCCAAGTCCGAATCCCCGCTGGCAAAGAAGCGCAACTTTTTTGCCCTGCAGCTGAAGCTGGTTTTTCTTCGCATCCAGTACCAGATAATCATTTCCAAAGCCCTGATATTTTGTCATGATAATGCTGTCTCTCATTGTTTTCAATTCCTTTCTGACGAAACGCCCGTGATCTTTTTTCTCAAATCACATCTTATATCCAGTATAGCGTTTATTTTTCCCATGTACATAGAATAACTTGCGAAATATATTGCAAAAAATGCGGTATTTCATTTATAATAAAGTCATATTTCAAGCGCAGAATTGAATTATGACGCTACGCAAACATAGCTGCAAACAAAGTTTGCGGTTCCATACACACTATAGTTAAAACAGGAGCCATAACATATGAATTCTTTCAATGAGCCAACTGAAAAAACCGGCTATCTGGAGCAGGATTTCCGGCTTTTTCACATCAAGGACCAGACCAAGCGGGAATTTTCCTACCATTATCATGATTTTCACAAGGTGATCATCTTTCTTTCCGGAAAGGCTGCCTATCACATTGAAGGAAAGTCCTACTATCTGAAGCCCTGGGACATTCTCCTCGTGAACCGTCACGCCATCCACAAACCGGAAATTGATTTTTCGGTTCCATACGAACGTTTTGTACTATGGATCCGCGACGACATCAAATCCACAGAACTACTCCGCTGTTTTCAGAAGGCGATTGACCGGAGTTACAATCTAATCCGTCTGGACTCTGACACTCAGGAAAAATTAAAGCAGCTTCTCTACGAACTGGAAGCTGCCCTGAAAGACGAAAAATTTGGAAGCGAGCTTCTTGGCTCAGCTCTTTTCACCCAGTTCATGGTTTATGTAAACCGCATTTTTCTGGAAAAGCAGTACATTTATGACGCTCATTCCTACAGCAGTGATTCCCAGATAGAAGAGCTTCTACGTTATATTAACCACAACCTTACTGAAGATCTTTCCATTGAGACCCTTGCACGGAAATACTACCTGAGCAAGTATCACATGATGCGGAAATTCAAGGAGGAAACCGGTTACACCGTCCACAACTACATCATTAGCAAGCGCCTTCTTCTCGCCCGCACAAAAATTTCCGAAGGCACCCCCATCCTGAAGGCCGCCCAGTTAAGCGGCTTCTCCGACTATACCACCTTCTCCCGGGCCTATAAAAAACAATTTGGCACCGCGCCGAGCCAGACAATATAATTGCTATTTAGTTGATTAAAAGTTCTTCAATGCGGACGCATTTGGACAATGTG
>ERZ857775.1646-NODE-1646-length-24961-cov-13.679314_pt1 | contig 24961 bp, 21 predicted proteins | sample MGYA00519698_ERZ857775 | MGnify/ENA primary metagenome ERZ857775 (study PRJEB31778, sample SAMEA3449363) | human gut metagenome | biome: human gut; feature: human-associated habitat; material: faeces | place: United Kingdom | collected 2010/2012 ...
TTCGCCACCCCCTATCCGGCTGTGCCGGACTTCCCCCTATGCAGGGGGCAGAATAGGCCGCTCCATGCTTTCCTGTAGAGACATGGCTCCATGGCTAAGCATCCATAGTGCCCCCGCTTGCGGGGTGGCAAGGGAACTGGATTTGTAGGGGAGCACAGCGACCCGAAAATCCAGTGACACGCTTCCCTTTGGGTAAAGGTGGTGGCGCCAGCCACCAAAGGGGGGGAACCACCGAAATGGTACGTGAAGTATATGACTTGCTGTTTTTTCCCTCATATCTCTCGTTTCCCCTTGAGGGGAACGCCTCGAAGAGGCAAAGGGTGTACGGGTCAGAGCACCGATAGGATGCTCCATCACGGTCCTGACCGCCAATCGGCGGCCCCCTGAGCGAAGTGACGCACAAATCATGTTCGCTGTGCATCCATGGGAAAGGGTCTCACGAAATTTTCGGATGCCTTTCGGCTTCCTACAAATTTCGTTTCCTTGTCCCCTGACAAGCAGGGGACGCAAGGTCGGGGCACGATCTTCTCCCGCCCACCATTTCTCTTCTTCCATTCATTTTTCTCTATCCCATGTTTCCAGGAAGTCCTGAAGCCCCATAATCAGAATGCCATTTTCATCGCGCCATGGGAGGATACGATCCCGCACCACTATGATTTTTTCAAAAGAATCCCTGATTTCCAGGAAAGGCCTCTTCTCCTGCCTGATTTTTTCCTCATCATCCATGCGGTAGGCCGACTGGATATACACCTTTTGATTTCCTCTGCCCGCAATGAAATCAACCTCCAGGGGACTTCGTTTCGACCTGGTTCCCCCATTGCTTGTGTAAGTATTGATATTTCCCACATCCACATGCCAGCCTCGGATACGCAGAACGTGGCGCTTCCATATATCCTCCTATTACTAAATTTTGTGATTTTCAGCAATTTCTAGTAATAGAATACAGAGATTTATCAATGTGATGGCGCCCTTCGGTGCGCTGCGAACACATTTTGCACTATGCGAACTGGATTTGTAGGGGGAGCATCAGCGACCCGAAAATCCAGTGAGTCAGTGACAGCAGAGGATGAAGGAGCGCTAGCGACGCGCAAAATGTAGTGAGTCGTTTCTCCACGGGAAAGCATGTCACTGGATTCTCAGGTCGCTTTGCTCCCCTACGAATCCAGTTCCTTTGCCACCCTTTAGGGGGCGATGAATATAAATGCCGCTTAGCGTCCCCCCTTCCCGCCCTGCGTGTCATTCTGAGCGCCAGCGAAGAATCTCGGTACTCGAAGCGTATGAGACAATCGGTAGTAAATACCAGCCTGCGGGAAGGAGCCGCTGCCGGGTATAACCGATATTAAGCATTGTGCAGGGAGATTTCTCGACTCCGCTTCGCTGCGCTCGAAATGACAGGAACGCCAAGGTGTCAAAGTGCCGTTAGTGATTCCAACCAGCCCACTAAACTATCCCAGGTCCCAAAGACTCCCACTCAAAAATCCGTCACCCCAGAGATGACGGATTTCTTTACATGAGAAAAATGGTATTCTTCCCCCGGAATTTGGCCTGGTAGAGGGCGCTGTCCATTTTATGGTAGAAGGACTCGAATGTCTCTCCTTCCCTGGCCTGTGTGACGCCCAGACTGGCAGATACAGGGCTTCTGTCGGGGCAGGACACCGTTTCTTCTATGGTTTTTCTCAAGGTTTCTGCCAGAGCGGCGGCTTCCTCTTCCTCCATTCTAGGAAGAAGGATAACGAATTCATCGCCGCCCCACCGGCCTATGTAGGCATTGGGCGGTGATTTTTTGGAAAACACATCTGCCACTTCCTGCAGCACCCTGTCTCCTTCCCCATGGCCGAATTCATCATTAATTCCTTTGAAATTGTCAAGATCCACCATAATGGCTGTAAATACATGGTGATTATTCTGCCTGTCATCGGTGAGTTCGTGAAGGATGGATTCCACACGGCCCCGGTTCAGAAGGCCCGTAAGGCCGTCATGGGTCGCCACGTAGACCAGTTTCCGATTCACTTCCTCCAGACGGCGGTTTGCCTGCTCCAGTTCTTCCGTAGATCTGGCTATGAAGGAGGCCAGACGCTGTATGGTGGTCATGGTTTCCGTATGGAAAACGATGCCTTCCGAAGACTTTTCTTCCTGCCTCATCCCGTTTTCCTCTTTTTCCCTGAAAGCAGCAGCCACCAGGGTCATGTTGAGGGCCGATGTCCTGCCGCCGGAGCGGCTGATTTCGCCGTGGGAATAGCCGCCGCATACAGGCGCCAGGGCTCCATAGGGGGCCAGCACCTGGTTCGTATCTTCCTTCAGGAAAAGACGCCTGGTAATGCAGGAAAAAATAAGGATTCCCTCCGGTGCAAAAGTCCGGAGCTGTTTCGTGTTCTCCTGGCAGCGGGCGATGATTTCATTGGGATCCCCGTAGGCCAGCCTTACCTTTTCCCCTTCAAAGCAGCTGGCTGACATGATGAGGCTCCCATCATCCCTGCAGGCCGCCGGAAGCCTGGCCAGCATGCGGCCCTTTCTCATAAGAATCAAAGGGAAAGAAATCAGCTGCTGCCCGCCAAAATCGGATTTCTTCATTTTCAGATATTTCTCATACACCTGAAAAGCAGGCCTGCCGTCCAGTTCACGAATCACCTTGTCCCCATCAATGGCAGTAATGGTCATCACCTGTCCCAGGGGCTGCCAGCCCAGGTTCTGGGACACCCGGATTTTCACCTTCCCTGCAAAGCACACTGCCACAATGGCCTTTCGGGAAATGAAATCATTGCCAAAGACGCAGGTATCATCGCCGCCGGTATAGGCATCGGCGCCGCCGCCGAAAATGGCCGTCTCCGGCGGCAGGTGATCCAGCTCCGTAAGGAAATCATCCACGTCCACCGTAGAAAGGGTGGTAAATACTTCCACCCCTGCCAGATTTCTGATACCGCAGAAGCTTTCCAGCGCCCTTTCCCCTGCCTCGCCGGGGGTCATGCTGCTGATGTCATAGCAGTGCACCGACACTTCCGTATCTTCAAAGGAAAGAAAAGCAAGTACGCTTTTCCCCAGTACCATGCGTCCGTCCTTAATACCGCCGGAAGCGGACATGCCGGCAATGGCCGATTGGGGAAAAGCCTTCCTCAGTGTCTGTATGCTCTCCTTAACTTTTTCCAAATCGTTGGACTCATGATAAAGGGTAATAAAAAGCCCTGCCTTTTCCCTTCGTTCCTGCCTGAACCGGTCTATCACTTCTTCCAGTTCATTTTCCCCATAGAAATCATACACATACTGCTTCATGCAAAGCCTCCTGATGAAACCGGTGTATCTCACGTATCCATCAAATGATGGTATCCTGCTTCAAGGCATGCCTTCTGTAAATTCTCAGTTATGCCGTTCTTATACTTACTATAGCACAAAAACAGAATAAATTAAAAGCATATGTTAAAAAAGCGCTGATTCATGCACCATGTTCCTCAAAAAATAAAAAGCAGCCGAAGCTGCTTTTTAAAAATTTTCCCGCTCAGGGTTTCCAATTTTCCGTCTTATAAGGTTCATTGGCCTGATTTATATCAAAACCGGAATAATTATTTTTATAACTGTCTATATTGCTGTCCATGTAGGAGAGGGTATAGCTGTCGGTGGAATTCTTTTTAATCTGCACGCCGTACCAGTAAACGCCATCCTGCTTTACTTCTGCACTGCTGTAATCATCGCCCACAGCATCGCCCACAGCTTCCAGCATATTAACAAATCCCCCATTTATATAGTTTTTTCCATTAACCTTCACGTCACTGCCGGTGCTGGCTCCATTCATGTGCCAGTTCTTATACTTGTTATACTTGGGATTTGGCTGATTCTGGACAAAAATAGAGACAGACCTTCCATTTCCCATTGTGATTATTTCTTTACTAACTGCATTTTTCAGCAGGTCTCCCAGGTGATCCGCATAATTCCGGTCTGCTTCTCTGGCCGCTGCTTTCTCCGCTTCCTTTTTCGCCTCTTCCTGACTCTTGTTCACCTGCTCCAGCAGACTGCCTGCGTTGTTGAAAACGGCGGAAATGTTGTCCCCATACCCCTGGGTGTAGATAAAGCCGCCGATTCCTACCACCAGTGCCAGCATGAGGGCATATTCAATCATGTCCTGTCCTTTCTGCCTCCACATTTTTCTCACCTCTTTACTGTATCCCTATTTTAAAAACGATTTCCAACTATCTTTATTTTACCATTCCCCTATATATAAGTCACTATCATGCTTTTTTCTTTCATAAAAAAGCTGCCCTGCAGAGGCAGCTTGTAAAAACCAGGAAATATAAACTATCGGTTATGAGACCTTTCCATCATTCCTATGATGTGGAGGGAGATTTCATAGAGAAAAACAGCAGGCAGCGCCAGGAGGGACTGGGTAAGAATATCCGGCGTAGGAGTAATCACCGCCGCCAGGATGAAGGCGGCCAGAATGACAAACTTTCTTCCTCTTTTGAGTGTCTTCTCCTTCACCAGCCCTGCCAGAGCAAGAGCCATCATAAGCAGGGGAAGGTTGAACATGACGCCGAAGGGAAGAATCATGAGAATCACAAATTCCAGATAGCTTTCCATGGAAAGAAGAGGCGTGAAATTCTCCCCGCCGAAGGCCATGAGGAAATGAAGGCTTTGGGGCATGACAAGGAAATAGGAGAAGGCAATGCCGCCTAGGAAGAGAGAAACGGAGAGGGGTACGAAGAAGAGAGTCCAGGTTTTCTCCCTGTCTGTCATGGCGGGCAGGATGAAGTGCCAGAACTGGAAGAAAACCACCGGCGACGCCAGGATGAAACCGGCAATGAGGGCTGTCTTCATGTAAATCACAAAGACCTCCGCCGGCCGGGCAAAGTAAAGATGGCCCGCCGGTGCCGTAAGAAGGGAAATGAGGTTTTGAATGAAGAAAAGGCAGATCACCGTACCGGCCAGCACGGCCGCCAGTGAATAGAGAATCCGTTTTCGAAGTTCCGCCAGATGGCCGGTGAGGGGCATATCACCGGCTGCTTCACCGGGAGCTGTCATTTTTTAGTGCCTTCCGTCTTCACTTCTGTCCCTTCTGCCTTCACCACCACCGTTTTCGGCGTATCCATATTTACCGCATCCTTGAATTCATGCATACTTTTGCCAAGGGCTTTGCCGATTTCCGGCAGCTTGCCGGGGCCGAAAACAATGAGACCGATAACCAGGATGAGAAGCAGTTCAGAAATTCCAATACCAAACATGGGAAGCCTCCTTTATGAAAAACAATTGAATTTCCTTTCATCATAAAGGGAAGATTTTCCGATTTCGTCAAATCTTTTTATGGACTTTGTCATATTCTGCCAAATTTCTGCAAATTTACAGAAATCTGACAGTCTTTGTCCTTATTTTTCCATCCCCTGTTATCTCCTTTGCAAACCACAGATACACTGAGAGGAAAGCAGGAGAGCCCCCTTTCCCTGATTTTTCTCCTGCCTGCCGGAAAATTTCCATCCGGCTTTTATTGTAAGGAGGATAAATCCATGAGTGAATCCATGATGAAGGAACCTATTTCCAGAAGGACTTTCCTGAAGCTGGCAGCCGGCAGCGCCGCCGGTGCCCTTCTTTTCCATTTCCCCTTCCAGGCCTCTGCTGCCGAGGAAACCGCTAAAGCTCTGGAAATCAGACCCTGCGCCCTTTCCGCCCTGCCGGCAGCAGAAGAATCTGCCAAAAACTCTCTCCTGGTCAAGGATTCCTTTAAGGACATTATCAGCCAGGTCAATACCATTCATGACAGCGGCCTGAAATCGGCAGTTCTTTCCATGATCAACCATCCGGAGCCTTCCTTCATGGAAAACTACGGCTCCTCTTCCACCATCCAAAAGATTTACAATAAGCTGGTGGAAATGAAGCTGGCAGATCCCTCCAAAATTACTGCAGAAACCCTTCTTCCTCCCCTTCCGTCCCGCCTGCAGCCCTTTATGACTGCCCCGGGCAGCGGCTACATGAGCCACCATCCCTATCCTGGCGGCCTTGCCACCCATGTATGCAGCAACCTTCATATCACCGCCGGCATCTGCCGTACCTATAAGGACGTCTTCGGCTATGACGTAGATTACGACACCGCCATGGCGGGGCAGGCCCTCCACGACATCGAGAAGCCTTTCGTATTCCAGTGGCAGAAAGACGGCAGTTCCCGCAAGGAATACACCCTGGCCGGTCAGGGTGCCCACCATGTGTTAAGTATTGCCGAATCCATGTACCGCGGCATACCATCCGAAGTGGTGGTGGCACAGGCCTGCGCCCACGGTGCGCCTTCCAACCCAAAGGATGAAGGGGATGTGGTGGGCTGGATCAAGGCAGCTGCCCTGATTGCCGGAAAAGATCCCATCCGCCATGGATACCTCCGGAAGGATGGAGAAGGTCTTCCCGCTCCCCACAAACAGGAAGGATACATCGTCCATCTGGGTGACCATGACTGGGTTCTCACTTCCCCGGCATCCCAGAAGTCCATTGCCATCCTGAAAAATACAGCCTCTTCCCTCTATGGAATCCATACAGATAAAAATCCGGAAGCCTTCAACCGCTTCCGCAACTACGTAGGATCCCAGGTATCCTTCATGTATATCAACCACCTCTCCTCCTTCCCCCACGGAGAAGAGCAGATCGAAGCGCTGGTCAGGAAAATCATCATTAAAGACTGACCGCAATAGAAAAGAGCAGGGAAGAAATGATTGACATTTCTTCCCTGCTCTTTTTTTCATTGCTGTCAGGAAAGGCTTCTCCTCCAGAAGAAATAATAAACAAGGCCCAGAAGGGAAGAGGAAAGGCAGATTACGCCGTACATGAAGGGATAGCCGAAGGCATTGGCCGCCATCCCCAGAAGGGCTGCCGCCAGGCCTACGGAAATATCGAGAGACCAGAAATAGGTGGAAGTGGCAACCCCTGCCCGGGAAGGCGGTGCGCTCTGCACAGCCAGGGTTTGGAAGGCAGGAGCCAGAGCGCCGAAGCCTGCGCCCAGAACAGCGGCGGAAAGAAGAAGCACCGCCAGATTTCCTGCCAGGCTGAAAAGGACAAAGCCTGCGGAAAAGAGAAGAAAGCCGGGATACACCGTAGCATTGGGGCCGTGATGGTCGAAGAGGTACCCCACAAAGGGACGGGTTACCACGATCACCAAGGCAAAGACAAGGAAGAAAAGGCTGGTGCTGCTGCCAAGTCCCAGGCTTCTGGTGTACATGGGGATAAAAGTAAGCACCCCGCCGTAGGCAAAGAACACAAGGCCTCCGAGGATGACGGAAGGGAGCGCCCTTTTTTCAATGAAATCGCCTAAATGAAATCCTGCCCTCTTCCTTTCGCCGGGAAGAATCACCGCGGAAGGGAGCTTCTTCCCGTTGCCTGCGGCTATGGCGCCTATGGCCAGAAGTGACAGGAAGATAAAGAGGGGATGGGCACCCAGATAATCCATAATGAGAAGGCCCACCAGCGGCCCGATGACCATGGCCATATTGCCGCACACCGCAAAATAACCGATGCCCTCTCCCTTACGCCGCCGGGGAAGCACAAGAGCTGCCATGGCTGCAGAGGCAGTGGTGCCCAGAGCAAACACGGCGCCATGGACAAGGCGGAGAAACCACACCGCATGAAGGGAAGAGGCAAAGTAGAAACCGGCCATGAGCAGGAAAAACAGGAAAGACGCTCCCAAAAGAAGTTTCTGCTTGTTTACCCCATCAATAATCCGTCCTGCCAGGGGCCGGCAGAGTACCGTGCCGATCTGGAAACAGGTCATGGCCATACCCGCTTCCCACTGCCCCTTCCCCAGGTCATCCATAATAAACACAGGAAGGGCGGCGATTAAAATGTATTGGGACATAAAATAAAAAAAATTCGTAAGCCCCATTCCCACGAATTCCCGTGTCCAGATTTTGTTTTCAGACATAACATTCCTTTCATAATTACGACAGCGAAGTATTTCTATTGTATCACAAATGTGCGGAAAGTAAATAAAAATATAGGCTCCCAGTAAAGGTTCAGAGGGTTCATAGGGAAAGATTCTTAAGATTGACGGGCCTTTGGCCCGAAGGTTGTGAATTGCCGCTGACGGGGCAATGAAGTCTATAGGCCGCTTCACGCGGGACGTTATGCACTTCCCGCCGGGCGTCTTCCGGGTGCAGCGAAAAATCTCAGTTTCCTCCGTTAGTGGCACATAGGTCAATAAATGCCAATCAGCGGGAAGTCTGACGTCTGACCGTCTGATTGTCTGATTGTCTGATTATCTGCCGCCGATGGCCTCCTTCGGGAATACAGTCCCCCGCAGCCAGCGGGCAGCGGCCAGCTGTCCCACTGGCCCACCGTCCCACTGTCCTACTATCCCCGCTGTCGTCCATCATATATAGTATAATAAAGCTGTCATATAATGCAGAAAGGATGGTTACCATGGGACTACACTTTATATTCGGCCGGGCAGGCACGGGGAAAACGGAACGGTGCTGCCGGGAAATCCGGGACTATGTACTCTCCGGCCCTGACCGGAAGGCTTTTCTTCTGGTGCCTGACCAGGGCACCTACACGGCGGAGTACCGGCTGGCAGAGTCTTTTCCCGGCGGAGGATTTACCAATGTAACGGTGTGCGGCTTTTCCCGTCTGGCCTACCGAGTTTTCCAGGAGCTTCACTCCCCCGTCAGCGACGCCCTGTCCCCTTTAGGGCAGCAGATCATCCTGCGCCGCCTTATGGAGGAACATAAAAAAGAGCTGAAGATGATTTATAAGGCCGCTTCCCATCCCCATTTTTCCGAGGAGCTTGCCAATTTCTTCCACCAGCTGGATATGTTCCTGGTATCGGAGCGGGATCTGGAAAGTGCAGCCGAAGCCCAGGGAGATACGCCCCTTGGCAGGAAGATGGCGGACCTGGCCCTTTTATACCGCTCCTACCATGCCTACCTGAAAGACCACTTTGATTACCAGGGCAGTCTTTTTGACCTTCTGGCCAGGGAAATCCCCAAGTCCCCCACCCTTCGCTCCTCCCGTGTCTGGATCGACGGGTTCAACGGCATGGCGCCCCAGAAAATCCGCATCGTTTCCGCCCTCCTGCACACCGCCGAAGAAGTGACCATGACCCTGCAGATGGATAAACCGGCAGATGCGGCTGTAAATCCCAATTTCGCCCGTCCCTTCCATCTTTTCAACCTCCTTTCCAGGGAAGAGGGCCATTTCTCCTCCCTCACCCTTTCCGAAGACCCACGCTTCTCTTCCCCCGACCTCAGGGCTATGGCCCGCTTTTTCTTCAACCGCCGGGCGGAGCATTCCCCTCTGCCGGAAGAAAGGCAGCCCCTCCCTGACGAAGGTCTCCACATAGTTACCGCTGCCCACAAGGCGGAGGAAGTGGATTTCATTTCCCGTACCATCCTTTCCCTGGTGAGGGATCAGCACTTCCGCTTCCGGGATATTCTGGTGCTTCTTCGGAATCCTGAAAGCTACGACGACCTGCTGGAGCGATCCTTCAAGCGGTACAACATTCCCGGATTCATCGACCGCAAGCATCCCATGAACAGCCACCCTCTGGTGGTGCTCCTTGACAGCCTGGTTCGCTTCCTTACCGCCGAATGCAGCAGGAAAAACAGCGGCTGGCAGCGGGAAACCCTTTTCCGCCTGCTGAAAACGGGGCTTCTCCCGGACTGGCCGGAGGAAAAGGTGGACCAGCTGGAAAATTACGTCCTTTCCCACGGCATCCGTCCCTGGCAGTACCATGAGAAATGGGAATTCCGCACCTACCGGGATTTGGATGCCCCGGCTCCTGCCCTGTCGGAAAAAGAGCAGGCAGAGCTCGTAAAGGTGAATGAATGGCGCCTTGGCCTTACCGTCCTGCTGGACGGTCTGGTGAGAAAATGGCAGGAAGAGCCCCTTCCCAAGGACCGGTGCCGCCTCCTTTACCAGTGGATGATGGAGGAAAAAATTCCTGACACCCTTTTCCGCATGGATGAAAAGAAAGCCCTCCATACAAACCTTCGGCCCCACCTGCAGGTATGGAAGAAGATTCTCTCCCTTCTTGATGAAATCGTCCATACCGCAGGAAATGACAGGATTTCCGAAAAGAGCTTCCTCTCCATCTTCGAAGACGGCCTTTCCGCCCTTACCTACTCCACCATCCCTCCCACCCTGGATCATGTAACCGTCACGGGCATGGACCGGGGCTATGCCATGGAAGCGCCGGTGGTCTTCATCCCCGGCGCAGTGGAAGGAGAATTTCCCAGACGGGTGGAGGAAGGGGGCTTCTTCACGGAGCTGGAGCGGCAGAAAATCTATAGGGACAGCCGTCTCATCTTCGGAGAAAGCCTTCTCCAGGAGGTACACAAGGAACAGTTCTTCACCTACCTGGCCCTCACCAGAGCAAGGAAGGCCCTCTATATCACCCTGCCCTCCGTAAACGATGACCACAATGACACAGAGCCCTCCTTCCTCATTTCCCAGCTCCGCCGTCTGGGCTACGCCTCCGAATCCCGCACCCTGTCACCGGAAGACTGGGAAAAAGACCGCTCCTATTTCGCCAATCCCGCCCAGGCCCTCTCCCTTCTGCCATCCCTTCTCCGTGAAAAAATCCCAGACAGCAGCTCCCCCTGGGCAGCCCTTGTGAAATGGGCCAGGGACAAGGGCTATGGAAAGGACGCAGACAAAGCCCTTTCCGGCTTCCGGTATAAAAATGAAGTGCCGCCCCTTCCCAGAGATCTGGCGGACAAGCTCTTCAAGCCGGGAGGCCGTTTCTTCGGCTCCGTCACCCGCTTTGAAAACTACCGCCGCTGCCCCTACATGTACTTCATCCGCTACGGCCTTAAAATCGACAAAAGGGACGAAGGGGAAATGGAAGCCCTGGACTTCGGCAATTACCTCCATGCCGGCCTTCACCAGTTCGGCCAGGCCCTCAAAAAAGAAGAAAAGCAGTGGCGGGACGCCACAGACGAGGACATCAAGACCATTTCCTCCTCCATCGCCTCCCGCCTGGCCCCCAAGGTTCATTACGGCGCCCTCCACGCTGACGGCGCCTCCCGCTACACCGAAAGGGCACTGAATGAAACCTTCCGCCGCTCCCTTTCCTCCCTTCGCAAATGGAGCCAAAACAGCTCCTTTGACACCAAAGCACTGGAAAAGGAATTTTACCTTCATATAGCCGGTGAAAGGGACACCTTCACCCTGAGCGGCAAAATCGACCGCATCGACAGCTGCGGAGACGCAGTGGCCATTTTCGACTATAAAACAGGCCGCACCACCGCCACCCTGCAGGAAGCGGCGGCAGGACTCAAGCTCCAGCTTCTTACCTACCTTCTGGACGTGGAAGAAGAAGGGGGCGGAGGCCTCCTGCCTGCCGCCCTCATGTACATCTACCTCTCCGGCGACGTAAAGAGCCTCCCCGCTGTGCCGCCCGGCGGGGAAGTGCCGGTCAGAGACAAGGATAACACATCAGGCTGGATTCTTTCCGACCCGGATATGCTGCGCCGCCTTGACAGCGCCGCCGGAGGAGATGACTCCTTCCTTCCTGTAAGGATTTCAGGAAAAGGAACCATCACCCAGACCGCTGCCACACTCTCTGCCGAAGATTTCCGGAATCTCCTTACCATGGTGAAAAAGAAACTGCTGGAAATCTACCACAGCATGGAAAAAGGAAATATCCCCATCCGCCCGGTGCGCTACAAAAACCAGGTGCCCTGCACCTACTGCCCCTACCACGCCATCTGCCGCTTCGACCCCAAGGGTGAAGGAGAAAGCTATGACTATGTGAACCTGCCATCGGACAGAGAACTGAAAAAACAGCTGGCGGAAAGAGCTGAAGGCATGCCTGAAGGGCCTGAGGGGGAAGGTTGACGGGGCCTGCGGCCCCGAAGGGGCTTTGCCCTACGGGCAAAGGGTTGTGTGCGCTTCGCTCAAGGGGCATCATTGGCCTTCGCCTCCGAGGGTGGTGGTATCGCCATTTGACACGCCCTGATGGGCGTGAGGGTTCACAGGGTTCAAAAGGTTCAAAGGGTTCAGAGGGGAAGGTATCGCCCTAACGGGCGATGAGTATAAATTCAGCGTTACGGGGTTCAACTTTATGTCTCCAGTGCTGCATGGCGAAGTGCTAAAGCCCCCTTCCTCAGGAAGGGGGGTGGCGCCGTAGGCGACGGAGGATAGGAGCATGAATTAGACACTAGAAATCAGACGTCAGACTGTGTTACATACTAACCTTCCCGCCGGAATCGTCATTCTGAGCGCCAGCGAAGAATCTCAGTAAGAATCGATAGTGACACATAGACCGATAAATACAAGTCGGCGGGAAAGGGAAGCGACAATCGGAAAGCAGCTCCACTGTCCCACTAGCCCACTAGCCCACTAGCCCACCAACACACCAGCACACGAATACACCAGTCCACTACCCACCTCACTGAAAGGAGAAATACTATGAGTAATCATTGGACAAAAGAACAGGAAGAGGCCCTTTCGGTGAAGGGGAGAAATCTTCTTCTTTCCGCTGCAGCCGGCAGCGGGAAAACGGCGGTTTTGACGGAGCGGATTGCCCGGCTGGTGAAGGATCCGGAAAACCATATCAATATGAATGAGCTTCTGGTTCTCACCTTTACCAAAGCCGCCGCCAGCGAGATGAAGGCCCGTATTTCCGCTGCCCTAGCGGACGCCCTGAAGGAGGCGGATAAGGCGGATGATGAAGAGCTCATGGGCCATCTGGAAAAGCAGATTGCCCTTCTGGGAAGCGCCCAGATTTCCACGCTGGACTCCTATTTCCAGTCCCTCATCCACCAGTATTTCTACCTCCTGGATTTAGACCCGAAGATGAGGATTCTATCCGATGAAAATGAGGAGTTCCTTCTGGAGGATGAAGTGCTTTCCGCCGTGCTGGAGGACTGGTATGAAAAGGGAGACCCCCGTTTTCTGGACACGGTGGATCTTTTTGCCGACCGGTACCAGGATCACGGGCTGAAGGAAATGGTCCTCCGCATTTTCCATTTTGCCTGCTCCCTCCCCTTCCCCGATGACTGGATGGCCCGCCTCCCCTCCCATTACCGGATTCCCGAAGGGGCTTCCATGGATGACCTCCCCTGGGATAGGCCGGTGCTGGACAAGCTCATTTCCCTTTCCGAAAAAATCATGGATTCCTACCGCCAGATGTTTGCAGTCATGGAGACGAGCCCCGCCGCCCAGGCGGTGTACGGCACCCAGCTGGGCAATGAGTACGCCTACTTTTCCACCCTGGCTTCCATGAAGAGCTGGAGGGACTGGTTCTCCCTGCCGGACTTTGCCTTTGACCGGCTGAAGGGTATGTCGAAATCCCAGGCAGAGGCCTACCATTTTGCCAAATCCGCCGATTTCACCAAGTCGCCGGAGGCGGAAACCATCAAATCCCTTCGGGATGAAGCGAAGAAAACCTGGCAGAAGCATATATCCCCCTTTGTGCAGATTTCTGAAAAGCAGTGGCTTAAAGAGACCGGCGCCATGCTGCCTACGGTCACCGTCCTTTCCCGCCTCGCCCTGGATTTTTCCCGGGCCCTGAAGGAAAGGAAAAAGCAGGAAGGGCTCATGGACTTCAACGACATGGAACATTATGCTCTGGACATTCTCCTGGACAGGGACAATCCCGATTTCACGCCGGAAAAGGCAGTCCTCTTCCCCTCGCCTGCCGCCCTTTCCATCCGAAGCCGCTACAAGGAAGTAATGATTGACGAATACCAGGACACCAACGGCGTGCAGGAACTGATCACCGCCCTGGTGTCCGACGGCCATAACCGTTTCATGGTGGGAGATATTAAGCAGAGCATTTACCGCTTCCGTCAGGCAGATCCCACCATTTTCCTCGAAAAGTACAGAGAATTTACCAAAGACGAAGACGCCCCCTCCCGACGCATCGACCTGAACCGGAATTTCAGAAGCGACAAAGCCATTCTTTCCTCCATCAATTTCCTCTTCCGCCAGCTCATGACGAAGAAAACGCTGGAAATGGACTATGGGGACACGGAGGCCCTCTATGCCGGGCGGCACGAGGAAGCGCGGCCGGACAGCTATGCCGGCGGCAGCGTGTCCATGGACCTCATCGATCAAGGGGATATGGATGACATGGATGCCCCCGATGACCTGAAGGATATGGAAAATATGACCCTGGAAGGAAGGCTCATAGCCCGCCGCATTCATGAAATGATGGAAAGCGGAAAGACGGTCATGAATAAAGACGGCACCTTCCGCCCCCTCCGATACGGCGACATAGTCATTCTCCTCCGCTCCATCGCAGGAAAAGGCCCCCAGCTCATGAAGGTGCTGGAAGAAGAGAACATCCCCGCCATTTCCGATAAGGAAGAAGATTTCATGGAAAACAGCGAAGTGGAAATCCTCTGGGCCCTTCTGAAAATCCTGGACAATCCTCTCCAGGACCTGGCCCTGGCGGCGGTGCTCCGTTCCTTCTTCGCAGGACTGGACGAAAAAGACCTGGCCCTCCTTTCCCTGGAAAAGGAAAGGCAGGGAGAACCCCATCTGTGGCCCCTTCTGTCCTCCCATATCCTTTCAGAAGACAAAGAAGAAAAACTCTCCCGTTTCCTTACCCATTATAAGGACTGGCGGGAAAACGGCATGGGCGACGGCACAGCCCCCCTCCTCCGGCGCATTCTGGGAGACACGGACTACCTCACCTATGTATCCGGCCTCCCCGGCGGCAGCTGGCGGGCAGGCCATGTGCTTTCCTTCTACCACCTGGCCCTGGAACGGGACAAGACCCCCAAAAGCGGTCTCTATTCCTTCCTGAACTACCTGTCAGAACGGAAAAAGGAAGACCGCCCCTTCAAATCCATGGCGGTCGCCGCCATCCCCGACTCTGTCCACATTATGACCATCCATAAGAGCAAGGGCCTTGAATTCCCCATCGTCTTTCTGGCCGATGCCCAGAAGGGCTTCAACCTCCGGGACACCTGGCAGACCGCCATCTGCCACAAAGATCTGGGCCTGGGCATCCAGTACTACGACAAGAAACATAAAGTCCGCTGGCCCAGCCTTTACTGGTACGCCCTCCGGGAAGCCTCCCGGAGAGAAAATATGGCAGAAGAAGCCCGCCTTCTCTATGTGGCCATGACAAGGGCCCGGGACAAGCTCTTCATCATCGCTTCCGAAAAAGATCTATCTCGAGATTTAGCCCGCTGGACCACCTCCCTTGCCTCCTCCGGGAAGGCAGTGCCTGCGCCCCTTCCTGCCCACCTGGTTTCCAATGCCAAATCCTTCCTGGACTGGATCATGCCGGCCGCCCTGCGGCACCGCAGCATGAAAAACGCCTGGGATATGGCAGGAAAAATACCGGCCTACGAAAATGACGCCCCTTCGGACTCATCCCTCTTCACCTTCACCGTCACCGGCCAGCAGGATCTTCTTACAGAAGAAGAAAAAGCAGCCCTGGATGAAGGAAATACAAAAGCCCTTCTTCCTTCTCCCAAAGAAGAAAACCGGGAAGAGGTAAGAGACCTTTCCTATTTCCTTGCCCATCTGCCGGAAGAAGCGCCCCCATGGATGGACGCCCAGCTCTCCTGGAGCTACGATCACCCCGGCGCCCTGGATACCCCGGCCAAGCTTACCGCCACCGCCGCCGTGCACCTCCGAGAACTGGCAGAATACAGGGCCGGCGAGGAAGAGCCCCTGCCTTCTGCCATCCTGGCTGACGACGGCGAGGATGCCCTGGACGCCGACTACGCCGCCCCGCCCCTTTTCATGGCCGGCGAAGAGACAAAATATGAGGGCACCTCCTTCGGCACCCTCATGCATAAGGCCATGGAAATGATCGATTTCACTGCTGTTCCTGCAGAGCCCGAAGCTATTGAAAATGCCCTCCGCCGGCTGGTGGAAAAAGGCGTATTCACAGAAGAGGAAGGGAAAATCCTTCTCTCCAGTAGGAGGAAACCTGCGCCCCTTTCCGCCCTCCTTGCCTTCGCCAGAGGCCCCCTGGCAGAAAAAATGAAAACCGCCTCCCTCATCCGCAAGGAAATGCCCTTCTCCATTCTCCTTCCTGCCCGCTCCTTCTATCCTGACTGTGAAGAAGGAGAAAACATCTTCCTTCAGGGCGTCATGGACTGCCTTCTGGAGTATGAAAAAGACTTCATCATCATCGACTACAAAACCGACCGTACCATGACGGAAGAAGAACTGAAAGAACACTACAAAATCCAGCTCCAGGTCTATGGCGAAGCGGCAGAAAAACTGCTAGGCAAACCGGTGTCCCACCTCTACCTCTGGTCCTTTACCTACGGGAAGGCCATAGAAGTGGAGAAGATGTAATGGGCCCCTTGGCGACCCCGGATTCACCAGTTCACTAGTCCACCAGCTCACTAAAAAAGAGCCCCTTTCGGGAGCTCTTTTTTCATATCAGATACCCAGCGCTTCTTCCGCTGTAGCCGGCATTTCCGGCAGTGGGGTTTTGAACCATTTTTCATGGAGTTCGTTTAATGTGCCCTTCTGTTTCAGGTCTGCAATGGCTTTATTCACTTCCTGCTGCAGCTGTTTGTTGTCCTTGTTGAAGCCGAAGGCGAAGTACTGCACTTTGGAGTCCGGTACGTCCACCACCCGGAAGGCGCCTTTGCCGTCGGTGGCTACGAAGTAGTCTGCTGCCGGTTTGTCCAGGATGCCTGCCACGGCGCCGCCGGCTTTCAGTTCCATAATAATATCGGAAGAGTGGTCAAAGTTTCTTGTTTTCATGCCCTTGTCCTGGGCGTAGTAGGCAGCTGTGGTACCTACCTGCACGGCAATTTCCTGGCCCTTGTTCATATCATCTACAGAGTGGATGTCACTGTCTGCCTTGGTGACCACTGCCAGCTTGGTTTCATAGAAGGGAGCGGCGAAAAGGATCTTTTCCGCCCTTTCTTTCGTAGCCGTCATGCCGGAAGCAGACATATCCACTTCCTTAGACTGGAGGGATGGGATGAGGCCGTCGAAGGCAATGTTTCTAAACTCCACATCCCGGCCCATTTCCTTTGCCACCGCCCTGACCACGTCGATTTCATAGCCTGTATAATCCTTGCCGTCCTTTGTTTTGAATTCAAAGGGCACATAGGTGGCATTGGTAGCTACCTTCAGCACATTTTTTCCAGAAGCGGAGGAAGCGGCCTGTTTTTCTCCGCCGCAGCCTGCCATCATGCCTGCCGCCAGCAGAAGAGCCGATGTAATCAATATACCTTTTTTCCACAGTTTCATAGGAGCACCTCATTTTTATGCAATTTATACGCTTTATGTAAATAATTATACACTTTCATGTTCCTTCTGTCTATAAGAAAGCATGGATTCATTCATAAAATCTGCTTTAATCAAAATTCTCATGCCCTGCATCGTCATAAGGATTCGTACACAGGACGGCTGTTCCCATGGCGCCTTCCCTCCATGGCATACAAAGGGAAGAATCCAAAAAGGCCTCCAGAAAATCCGTGCTTTCTGAAAAAAGGGCTGCAAAGAAATGATTGACCTTTCTTCGCAGTCCCTTTTTTATCGGATATTTCTATTCAATTCGTCCAGTGTTTCCATGAAGCTGGAAGCAAAGTGTTTCATAAACCAGTCCACTTCTTCCATATGAAGAGCCTTCAGCTTTTCTTCCGTAGACTTGAAGGCTTCCTTGAACTCGCTGTTGCCATCCCGGATTTCTTCCATGCATTTCAGGTAGGCGCTCAGGGTGTCCGCCGCCTTGGCCAGGGGCCAGAGGGGATCTATTTCCATATCCACCACATAGGGTTTATAGGAAGGCTGGAGACTTTCCGGCAGGGTACGGAGGAGCTTTTCCCGGGCCTGGTCTTCGATTTTCTGGTACTGCTCCCGAAGATCACTGGTGAAATATTTCACCGGCGTCGGCATATCCCCGGTGAAAACTTCGCTGGCATCGTGATAGAGCGCCAGAAGAGCCGCCCGCTCCGGATCCAGGTCCTTGTGGAAGATGTCTCTTCCTATGACCGCCAGCGCATGGGCAATCATGACGGTCTGCAGAGTATGCTCTGCGTCGTTTTCAGAAATGGAATTCCGCATAAGACCCCAGCGGGAAATATATTTCAGCCGGGCCATGAAGGCGAAGAAGGGATAGTTCATTCCATGTGCCCCCAGTTTTCCCCATAGAACCAGAAATGGTGCACCGGACCGTGTCCATGTCCTACGGAATCCACCGCGGCCCTTCTAATCGCCCCTTCCATATACTTTTTCGCTTCTCCCACTGCCTCGGTGAGGGAAAGGCCCCGGGCCATGGAAGCTGCAATGGCGCTTGAAAGAGTGCAGCCGGTGCCATGAGTGTTTTCCGTAGAAATCCGCCTGCCGGAAAATACATGAAATTCCCTGCCATCATAGAGGATATCCCTGGCATCTTCCACGCTGTGGCCGCCCTTTACCAGCACCGCCGAAGGACCCAGGTCCATCAGGGCCAGAGCCGCCTTTTTCATGTCCTCTTCATTCTGAATGGAAAGACCCGACAGCACCTCTGCCTCCGGGATATTGGGGGTAATCAGGGTGGAGAGGGGAATGAGCCTTTCCTTATAGCTTTGAATAGCATCTTTTTCCAGCAGCACGGCGCCGCTGGTGGCCACCATCACCGGATCCACCACCAGGGGCACCTTTCCATGGGAAGAAAGGAAATCGGCCACAGTCTCCACGATGGCTGCAGAAGAAAGCATGCCCGTTTTCACCGCCCTGGGCGGAATATCATCAAATACAGCCTCCAGCTGGGCCTTCACCATGTCCACCGGCGTATTCACCACCATGGTGACCCCCTTCGTATTTTGGGCCGTTAAAGCACAGATGCAGCTCATGCCGTAGGTGCCAAGGGCGGCAAAAGTCTTGAGATCCGCCTGGATACCGGCGCCGCCGGAAGAATCAGAGCCTGCCACTGTCAGTACTGGTATCAAGATTCAGTCCTCCTTTTTCAGCTGACGAAGATCGGAAGTGAAATAGCCTATCAGCTTTCCCTGGTTCCATTTCAGATCATAATCAATCACCGCAATGCCGGCCAGGTCAAATTTCACAGCCGCACTGCAGGTGGTCAGGAGATAGGACTGCAGGAAAGGATGGTGGCTCACCAGGGCAATGGGAGAGCCCTCCTGCAGAAGATGATTCCGTACCATCTGCCAGTTGGGCTGGAGCAGCTCATCGGCCGTATGGATTTCCTCGGCAAAGCACTCCTCCGCCAGGATACCGGCAGTCTGCCTGGTCCGCACATAGGGGGATGTAAAAATCCGGATCGGATGATCCTTCAGGAAACGGGCCAGCATGCGGGAGGACCGGCGGGCCTGCCGCATGCCCTTGGGCGTAAGCCCTCTTTCCCTGTTCGTTATATCTTCCGTCTGGGGAACCGCTTCCCCGTGACGCATCAAAATAATGTACATAGGTCTCCCTCCATTTCTTATTGTTTTTCTTCCATATCCCTGCCTACGGAATAGGCATCCTTTTCCTTTCCGCTTCTGGCATATTTCACAGACAGATTCTTTCCTACTGTGGTGTAGGTCTGCTCCACCGGAGAACCATTGGCCAGCACCTTGGAAATCACCACCCGGCCGTCCTTGATATGCACCAGGGCGGTAAGGTCATTTTTCATGCGGGTCTCCGTCTTCTTGCCCGCCTTGTCCTTCAGCTGTACCCGTTCCGATAGCTCCACCACCGACAGCTTCTTCAGCTGCTCCGGCAGCATGTACATACGGTCAGCAGGGAAATTGAAATGCACCAGACCGTCGGATGTGGAAATCACCCGGGTAATGATATACATACCGCCGGGCTTCCTGTCCGACGCGCCGGTAAGCTCCATCATACCCTCGCTGTTCTTATCAAAGGACAGGTAAATTTCCTGCCCCTTCTCCGGCGTCACAGACCCCTTCCAGGGTGCTTCGGTGAGGGGAATGTAAATGGGGAGATAATTTCTTCCATAAAAATCCCCTTTGAAATCGATGGCTGCCGGTACCTCGTATTCTGCTCCGTCCAGCATGGTGGAGCGGTAATCACCGCGAATCCAAAAAAGGGAAACTCCTTCAATCACAAAAACCACGGCCAGAAGGATAAGGGATAACTTCTTCGATATCATCGGGATCCCTCCTCTCCCTGACTTTCCCTGTCTCTATGGACCGGCGCCTTTTTCCTGGAAGGAAGATAGAGAACATAACAGATCACCGCCGCCAGAAGGCCGATGCCCAGGAAGAAGAGCCCTCTTTGGGCAAAGGTAAGGGCCGAGTCAATGACCCGGATGGCCCCGTCACCGGCCAGAAGGAACACACCGGACCAGCTCTGCACCGCCCGGTCTGTCAGAAGGCCACGGATGATGACGCCTCCTGCCAGAATGCCCGTATATACGGAAACGATAATGGCCGGCAGGGCACCGGAAGTTTCAAAAATAGACACAATAGCCGAAAGGCCCATGACAAAGGGCGTGAGCCCCGCCAGCACCGAAAGCCATTCCTTCTTCAAAGCCATACGGAAAAGAAGTACTCCATCCGCCGCCAGGAAAAGAAGGAAAATGAACCACAGCGCATAGCTGCCGGAAATATCCGCCCACACAGCGCCATAGGATCCCTCCAAAAGCACGGCGAATACCGCAATACCGCCGAAGAAACGGAGTGCATCAGCCCCCAGGCCGTAGGAACGGAAAAGCCCCCCTGCCATCCAGGTAAGCGAAGCTGCCAGGGAGAAGAAAATGGTCTGCCACAGCATATTTCCTGCAGACCAGAAAATGAGGAGCAGGATACCTACCGCCCACACCCAGGAAAAGCACACCACCGCCCGGTCCCGGTGGCTCCGGAGCATGTGGCCCAGAATTCCCAGAGCCAGGAACATGTAAATCCAGGATGCCGCCTCCGGCCAGCCCCTCACCGGCGCACTATAAAAAATGCCTACGGACACAATCATGTAAATAATCCCCATGCCCGCCGACTCCGTTACCACCGTCATGATGAGAAGAAGAAAGGCGCAGAGGGCAAGGGCCGTGTACAAATCAGAAGACAGCTTGAAAGAATCCCCCACCATCCAGAAGGCGGCGATGAGACATATGCCATGGAAAGTGGAGGCCGCCTCCCGCAGGAACACCGGCACCCGGTGCACCGGTGGCAATTTCTTCGGAAGAAGCACTTCCTCCTCCGTTTCTTCGCCATCCATCTCCTTTTTCTTTTCCTTCGGAGCCAAAAGACCTTTATCCACCAGCGCCACCGCTGCTGCCAGAATAAAAGACACAGCCAGCGGTGCCAGGGCCAGCAGGAACCGCTGATCCTGGTCCAGTCCGCTCCACAGGCTGGCACAGAGAAAGAAAATCCCACCTATAATACACACCGCAGCCAGGATAAACAGGGCTTCCCTGTAAGCCGCACTGTCCTGTCTTTTATACCGGGAAAGAATCTTCTTCCCCGCATCCTCTGTAATGACCTCTTCCTTCACCCAGTGAGGAATCTCCTGCTTCAGCCATCCTCGATTCGACATACCTATCACATCCCGATTCATTTTATCTCAACGGCAGCCGGAGCTGCCTATCCATTCATTTACTTCCTCCTTTATTCTATACAACCGCAGGGAAAAAAGCTATTACTTCGTGACTATCCATTTAGAAACAGCACCGGCGAAGTCCCCTCGGAAATCCTGCAGGCGCCCATCCATGGAGCAGGAGGGAGGGGATGGAAAGGAGGCTGCTTCGCTTCAGTGCACTGAAAAATGGAAAACAAAGAGCATAACGGCCAGGGGTAAAATGAGGGGCAGGACGGAATGCTTGCCCTGTGGTATGTTCTTTTCCATGCAAAAAGGCTTCACAGATGTATGTGAAGCCTTTTTGTGGTGCCGATTGACCATGAAGCTGCACGTCGGGATGACGCAGGGACAGGCACCATGCCGTCATTTGAAGAATTTTCAGGAGAATAGGGAAGCAATAAAAAAACTGTAAGGAAATGATTCATATTTCCTCACAGTTCTTTTTTATTTCACAATCAGTACGGGGCATTTGGAGCGGCTCACCATGTAGCTGGATACGGAGCCCATGAAAATACCCTTCAGCGGTCCAAGGCCGCGGCTGCCCATGACTACCAGATCGCAGCCCTTTTCTTCTGCCATATTGAGAAGCACCGGTCCCGGAGATCCCACTTCGTACAGTTCTTCGTGGGCAACGCCTTCCGGAATCATGGCGGCTGCTTCTTTCAGATCATCTTTGCACTGTTCTTCCAGATCTTCCGAAAGCTTCGTGGTGAGACAGCCTTCGGCAATGGATACCTGGTCGAAGTTGCTCATGGCAGACACCATATTGCACACAGAGGCAATATAGAGGGTCGTGCCGTCTCCTGCCTTTGCCAGGTCTATGGCATGGAGAAGTGCTTTTTTCGCATGGTCGGAACCATCATAGGGAACCAGAATTTTTTTATACTTTAACATAAAACCCCCACCTTTCTTTTCCTGTGAAACGGGGAATCTTTTCTTTTTCTTATTATACCATACGCAGGAAAGGACAGGAAAGCGGGACGGTTTCATTCCCGCTGAAGAATTTTCTAAAAGATGAAGGTATCATTTTCGGGCTTCACCTTTTTATTATGGAAAGGCACCACCAGCGGCATGTCGTTCTCAGCCTTCAGGTCTTCCATTTCCTGCCAGGTGAGGTGGTTGGGCCAGAGGGCAAATTTGGCTCTTCCTGTCTGGAAGAAGCAGCGGGCTTTTCCGTAACCATGAATGCTTCCGGTGAGGAGCACTCCCATATCCGGATGAGCCATGATAAGTTCCCTGCTGGAGGCCCGGGAAAGCTGGGCGTCGGTGAGGAAATAGATATTTCCTTTTTCTATGGTTTCATTATCCCAGCGCTGGAAAATGGAAAAGGGAAGCTCCGTGATTTCATCATGGACGAAATATTTTCTGTGACCCAGATGGAGCCATTCATCATACAGTTTGGGCGACATATAAATCCCATGGTCCCTGCCGAAGGTCTCATGGAAAAGGATCCCCATGGAAAGGCCCCTTCCATAATGGGGCACCGGCATGAGGAGGGGTGCGTCGTCTTTCATAAGGGCGGCGGCCTTTTCCACCACCTGTTTCCTCAGGTCGTCTCCCCGGTCTCTCCGGCTGTAGGCGGCATCAATCACCGCCATGTCGGCGTGAATGCCCCGCACCGAATCGCAGCGGTAGAAGGTATCATTTTCCCGGTAGTCGCCGGAGAAGAAGAGGCTGCGCCCTTCCATGGAAATAAGGAACCATACGGCGCCGGCACAGTGGCCCGTGCGTCCCCATTTCACTGTAAAGCCCGGTTCCAGCTCCAGCTCCGGCGCCGTGGAGTCCAGGATCATAGTGTTCCAGGGCTTGTAGTGAAGCTGCCGGTAGGTCTGGTTGGACATGAGCACCGGGCCGTCAAAGCCCTGCTTTACCAGATATTCGATGGCGCCAGTGTGGTCCCGGTGGGAGTGGGTAATGAAAAGGTACTCCGCCTTGTGAATCTGCTCCGGCATAATGTCCGGAATGCGGTCCAGCCCGTCGGTGGAGGTTCCCGCGTCTACAATAAAAGCGTGGCGGTCTCCCTCTACGTAGAAACAGTTTCTTCCTTCATCGCCGCATCCACCTGCTATAAAAAGCTGCATATCTCCATCTCCATCAGGGCCTGCTTACGGCCCGTTTATTTGATTGAAGTGCGCTGCAGCCGGTGTACCGCCGGCTGTTTCCTACAAATCCGCACTTTCGTATCATAAAAACAGATAAAAGGAGCCCCGCCGAAAAAGCGAGGCTCCTTTGCTTCCTATGTTATTAGGATTATTATATAATTTTTACTCTTCTTTGTAAAGGAAATATCTATCAGTAGGATGTTTTAGATACACGATAGAGAGCGACGTAAATGTCTTCCGCCTCATCTGCCGGATCTTCAAAATTTCCCGGAAGCGGGGCTGCTTTGCCGTCGGGGGTATAGGCTCCTTCCAGCTTGTTCAGGATGCGGTACTTGATTTTCTGCCCCAGCTGGTCTGCCCCTACGGCGGTGTCGTACTGGAGGATGTAGTCCACCATGCGGTAATTGCCGTAGTCCGGCCAGGTAAGGGGATGCTTGTACACTTCCGCATAGAGGGTGGCGCGGATAACAGGAAGTTCGCCGGCAGAGACCGGATCCCTTTCAATGGTGTCTGCGTCTGCATAAATCCTTTCCTCGTCGGAGGTATAAACTACCACATATTTATTGTAATCATTCATCATCTTGTCCGATGTGGGCACCTTGGCCGCCATGGCCGCACCGGGAATCAGGGCACAGGCCAGTGCCAGAGCTGCTAATTGTTTCTTCATTGCATATCCTCCTTTTGAATACCAGTCATTTTTAAGTCTATTATACCCTATGAAAGAAGAAATTGGCAAAATCGGGAAAAGAGTATTGTCAATTATTGTTATTTTATTTCATAAATGTGCTTGACAATAATCGTAAACCGTTGTATTATATAGTCGTAAACAAAAAGGAAATCACCATTGGCCGTGGTGGTTCCACTCATTGTTACCAATCTTTCTCAACAATCCAACGTCTCCAAAAAAGCCTCCCGCAAGGGAGGCTTTAGACGTGTATGGGAGATGAGTGGGCCAGCGGGCTAGTGAGCTAGTGTGGGCTGGTGGGCTGGTGAGCTGGTGATCCGGTGAGACAGCTTTCCGCTATCTGCTGTCCGCCGACTGGCATTTAACGGCTGCTGTACCACTAACGTCATGCACCGAGATTCTTCGCCCGGGGTCAGAATGACGAGTCCGGCTGGAGGGCAGGCACGTAACGCAGTCTGACGTCTGATTTCTGACTTCTATCGTCTAATCCATGCTCCTCCTCCGGCGCCTAACGGCTTCACCCTTCTTCCAGAGGAAGGGGGCTTTAGCACTTCGCCATGCAGTACCAGAGACACAACGGTAAATCCCGTAACGCTGTCTTTATACTCATCGCCGAAGGCGATACCACCACCCTTTGAACCTTATGAACCATTTGAACCCTCTGAACCTTCACGCCCTGTCCGAAGGCGATAAGCGCAGCGATGCACAGCAAACATGATTTGCACTATGCGAACTGGATTTGTAAGGGAGCATCAGCGACCTGAAA
>ERZ857775.1660-NODE-1660-length-24720-cov-9.495723_pt1 | contig 24720 bp, 20 predicted proteins | sample MGYA00519698_ERZ857775 | MGnify/ENA primary metagenome ERZ857775 (study PRJEB31778, sample SAMEA3449363) | human gut metagenome | biome: human gut; feature: human-associated habitat; material: faeces | place: United Kingdom | collected 2010/2012 ...
AAGATTTCCGCTTAGGCGGACTTCATTTGGACAACAGGGTATTGTTGCAGTGGAGTACGAATCAAGAAGTTGCACCCGTTCCGCTTTTGAGCGCGTTCCTTTCGTATTATTACGAGTTCTGGGTCGTGCGCAACGTATTACGCCTTCAGATCGGTTTGGACGGACGCTATAACACGCGTTATTATGCGCCCAGTTACAACCCTGCGCTGTCGGCCTATTACAACCAACGGGACGTCGAAGTAGGCAATTACCCCTACATGGACGCCTTCGTCATGGGAAAGTGGAAGAGAATGCGGATATTCCTCAAATATCAGCATGTGAACAAGGGACTGTTCGGAAACGGGGAGTATTTCTCCGCGGCGGGTTACCCGCTCAATCCGGGCATGTTTAAAATCGGTATCTCATGGGGTTTCTATGATTAGCGTATTGTTCTGCGCGGTATGAACTGCCCGCAAAACAACATTTTATGTTAAAAAAGACAGTTTTAACTTTTGCGTTCTTAACAATCCTGACGACTTTTTACGGCTTTAACGCCCAGTTCAGCACACCCGTGACGGACGACATGCTGCTGAACGACGATGCGGCCGATTTCGGCAATTCGCTGCTCGGTGAGGGCGACTATGTGATCTCGGCTTATGACAATGTCATTCGCAACATCAGCGAAAAAGAGGGCCACGACTGGCGCCTGATGAGCGCCATCGCCTACCATGAATCGCGGTTCACGCCCGACATCACCTCGCGCAGCGGGGCCCGCGGGCTGATGCAGATCATGCCCTCGGTGGCACGCCAGTTCGACGTCCCGACCGAGCAGGTCTCCAATCCCGAGACCAACATATGGTTGGCCAACAAGCTGATGTCGAAGATTATGAACACGCTCCGTTTCCCCGAGGGGACTCCCGAGAAGGATCGGATGAGCATCATCCTGGCCTCGTACAACAGCGGGATCGGCCATGTGAACGATGCGAGGCGCCTGGCACGGCTCAACGGCGAGGATCCCAATTCGTGGGAGGTCGTGGCCCGCTACCTGCAACTCAAGGCGCAGCCCGAGTATTACGAGAGCGAGGCGGTCAAGTGCGGACGTTTCACCGGCAGCCGGCAGACGCTGGCCTACGTGAACGACGTGATAGGACGCTATGACAAATACTGCCGGATTGCTCGGAGATAACTCCGGCAGGAATTGAAAAGTCTGAATCTACAGCAAAAAGGCTGAACCCAGGGGTTCAGCCTTTTCTCTTTATATCTTCTGAGTTGCCGGCGGACTTGTCCGGCGCCGGGTCAATAGACCCACTGGAAATCGTCGACGTACATTACATTCGTCGTGCAGCCCACCATGTAATCGCCGTAGGCACTCGTGGAGCAGGAGATGATGATGCTGTACTTGCCGGTGGGGCGTCCCGCAGCCGGGTCGTAGAAGTTGAGCGGCAGGGTGGCCTCTACCATTTGCTCGCCTTCGGTCGACTTGTCGACGAACAGCGACCCGTAGGCGATGAGTTTCCCTTCTGCGGTCTGGGTGGTTTCCGCCGGATCCCAAATGCCCGTGGGGTCTTTGGTGCCCGAAGCGACCCGGTGCCGGGCGTTCCAGTCGATGATGGCGACGAAAATGCGGGCTTTGTCCGGGTCGCCTATGCCGACCGGGGCCCCGGAATGTTTGCTTGCGTCGATCGTGCCCAGTGTCGCGTGGTATTTCACCTTCATGCCCGAAGGGCGCGCCGTCCAGTTGTAGGGCTGTCCGAATTCTACTACGCCCGTCCACAGGCCGTCTTTGTAGAAGATGCCGGACATCAGGTTGCCGGCTGCGATGTTGACGAGGGGAGGGGCTGCCGCGGCCAGTTTCGCGCAATAGCTGCCGCCCATTCCGTTGAAAGTCCCCTGCCTACAGAGCTTATCCGCAAATGTGTTGTTACCGCTGGCCCAGAACTCCGCATTCGTATTTTCGCTCGTGAAGCACGACAAGCCCGGGTTTTCCATGTTCCCGTCGGGAATCGTGTCGCCCGCGGGTGCCGTGTATTCGGCGGTTTCGGTCTGCTGCCCGCCGACGAGAAGCCGGAATTCATACGTTTGCCCGGCGTAGACGCCCTTGGTCGTGACGAGGCGTTTTACGGGGATGCCCGCATCGTTGGTGAGGCTTGTCCATTCGGGTGCGATCGAGCTCGTAAAGATGCCGCTTTCGTCCTGTGCGCCCTTCTGCGTCGTCTGCCAGTCGGCGGTACCCTTCAGACGGTACTGGATTTCGGCGGTGGCGTAATCTTCGGGCGTAACCATCGTGGTTACGACGGCCGTGTTGTTCCAGAGGTCGATCTCGCGGACACCGATCTTCACGTTGGTGGGCTGGACATGGAGCATCCACCGCTCCGTGCGGCCGTGGCAGGTGACGTCGACCAGACGAACCGTTTCGAAGCCCGTGGCGGAAAGTTCCTCGGCCGTGGGCGAGTAGGCGGTGATGTCGGCAGGCCCCAGCTTGAGGCTGGTGACCGTGACGGCCTTCAGGTCGGTGCCTTCGGCGACATAGGCCGTGGCCGTACGCGCCTGCGTGTCGATCAGTGTCGATCCGATCTGCCCGGCGACGGTGAACGACCGGGCTATGGGCTGCTCGGCCACGATCGTCCACTCGTAGTCCTGGTAGAGCGAGAGCGTGACATAGAGCGGCGCCCGCAGGTCGAACTCCCCGCTCAGCGGCTGCGAAGTCCTGATCTGGCTGATGAATTTCTCTTTGTCGGTCATCATCGGGTTGGATGTGGCGACATCGAATTCCGCCTTGTCGATGGTGACCTTGCGGATATCGGTCTTCTCGTCCAGCGTGAGCGTCACGGTACGGTTCACGAGGCTGATGCCGGTCACCGTGAACCCCTCGCCTTCGATGCTGCGGATGCTGAGTTCGATGGTGGGATACGGTAGGTCGTTCTCGATGCACGACGCTGCCAGCAGGAGCGCCGCCGCCGAAAAGAGTATGCGTAGGTATTTCATAGTTTACTGCTTTTTCTTGTCCCACAAATGTATCGTCATACCGAAGTTGATGGCCGCGATATTGAGCCGGAAACGCATGTTCGAAGCCTTGCGTGAACCGATCTTGTTGCCGTCGGCATCCTTCTGGGTGATGCTCGTATACTGTATGCCGCCCAGCCCGAACGAAATCGTCGCACAGACGTTGGGGAAGATGTATACGGCAGCTCCCGGGTTGAACGCCAGCTTTACCTGCGTTTTGTCGTTGTAGGTGCGGTTGGGTGCGCCTCCTTCGTTATGATCCGGGTCGTATGCGAAGCTCGAATGTCCCGTCGAGAGCGCCAGCTCGAACTCGGCGAAGAGTCCGAAGCGTCCTTTGGGGTCGAGCCCCGCATAAGAACGGTGGAAAATGCCGAATGAGTATTCGTCGCTCGAAAGATCGACGTAGGGGAGCTGCCCCGAGAGGTCGTTGCCCTCGCCCGCATCGAAATAGGTGTTGTCGAGCGTGCCGCCCATGTGGCTGTATCCGAAACGGATGCCGATGCAGTTGTTATCGCGGTAGAAATAACCGACGAAGGGTTTTACCGTTGCGATCGTGGCATCCGCATCGATGTTGTCGAAGATGAGCATGAGGTCGGTGTCGTCGCTCGAAACCGTACCGTAGGAGGCCGTAAGACCCATCATCACTTCGCCCTTGTAGGCGAATTTGAGTTTGTTGATCTCGCGGTCGATGCGGCGGCGCGTGGGCAGGAAACGCTCCACCTGGGGACGCTTGTGCTTTTCGGCCGGCATGGCTGCGGGCATCGGCGCCGAGGGTGCCGCCGGGGCGCCGAGGGTGCCCGCTGCGGCTGCGGTGCCCGTTTCTGCGGCGAGTCCCGAAGCTGTTTCCGCCGTGGCTTCGGTGCCCGTTCCGGGGGTGTCCGAAGTTTCCGGGGGCACGGTGTCCTCGTTGCCGGAGGGGGTTTCTTCGACTGCGGCCGTAGCGGCCCGCTGCACTGCGGGGAGGGCTTGTTCCGTCTCCGCTGCGGCGCCGAGCGTGATGAATACCGATAAAATGGAAAGTATGATTCGTTTCATGTGCGTGCCGTGTTTAGAGATAGAATGCCATGCCGAGCCCTATCGAGAAGATATTGACTTTGAAGTTCATCATGCTGGCGTCGCGCTTGCCGACCGTCACCTGGTTGTGTACCTGCTTGGTGTGGCTGTAACTGATGCCCATCACGCCGACGTTGACCTCGACGGCCATGTTGTTCGTGGCGAAGGCGATGATACCCGGCGAGATGCCCAGCGAGAAGGTATAGCCCGTCTGGTAGGTGCCCTTCACCGGGGAGTCCTTGGCAAAGCGTGCCTGCGTACCGCCGCCCGAGAGCTGCATCTCGTTGAAGAGCGCGAAACGCTTGTTGCGGCCCAGCGGGATGTACTGGCGCCAGATCATGGCCACCGAATAGCTCTGTTGCAGCGAATAGCAGTCGTTCAGTTCGAAATTCAGGTCGGAGTCCTCGCCGCCCAAGTTGAGGTCGGCCTTGTCCAGCTTGAGCAGCGAGCGCGAATAGATGAAACGGCCTCCGAGTGCCATGTTGTCGCGGAAGGCATAGGCGATCATCGGGCTGACCTTGAACGTGTAGCCCTTCGATTCGATGCCCTCGATGACCAGGAACCTGTACGTATCGTTCGAGTGGGTCGAGTAGGAGGCCGTTCCTCCGAAGATCCATTGCCCGCGCGGGACGAAGAGGTTGTGTTTTTCGGTAAGGCCGCGCTGGCGCCGCATTTCGTTGACGGTCTGAGGACGTTCCTCGTGCTGCATGCAGCTCGTGCTGTCGGCCTGCGGGGCGAGGGACGCCGCGGCGTTCGTCTGTTGTGCACGGCTCTCCGGCGCCGTGCCTGCCAGGAGCAGGAGTGCCAGGAGCGTACTGGTGGTTATCTTGCGCATTGTTGTGCGTTTACGTTTAATCGTTAATATACCTATTCGAAATCGTCGACGTACATCACGTTTTTCGAGCAACCGGTGAAATAATCGCCGTAAGCGTTGCAGGCACATGAGATCACGAGCGAATACTTCCCTTCGGCAGGGCGCGTCTCGTGGTCGTACCATACGATGTCTAATTCGGCGTCCTGCATATCCTCGCCATCCGTCGATTGCGTGATCCAGAGCGATCCGTATCCCAGGATTTTGCCTTCCGATACGTTGTCGATGCCTTTTTCCGGATCCCATGCACCTTTGGTGGTCGTCATGCCGGATACGACCTCATGCGGGGCGTTCCAGTCGACGATCGCGACGAAAATACGAGCCATGTCCGGATCGCCCTTTTTGATATAGGGACAAATATCGCCCGAGGTGCGTACTTTGTCGACCGTGCCGACGTGGGCATGGTATTTTACCTTCATTGCCGAAGGACGTGCCGTAAATGCGTATGTTTGTCCGAACTGGACGGTGCCTGTGAAACTTTTATAGGCGAATTCTCCTGTGAACAGGTTGCCTGCGGCCAATACCAGCATATTGGTGCTGGTTAGTTTTGCAGCCGGTGCAGACTTCCCGAATTTCACGTCGGTAGAGGTGCAGAGCGTTTTTGTCATGGTATTGTTGCCGCTGCTCCAGAACGATTCTCCCGCGGCGTTGGGAAAAGCGAAGCCTCCGGTCATGCTCCAGCCCGACATGTCGCCGTTGGGGATTGGCTGTACCTCTCCGGCCGTAAATGTTCCGGTAGTTTCCGTGCCGTTGATAATGGCTCTGAAGTCGTAGCTGTGTGTCGCGATGATTCCCGTGCCGGCGGCCTGCGTATATACGGTTTGCTCTTTTACGGTTTGCGGAACCCACTGGGGCGCATAGGTCGCCGTGATGAAATCGTCGCCCTGCGACGTCCCTGCCATCGGCTGCCACTCGCCGCCGCTGCTGCGCAGGCCGAATTGCACGGTGGTGCCGGGCGTGAAAGAAACCACGCGCAGCGTGACCGTATTGGCCCACAGGTCGTAGTCGTCCGCCGTTACGGGAACCAGCCCCTCCAGGCGGTAGGTCGTAGCGACCTCCGAGGAACCGCCGTTGGCGTCCTCGATGCGGAGCGTCACTTTCTGGTCGCCGGCCTGGCACGAAGCGAAGAACGCATCGGAGAGCGTCAGCCGGACGTTGTATTTGTCGACCGGTTCGAGGGAGATGCCCTCGGTCGTGCCGTTGAGCGCGTCGTAGCTCTTGTCGCCTACCGAAACCGTGAACCGGGTCAGTTCCGAGAAGGCCAGGATCCGGTATTTCTTCTCCCCGGAAACGTATTTCTGGATTTCGGCGATGTCGAACCCTTCGCTGATGACGGCCGGATCGGGGCTGAAGATGATTTCGTCGTCCTTGTCGTCGGTACCGGGGTCGACGCTGATCAGCACACAGTCGATATAACCGGGCAGATCGGGCGAATATTTGAACGTGAGGGTATACTTGCCGCCGGCTTTGACATTGGGGATGTAATCTTCCATTTCCACGTTCTTACCCTCGACATGCGTTCCGCGGAAGAGCCAGGCCAACGACGTCATGCCTGCGGGCAGGGTGTAATAACCCGTCCCTTCGGCCGTGAACCTGAGCGCCGGGACGCTGCCCGCTTCGGCGGCTTGCTCGTCGACCTTTTCCCCGCCGGCGATCCATACGGAATAGCCGGGGGCGAGGTTCTGGAGGATCGAATCGTCGAATTTCACCTCTACGACGGTGTTCACGATTTGGCAGACGACCGCAACGTTTGTGGTTTCGCCGGGTTTGACGGTGAACGTCTCCTCGCCCTTGTATAACCGTTTCGTGAAATCGGCGGGGGCTTCCTCTCCGGCTTCGACCGCTACGCGATAAGTGCCGGCCAACAGTTCCAGCCGTTCGGGACAGGCCTCTTTCGAGGTGTATTTGCGCAGCAGGCCGCCCTCGTCGTTGTAGATGTAGACGGTCTGGTGCTGCAACGGGTCGTATTCGCCGGTGTCGGCTGTCTGCCGGGTCGAGACCGTCATCGCCATGACGCCCGTGCGATTGTCGCTGCCCGCGGCGGAGTCGTCTTTCGAGCAGGCCGCGCCGAGGAGCACCGCGAGCAGTACGGCAAAATATGAGATATATCGTTTCATTATCGGTCGGCTTTAGTGGACGATGAGTTTGACAGTCTTGTGTGTCAGTACATTATCGTTGTCCGTCACGTCGAGGACGAAATTATGCTCGCCCGGGATTTCCAGCAGTATCTCGACGAATTTGGTGATCGAGAAGGTCACCGACGTCTGGTTCTTTACCTGCTCGTTGATCGGGAACCCGAATTCGCCGTGCAGGACTTCGACCAGTTCGTCGGGGATGTCGCAGATGTCGAATTTCTCCGGCAGGTTGATCACCGGCAGCAGCGGCCTGAGCGTTTCGGAGTCGATCGTCACGAAGAACGACTTGATGCCTTTGTCGGCCTCGATGTCGATGTCGATCACCATGTCCTTCTGCACTTCGTATTGCTGGTCGATGTCGTAGCCGCGCCACGTGATCCGGGGGCCCGTCTGCCCCGAGCTTTTATCGACTACGAGCGTCAGTACGGCTTCGGACGAGACGTTTTTTGCATCGGTCATCGTGAAGGCGAAGGTGTGCGTACCGTCGAATTCATAGAGCGCCCTGATCTGCCCTGCGATGTTGAAACTCTTGGCCGTCTGTCCTTTGAGTTCGCTGCCTACGGGGTAGCCGAAGCCCTTGAGGATAATCCCTGCCGCCGAAGATGCGTCGAGGGCGCAGAGGTCGAATGTTTGGGGCAACTGGATGGCGGACATCGACGCCAGGAACTGGCTGTTGGTGGAGCCGACGGTCACTTGCAGCGATTCGATGCCGTTGGGCGAGGAGAGGTCGAATGCGAACGGTTCGATGCAGTTCCCTTCCGCGTCGAACATGGCGTCGGTTAGCGTGAAGGGCTGCGTCATGTCGTGCCCGGGCCAGGTGAGTGCCGGGGCGTTGGGGTCTTCGAGGAGCTCTTCCCCGAGGTTTTCCGTACCGTCGACGACGAACTTGTTGTCCTGGAGGATGCTGTTGTCGACTTTGACCGAGAAGAGGATGTTGCCCTTGTCGGCGTAGCCGATTACGACCGAAACCTTGCGCCATTGCCCGGCCTTGACCCCGGTGATCTGCTTGCTGAATTTAGCGGGGACATCGGTGTCGGCGAAAGTGCCGTCGAATACGAAGTCCAGGGTGTTTTCCAGTGCCTGCGGTTTGAAATAGGCCGCCCGGGTTGCGGTTTTGAGGAAATCCAGGCTGGTGTCGCCCAGCGATACGGTGGCCTTGCTGGTGTCGGCCAGCATATCGGCCAGCTCGGACGAATATTCCACCGAGACCTTGATGTTCTGCAGGGTGCAGACCACCTCTTCGGGCGAGGTCGTCTGTGCCTTGGTGATCGTAAAGTCGCTCGTCGCCCCGTAGACGGGGTGTTCCCAGGCCGCGTCGGGCATCGTGTCTTCCGAGCGGACTTCCATGCGGTAGGCGCCCACCTTCAGTTCCATCGGCGTCTTGAGCTGCTCCTTCAGCTGGGCATAGGTCATTTCGAGTACCTGCGCGTTGTCGGCGTCGAGGATCTCCACGATAAAGCTGTCCACGTCGGGAGCCGTGGCGCGCGTCCCGGATGCGATGCGTGCGGCCTGCGTCTCGTCCGACGTGTCGTCGGGACGGATTTCGGTTTCGTCGTAGACGACTGTCATCGAGAGGTTGCCGATCGACAGATAGCCGGTCGTCCCGGCGGGCTCGGGGTTCGGATCCTCCTTGTACGGGGGCTCTTCGTTTACACACCCGGTCGCGAAGAGTGCCGCAACCGCTAACATCGTAAGAAATTTGGTAAATGTTTTCATATCTTTCCCTGTTTTTATTTCTTTTCGGTATCGTCGATGGCTCCCTCGTTGACCTCGCAGTCAAGCGTCCGGGTATCGGTGTAACTGTCGCCGAGTGTGATGGTCAGCGTGGCGCTGCCCGCGTTTTTGGCATCGTAGGTGATGATGTGGCAGGTGCGCGGCGTCGTGGCGTCGAGCGTCTGGGCGGAGAAAGTCACCTCGGGGCCTTCCCCCGTGCCCGTCGGGCTCTGGCGGCGTGCCGTGCCGGTCACCGTGAGCCGCGTGCCACCCTTGACGAACACCGGTTCGTCGGCAGGATCGCTGCCGGGCGTGAAGGCGAATTCATTGCCCGAGGCCGTCGTCACGGTGAACCTGGCATCGTGGAAATAGGCGAGGAACTGCTCCGTGGCGCGGATTACCACCTGCGAATTGGCCACCGTGGCGGTCAGATCTGCATTTACCGTGCGCCGGGGCAGCACTTCGATCTTTTGTTCGGCATAATAGTAAGGTTTGCCGGCTCCTTCCGCATCAGGGTCGCCGTGGGCGATCGCGACGGTGTAGCTGCCCATCCGGAAGACGGTTTCGCTCTGCTCGAACTCGGTGAGCGTATCCCATTTCTGCGTGCCCGTTTCGCCCGTTACCGTGAGCGAGAAAGCCCCGGCTGCGGGCGCTTCGGGCGTGCCTGAAGCGCCCGCAGCCGTATCGATCGACGTGTCGGCCGTGCAGCTAACGGACAGGGTGCCCTACCCCGTCGTTTCCGGGGCGTTTTCCGTGGAGCATCCGGCGGCCAGCAGGCCCGCCGATGCCAATAGACATATAAGTTGTTTTTTCATAACAGTCCGGATCGTTCGGTAAAAGATGTTATCGGAATTCTCGGTTGCCTCGTGCGCTGCCGGGAGTACGGCGGGATATGCCGTTGTGCCGCCGGTCGGATTACCGGTATATGAAATATCCCGAGGCGTTTGCATGGGTCGGGATGTCCGGAATTTTATGCGCATGGGTATGAGTTTTTTATTGGCAATGTGCAAAAATAGACATGCGGCGCGTATCTTGGAAATAAATTCAACGAACGTGCGGTTTTTCATCACGAACACCCTGTCCGGCGAGCATGCCCGTATCTCGTTTTCGCCTTTCACAACACTCGATGCACCCGATGGCCGGCTGTGTCGCTTGTCCGTCGGTTGCGCGACGGCCTGCCGTGGCAGTCCCTCCCCGCAAGAAAAAACCTCCCTGCAATCGCAGGGAGGTCGGGGATAAAGGCCTCTGGCCTTCCGGATATTCCGGCGGGTTAGTATACCCACTGGAAATCTTTGACGTATAGGCTATTACCTGCACATCCATTCAAGTAATCTCCATATCGGCTGGTTGCACATGAAATAACGATAGTATAGTTTCCAGTCGGTGCCCCACTTGAATTGTCATAATAATTTAATGGAATGATTAATTCCGTCATATCCTTAACAGTTTGACTCGGATATACCACACCGTAGGCGATGATTTTCTCCTCCGCACTCAGTCCCACTTTGGTCGCCGGATTCCATACACCGGAAGGGGTTCCTTTTCCCGCAGTCGTTGCATGGCGGTTGCTCCAGTCGGTAATGCATACGACAATACTTGCTTGATCTTGCTCATCGACATTAATATAAGTGCTTGTGCCGGCTGCGGTTACAGTTCCGATCTCTGCTTTGTAGTAAAGTTTGAGAGCGGTAGGTCGTGCTGTGTAAGTGAATTTCTGTCCAAAGCTAACTGTTCCTGTTTGTTGGAATATTCCGTTGAATTTAAAAGTTCCTGTGAATAAATTTCCCGGTGCTAACTGGATGGAGCCAATGCCTGGATTTTTTGCCTGCATGTATGCTGCAGATGTACTTTCGTCATAGGTGCAAAGACTCGAAGCAAATGTATTATTCCCGCTCCCCCAAGAGGTCGAGGATGTGTTTGAGGTTGTGAAGCAACTTGAACTTGACGAGAATCCCGAAAAAATAGGATCACCTTCATTATTTGCAGGAGTGAATATATTTTGTTCAAGGACAATACCGTCTACCAACAACTGATATTCATATTGTTTTTTTGCAAAGAGGCCTGTTTTGTTATTTGCAGTGTAGATTGTGAGCCCTGCTTCATTTTCACCAGATGTCCATGTCGGTTTGATTGTAGCGGTATAGTTCCCGTCACTATTGGAAACAACTTCTGCTGTATTCCATTCCGTTTCACCTTTAATCCTGTATTGTAAAGATACGGATTGCGCATTTTTATCTATGTTGTTGATAGTCAGAGATGCTGTGTTAGCCCAAAGGTCTGTTTTTTCGAGCGAGACTTTTGTTGGCATTTGGAATTTCAGTTCTTGGGTTGTAGTTTGTCCTGCGAGGTCTGTTACAACTACCTCGAAAACATGCATGCTGCCGGCAGGAGCTCCAATGGATTCAATTAATGGAATCAGCAGTGTGATATTGAAATCAATGGATTTTTTATACTGTATTTGGCTGCAGCAACTTAATCCGAGGTCATCTTCGTATGATACGGGTAAATTTTCTGATAGTACTTTATCAGTGAAAAGATTGAGTTGGCTAATGCTGAGAGAATTGAGTATTTCGGAAGAAACATTAACTACAAGATTGGCAATTCCGCCCGGGGCATTAATTTTAATATTTGCCTGATAATCTGTTCCGCATTTTGTAATATCATGTACTGCATCCATATCTTCCCCCAGCCATACGAGCGACGGGGCGTCGATGGGGGCGAACTGCAGGTCGGAGACCGCTTTCGTATAGAGCGTTCCGGCTTTGAAGGCTTCGGTGCGGTTGACCGTGACCGTAGCCATCTGGTTGTCGGAGCCGATTACGTCGAGCGTCAGCGTGGGGTAGAGGTCGGCCGGGACGTTGAAGAAGGCTTCGACCTTGTCGGCGCTCGCCCCATCGGGCGTGTATTGCAGTGCGATGACGTTCGACTGGTCGGTTGTGCTGAGGGTGGCAGCCGTTTCGGCACCTCCGTTCTCGAGGGCGAGATCGAGGCTCGAGGCCGAAAGCTTTTGGGTTTCCCCGCCGGCGGTCAGCAGCAGGTATTTCACCTTGTCGGCCTGCGTGGCGATGGAGAAATCGAGGATCGACGTGAGGCGGTGCAGCGTGAAAGCTACGGGGTTGCCGTCCACTTTGCCCGCCTCGTCGGCTGCGCCGTATGCCTGGGGAGTAGCGACCAGCGCGTCGTAGGCGCTGTTGAAATCGTTGCCCGTCTGCGTACGCAGGTTCCCGAACGGGAGGTTGGCCGTGGTACCTGTGACCTGCGCGTGGGGGAAGAACGCATAGTAATTGCCGCCGCCCGCTACGAAATCGTTGAGCGAACCTTCGAATGCGGCCGAGGCGGTGTTGTAGTCGAACTTAGCGGCTGTGGCGGGTGCCGTGCCGCCGGTTTTGACCGGCAGGATGCCCAGGGCGTCGCCGGCTTCCCATTCGGCCGTGAAGACGCTTTCGCCGACATTGATGTTGGCGCGGGTGCCGTCGTTTTCGGCGACATTGGCATAGACTTTAATAAGCGAACCGTTGCTGGTTTCCGGAGTGGCATTCGCCTCGTCGAACTTGTTGCAGCCGGCCAGCAATACGAGGGCGGCTGCACAGAAGAGCGGTTTAAGAATTTTTTTCATGGCGCTGCGGTGTTAGGCTTCGTCGGATTCGCTCATGAAGCTGTCGTCATAGGACATCGGACTAACAGGCCCGCTTGGATTTGATGTGGCAAACCCCTTTTCAGTCGTAATCTCGATTACTTCGATGGTAGGGACAGAGTACTTCCCCCCCCCTTGTTTGGCTAATTCAATTCCCATGATATGCAATAGTTTAAAGTTACGTAACAAAAGTAGATTCGCGTAGCCGTAAATGAAAATAAATTCAATGAACCGGAGGATTTTTCCAATGAATCAGCCGATTTGAGGGATGGCGGCCGGACTGAAATGATAAGATGAAAAACGTAAAAGTATGTACGGTGGACAAAAAAGGCCATCCGGGAAATCCGGATGGCCTTGTGACGAGGGTGCCCCTGTCTGTTATTTCACGTATTTGTCGAGCCAGCCGAAGAATTCGCGGTTCCAGACGAGCGAGTTCTGGGGTCTGAAGACCTGGTGCGCCTCGTTTTCGAATTCCACCAGCCGCGCCGGGATGCCGCGCACGCGGGCTGCCGTGAAGGCTTCGAGCGACTGCGTGTAGGGGATGCGGAAATCGTACTCGCCCGTGAAGATCAGAATCGGCGTGTCCCATTTGCTGACGAATTTGTGCGGCGAATTGGCGTAGGAGCGCTGTGCGACCTGGTTCGACCGATCCCAGTAGGGGCCTCCGTAGTCGTTGTTGATGAAGAACAGTTCTTCGGTCTCGCCGTACATCGACTCGAAGTTGAAGATGCCGCAGTGGGCGATGAACGCCTTGAAACGCTTTTCGTGGCAGCCGGCCAGGAAGAATACCGAGTAACCGCCGTACGATGCCCCGACGCAGCCCATGCGGGTTTCGTCGGCCCACGGCTCCCCGGCCACGTCGTCGATGGCCGAGAGGTAGTCGCGGATGTTCTGCCCCGCGTAGTCGCCCGATATCTGGTCGAGCCACTCCTGCCCGAACGAGGGCAGGCCGCGGCGGTTGGGCGCCACGACGACGTAGCCCTGCGCGGCCATCAGCTGGAAATTCCAGCGGTAGCTCCAGAACTGCGACACGACGCTTTGCGGGCCGCCCTGGCAGTAAAGCAGGATGGGGTACTTCTTGTCCGGGTCGAAATCGGGCGGCAGGATCACCCACGTCAGCATCTGCTTGCCGTCGGTGGTCTTCACCCAGCGTTTCTGCACCTCGCCCATCCTGATGTTGTCGTAAACCGGTTTGTTGATGGCCGAAAGCTGCGTCAGCGTGCCGTCGGCGGGGTCGACGCCGAAGAACTCGGTGGCCATCGAGATCGTGCACATTTCGGCGACGATCCTATCGCCGGCCATCGAGAAGGCGTTGATGTCGTGGTCGCCGCGGGTTACCACCTCTACCTCGCCTACGGAGGGTGAGATGCGGCAGATCTGGTGTGTCGCCTCGATCGGTGCGATGAACCAGATGCGGTCGTTGCCCTCCCAGACGACGTTCATGGCGTTGTAGTCGAAATCCTCCGTCAGATCCTGCATCTCGCCCGTCCGGCAGTCGTAGAGGAACAGGCGTGCCTTGTCCGACTCGTTGCCTGCGCGGCGCTGTGAAAGGAAGGCGATTTTCGTGTCATCGGGCGACCATACGGGGTATTTGTCGTAACCGGCCATGACGGCCTTGTCGCTTGCGACGGGCTCCCCGGTATTGACATTGACCGGCTTGCAGATGTTCTGCGTCACGCCGCTTTCGAGCACATAGACGAAGATGTCCGAGTCGGTCGAAACGGCGTATTCTGTGCCGGTGAGCGGCTTGCAGGTATAGGCCAGCATCGTTCCGGCGTTGTTCCAGGCGATTTCGGCCATGTCGAAATAGGGCGCCAGCGGGGCGTCCCACTGTGCATCGGGCATGATGTCCGTGCCTCCCGTCACGAGGCCCTTGCCCAGTTCGCCGATGAAGATATGGCGGTAGGAGCCTTCGTCCCAGTAGTCCCAGTGGCGGGCCATCAGGTCGTCGTAGATGCGGGCCTTCGACTTGTCCATGTCCTTGTATACGTCCGACGATTTGCGCCGCGCCGTCTGCACGGCCTGTACCCACCAGATGTGCTTTTCATCGGGGCTGACACCGAATCCTTCGACGTCGGGGACACCCTCGCCCCCGCCGCTGCCCGTAACCTGGGTCGCGTCGCCGCCAGCGGCGTTCATCCGCCACACCTGCATCGAGCCGCTGCGATCCGACAGGAAATAGATTTTCCGCCCGTCGGCACTCCACTTGGGATCGGCGTTGTTCGACGCCGTGTCGGTAAGGCGCGTCACGGCGCCCGATGCCATATCCTGCACCCAGATGGTCGTCACGCCGCGGTTTTGGGCCATGTTGTAGTCGGTTTGCGCATAGAGGAGCGTCTTGCCGTCGGGCGAGAGCGACGAGGAGCCTGCACGGCTCATTTTCCACATCACCTCGGGGGTGAGCCTGCCTGCGGCGATTTCGTCGGCCGTCAGGGCGTTGTCGATCGTAAGCGGTTGCGGGCGCCTGTCGTCGCATGCGCCCAGTCCCACAGCTGCAATAGCCATAAAAAGGAGTAATTTTTTCATTTTGGTCGGGGTTTCTTCTATATTATTCGTATTTTCGCGTTCAAATCGAGCCAGCATGGACTATACCGTATATTTTGCAGATAAAGCCGTGGTTTTCACTGCGAAGACCCCTGGCGAGGGATGGTATGCCGTGACGCCCGCACCGGACGGCGGCATATCACGAGCGAAGGTAACGAAAATTCTCGAATCGTACAACAAGGCGGCTGTCGTCACGCCCGATCCCGGGGCGGCGTTCGGGGCCTTTGCCGCGGAGTTCGCGCTTATAGAGGCGGCGGGCGGCGTGGTGGTCAACGATTGCGGCCAATGGCTGATGATCCGCCGCAACGGCCGCTGGGACTTGCCCAAGGGGCACCTCGAATGCGGCGAGCGGATCGAGGAGTGCGCGGCCCGCGAGATCGAGGAGGAGACGGGTGTCCGCGCCGGGGTGGTGCGACCCCTGTGCGATACGCTGCATGCCTATTATTTCCCCAAGACCGAACGCTGGGAGCTGAAACGCACCCACTGGTACGAGCTGCATACGGCATCCTGTGCCCGGCTTGTGCCTCAGGCCGAAGAGGGGATTGAGCAGGTGGTGTGGTGTACGCCCGCGGAGGTCACCCGCAACCTGCGGGATGCTTTCCCGACGATCCGCTGCGTGGTGGCGGCGATGGGAAAGTAGCGCGGCGGCGATCATAGGGGTTGGGGTGACGCCGGGTCGTTCCGGCCGTCTTTTCTGGCCGGCGTAACCGGTGTGTTTCCCCGCCCTCCCCCGTGGCTTTCTCTTCGGAGCCTTCCCCTGACCTTCCCCAGATCTTTTCCCTGATACTTATCCGGCGATGCCCGGCGGAGCCCGTACCGGTTCCCGTCAGGCGAACAGGTCGTTGAGCGATTCGCTCATGCTCGGATGGGTGTAGATCGAATTGCTCAGGTCGTGTGCCGTGACGCCGTGCTTCATGGCTGTGGCGACGGTGTTGATGACTTCGCCCGATTCGGCTCCGAAGAGCGTGCACCCCAGTATCTCGTCGGTCTTGGCGTCGATGACGGCTTTGAGCACACCCTCCGTCGAACCCAGTATCCGCGAACGCGGGAATGCCGCGACGGCGATCCTGTTGACGCGGATGTCGCGCCCGGCCTTGCGTGCCTCCTCTTCGTGCATGCCCACATGCGAGAGCGTCGGTTCGATGAAGACCGAATAGGGAACGGGGCCCCGGTTGGCCGTGGTGCGGGCTCCGTCGCCCAGCAGCACGTCGCGTATGATCCGGAAGTCGTCCAGCGAAACATAGGTGAATTGCAGCCCGCCCGTCACGTCGCCTGCGGCGAAGACACGGGGAGCCGTCGTGCGCAGGTGTGCGTCGACCCTGACGGCACCCCGGTCGTCGGTTTCGATCCCGGCGGCCTCGAGGTTCAGCCCTGCGGTGGCGGGGCGGCGTCCCGTGGCGAGCAGCACGGCGTCCCCGTCGATTTCGTATTTTCCGCCTGTCTGTGTGTCGGCCACGGCGACCCTGACGCCCCCGGCGGTGTCGCTCACCGATTCGACCCGCGCGCCTATGCGGAATTCGATGCCCTTTTTTTCCAGCGCCTCCCGTACGGCGGCCGCAATGTCGCGGTCTTCGCGCGGGATCAGCTCCGCAAACCCTTCGAGCACGGTGACTTTCGATCCGAATGAGGCGTACATCGAGGCGAATTCCAGCCCGATGTATCCGCCGCCCACGATTACCAGGTGCTGCGGCAGCTCTTCGAGCTCCATGATCGAGGTGCTGGTATAGACCCGCCTGCTCTGCGCGATGCCTTCGATGGGCGGGATTACCGTCTCGGCGCCGGTGTTGATGACGATGTATTTGCCGCCGATCTGCTGCGTCCCTTGGGTGGTTTTCACGGCGACGGTTTCCGGGGAGGCGAAACTGCCTTCGCCCGTGTAGACGTCGATACGGGCGTTGTCGGCCAGCTTGTGGTAATTCTTGTCCCGCAACAGGTCGACCAGCGCCGTTTTCGAGGCGACGGACTCCCTGTAATAGTCCCGCCGCTGCCCGAAGGTCAGCGGGTGCCCTGCGGCTGCGAGCCCGGCACTGTGGATCAGGGCTTTGGTCGGTATGCAGCCGATGTTGATACAGGTTCCCCCGTACATTTTGTCCGAGCGTTCGACCATCGCGACGCTCCAATCGTGTGCGGCCAGTTCGGCGGCGAGGGTCTTGCCCGCTTTGCCGAAGCCGATGATGACGGCATCATATTGTTTCATAACTTTCCCTGTTTTAAGTTTCCCGGTGGCATGTGGCCTTCTCCGGCTCATTGTTCCCGTAATGCAAATATCGGGGTTTTATGCCGTCGGGGAAATGGCCGCACTGCCGGATGTGTTGGCAATAATTCCCGTTCGCGGGTTGCGGGGCGTTATTCGCCCGCAGGGGACTCGAACCGCAGCCGTGCGGTGTCCTTGTATTTGCGGGAAATTTCGATTTCCTGTCCGCCGACGTTGACCCGGAGGGGTGGTATTCGCCGACGTTGCTGGCCGGCGGTTTCAAGGTGTTTTTTATCTCGGTCATGTACGGAATGCTGATTTACGGGGCGTCGCTGGTTATCCGGATGCTCCAGAAACCGAAAATCTGAAGCGGGAGCGCCGGCCCTTAGAGGCCGGCGCTCCCGCTTGTCGTTTGGCTGTCATTCCGGTTTTTTCAGCAGCCGTTCCTGCACCGCATAGGCTTCGGCGATCAGTTCGGGCGGATAGTCGTACAGTTCCAGGATGCGGATTGCGTTGCGGGTCGTCAGCGGCCCCGTGTGCAGCTGGTAGTCGAAGACCAGCCGCCCGTCGACCACCTCTTCGCGGAAGTGGTGCAGTTCGTAGCCGTCGCTGTCGAGCAACTCCGCCAGCTCGATGTCGTGCGTCGATACCAGCACGATGTGCGGGCCGCGGTTGAGGTGCGCGAGGACGGCTTTCCCGGCGGCGATACGTTCGGTGGTGTTCGTCCCTTTGAACAACTCGTCGAGGGCGAACAGGCAGGGGACGGAATCCTGTGAAGCTTCGAGGAAGCGTTTGACGGTCAGCACCTCCTGCAGGTAGTAGCTCGTGCCTTCGGCGATGTCGTCCGAAATGCGGATCGAGCTCAGCAGCCGCATGTACGGGGCCGTATAGGAGCCGGCGAAGCATATGTCGAGGGTCTCGGCCGTCAGGGCGTTGAGCACCAGCGTGCGGATGAAGGTCGTCTTGCCCGACATGTTGGAGCCGGTGAGCAGCAGCCCCGTGCCGTCGAGGACGAGCGTATTGGGCACGCAGCCGTCGATGAGCGGATGTACGACCTGCTCGGCCTTCAGGTATTTTCCGTCGACGAACTGCGGGCGGCAGGTCTGGGTTTCGCTGCGCAGGCGTGCGACGGAGATTGCGGCATCGGTCTCCCCGATGAAGCGGAACATGCCGTGGATCGCATCGCGCCGGGCCGTGATGCTGCCGATAAAGCGCTGGAAGAGGATCACCTCGATATTGAAGGCGACTTTGGCCAGCTCGATGAAAAGCCATGCGATGGCGGCCAGCTCGTTTGCGGAGTCGCCCTGCGTCCCGACCACGCGGCTGCGGCGTTCGACCTCGGCGACCTGCCGGATTTGTCCGGTGGCCTCCTCCGTGCCGGGCACCTCTTCGACAGCCAGTTCCCGGGCTGTGCGCAATGCCAGCGAAAGTTGTTTTACGGCCGAGCCGTAGAGCGAGACATTGAGCTTGTTGCTGTAATGGATATAGAGGTTCACGGCGAAGATAGCCATGAACAGCAGCAGCGACAGCGGGTAGAACGGGGCGGCGAGCAGCGTCGCCACGGCGAGCAGGGTGAGCGGGTATACCCAGGCGAAATAACGGACTTTGGCCGGTGTGTCGAAAATCAGGTTTTGCAGCCCGTAGGCATCCTCGTCGGTGAGCCGGGAGAGGGATTCGGTGCAGCTGGCCGCAAGTTCCCCGTTGCGGGAGAAACAGTCCGTGCTGCGGCCGAAAGCCTCGGCATCCTCCTGTCCCCGGAGCGTGCGTATGCGGGCATAAAGGCATTGCTGCCCGACTTTCGAGGTCGTGCGGTCGATGCGCTCGAATACGGCGTTGAGGTCGAGGTCGGCCGTGGTTTCGGCGTCGATCGTATGGCTGGCGTCCTCCGCCGGGCAGTTGTAGAAATAGCGGCTGATCAGGTTGAAGTCGCACGGCGGGCGCTCTCCGGCGGGAAGCGCCGAAGGCCGGAAAAGGGCTGATAGATAGCTTGTCGGTTTCATAATCGCGTGCGTTTATTAGGTTTTTCGTGTGCGCGTCGCGCCGACGAATGCTTGCGTGATCCTTGCCTGAGCCTGCGGTACGGCGTCATACCGCCTTTGGCTGCGTGTTCCCAGGCCTGTGCCGCAAACATCCCTCCTCCGCCCGGAATCATCGCCCCGGGGCATCGTGTCTGCGGAGCCGTGCCCGATTTGCAGGGGCTGTGCCGGACTTTGTTTGCCGTCCGTTCAGACCTGCGGGGCGGCGTTCATCGCCCGGGCGATCCCCTCGGCGATCTGATCCAGCGCCCCCTGCAGCTTGTTGCCGATCATCATCTTCATCATCATGTTCAGGTCGATGCGCAGCACCAGCCGCAGGCGGGTGTCCGCGGCGGAGACTTCCTGCAACTGGATCCAGAATGCGAAATCCATCGGTACGCCCCCGTCGTCGCCGACGACCTTGACGTATTTGCCCGGCTCGCGCTCCTCCATGCGGAGTTTCACGGTGAAGCCTTTGGCCTTGAACGAACAACTGTCCTCGGTAGCCTGCCACTCCTCGACCTTGTCGGCAAGGGCGGGCGTGAGGTTGTCGAAACGGCTGATGACCGCGTAAATCTGTTCCGCGGGACGCAAAACCTGTTGTTGCTTGGAGATATATTCTTGCATTGCGTGTGTAAAACTTGTATGAAATGTGTTTCAGAAATCGGATGCGGTTTCGGGCGCTGCAAAGATAGCGTTTTTTTGCATGACGCGCAAAACCGGCGCTATTCCGGCCGGGGAAAGAAGGCCGCCCGGTAGCGGGCGATGTCCAGGTCGTCGGCGATCTTGCGGGCGAAGAGGTACGGAACTTCCGCCGCCGTGTCCCGTGCCTGCAGCAGCCGGGGCAGGTCGTTGGTGCCGAATGTTTCCGGATGGGGCGCCCCTTCTCCGACCCATCGGGTGAAGACGAGGGGACGGCGCGTATTCGCACCGGCGAATTCGGAAATGCCCATCAGGGTCTGGAAAAAGATCTCGTCGCCGCAGTGCGAGTGTCTGAATGCGCGGATATAATCGGGGTGGGTGCGCAGATAATCGAACACAAAATCCCGGAAGCGGTCGGTGACGACGATCCAGTTGGAACCCTTTTCGAGCGGCGGCAATGTCCTGAAATAGGGGTTGTCCCCGGGGCGCAGCCGTTTGTAGAGCCTTTTGCGGAAATAGCCCGGCAGGTGCCCGATCCAATCGTTCCTGTCGGGGTAGTGGCACCACTGCATCTTCTGCGTCAGCTCGGTGATGTGCAGTTCGGGCTGCATGTCCGCGAACTGCCGCGGGTAGCACGCTTCGAGGAAATCGTGTATCTGCCCGCAGGGGCGTAGCGGCAGGGTGTCGCCCGAGAGAATGGCGATGTAGCGGTAGTCGCCGTTACAGGTGGCCCGGAGCAGTTTGAGCATGCAGTCGATCTGGCCGTACTCGCCCCAGTACACCTTGCTGCGCGGGTGGATGAAACGTGCCAGGGGACGCAGCGGCGCAAAATCCCCGATGTCGGATTTCGCATCGACATGGATGAAAATATCCGCTTCGGGGTGCTGCAACTGTCGGCACAACTCCTGCAGGACAGGGGTGTATTTATGGCATTCGATGCAGAATGCGATGCGGAAACCGTCTGCCATGGTCGTAGTGTCGCGGGGCGTTGGCCGGGCTTCAGTCGATTTCGAACGTGCGTGCCGTGTCGCTGTCGACGGTGATGCGCACCGTCATCACGTTCTCGGGCAGGAGCTGCTCGATCTTTTCGGGCCATTCGACCAGGCAGAGGTCGCCCGAGAAAAAATACTCTTCGTAACCGAAATCATAGGCTTCGCGGATGTCGTTGATCCGGTAGAAATCGAAATGATGGATACGGCGGTTGCCCTTGCCCTTGTACTGGTTCACGATGGCGAACGTAGGACTGGTTACGGTGTCCGTGGCGCCCAGTTGGGCTGCGATCTCGCGGATCAGCGTGGTTTTGCCCGCGCCCATTTCTCCGCGCAGTGCGACTACCGTGCGGCGGCCGAGCGCTTCGATGACCGCCTCGGCGACGTCCGGCAGTTCGTCCTGCGAGGTGATGTGGATCGTTTTCATATTACTGCTTGGGTTTTAAGACGATATAAGGTACGATCATTTCTTCCATCGAGATGCCGCCGTGCTGGAACGTGTTGCGGTAATAGCGGATGTGGCGGTTCGCATCGTTGTTGTAGACCAGGAAATCCGAATTGTAGGCGAAGATATAGCTCGACGTGAGGTTGCTCGACGGCAGCTGTACGTCCTCGGGTTTCAGGATCTCGTAGACGTCGCGCGAGTTGTAGGCCAGGTTGCGCCCCGTCTTGTAGCGCAGGTTGGCCGAGGTCTCGCGGTCGCCCGTCACCTTGACGGGGTTGTCCACGCGGATGGTGCCGTGGTCGGAGGTGATCACGACCGTGTGCCCCCGCTCCGAGAGGAGCTTGAGGATGGTGTAGAGGTCGGAGTGCTCGAACCACGAGCGCGTCAGCGACCGGAATGCCGCGTCGTCCTCGGTCAGCTCGCGGATGATGTCGGTCTCGGTACGGGCGTGCGAGAGGATGTCGAGGAAGTTGTAGATGATCACCGAGAAATCGGCGTCGTACACTTTTTGTATATTGTCGACCAGCCTGCGGCCCTGTTCGGGGCGCACGAGCTTGTCGAACGAGAATTTCCAGTTCTTCCCGTTCTGGGCCATCAGCCGTTTGAGGAACTCCTCCTCGTACTGGTTCTTGCCGCCTTCCTCGTTGTCGTTGAGCCATTTGTTGGGCATCAGCTTGTCGATGGCCAGCGGCATCAGGCCGGCGAAGATGGCATTGCGGGCGTATTGCGTTGCCGTGGGGAGGATGGCGCAGTAGAAATCGTCGAGCGCCACGTCGTAGTAGCCCCGCAGCAGCGAGGAGATCGACCGCCACTGGTCGTAGCGGAAGTTGTCGATCAGCAGCAGCGTGGTCTTCGGGTTCTCGTCCGCCACCGGGAAGATGTTGGTGCGCATGAGCGTGTGTGACATCACGGGGGTGTCGTCCGAGCGCTTGTTGATCCAGTTGTAGTAGTTGCGGCGTACGAACTTGCAGAATTCCTGGTTCGCCTCGGTCTTCTGGTAGGTGAGCACCTCCTTGATGCCCTGGTCGGTGGATTCCGAAAGCTCGACCTCCCAGTTGGTGAGCTTGCGGTAGAGCGAGCACCAGTCCGAAAAGGTCTCGGCCATCTGCAGCGACGAGGAGATACGCCCGAATTCCGACCGGTAGTCGGCCGTGGTCTGCTCGGTGACGAGCTGCTGCTGGTGCACGTTCTTCTTGATCGAGAGCAGCACCTGATTGGGGTTGACGGGTTTGATGAGGTAGTCGGCGATCTTCGAGCCGACGGCCTTGTCCATGATGTTCTCCTCCTCGCTCTTGGTCACCATGATGACGGGCGTCGTGGGGCGCACCTCCTTGATCTTGGGGAGGGTCTCGAGCCCCGTCATGCCGGGCATCATCTCGTCGAGGATTATCAGGTCGTAGGCGCCTTCGGCCGCCATGTCGATCGCGTCGTAGCCGTTGTTGCAGGTGTCGACTTCGTAGCCTTTCTGTTTGAGGAACAGGACGTGGGGCTTCAAGAGTTCGACCTCGTCGTCCACCCAGAGTATTTTGACCATACGGTTATCGGATTTTAGTTCGCAAAATTAGTTATTTTATTATCAAACGCAAAAACCGGGCGTTTATTGGGTCGGCGGGATATTATCCGCGGTTCCGGGGCGTAAATCGCCTCCGGGACGGCTTGCAGCGGCGTGCCGGAGAGCCCTTCCCCGGGAATCGGTGCTCGAACCCGGGCGGGGCGAGGATGCCGTCCCCTCCGCTGCTCGTGTGGAGGGCTGCATGCCGGATGCCGGCGGGCGCGGGCGGGCAGCCGCACCGGCATCCGGGAGGGGGTTGGCCGTGCCGGGACTCTTCGGGCGCAATGATGCCCGGAAAAGGCTCCTCCCGTTTCGGCGGGTTTGTGGCTAATGTATTGATTATGAGCGATTATTCCGCGCGGCTCGCTCCGGTGTGCCGTCCGGATATAATTGCCTGGCACATAATATTTTAATTTTCCGCCGAGTTTTGCCCGATATTTGTTATCCTCTTGTTCTAGTGGCTGGTAGGGGACTGCCGGAAAAATAATGAAAAAAAGTTGCGGTTTATTGGCTAAAATGTAAATAAAGCGTATATTTGCAGTCCGAATGTCTTCACACGAACTTAATAATTTAATACTATATAAACTATGACAAAGGCAGATATCGTAAGCGAAATCGCTAAGAGCACCGGCGTTGAGAAGGTGCAGGTTCAGGCAATCGTCGAAGCTTTCATGGATAGCATCAAGACCTCTCTGACCAACAAGAACAACGTGTATCTCCGCGGCTTCGGCAGTTTCATCGTGAAGAAACGTGCAAAGAAAGTCGCACGCAATATCTCGAAGAACACGACCATCACCATTCCGGAACATAACATCCCCGCTTTCAAGCCCGCCAAGAGCTTCGCTGCGAAGGTGAAATAATTCAATAAATAAAGAACCTCTAAAATTTAAGGACTATGCCAAACGGAAAGAAGCATAAGCGTCACAAGATGGCTACCCACAAGCGTAAAAAACGTCTGCGCAAGAACCGCCACAAGAAAAAGTAGGGTAGCACCTTAGTGCTAACGATAGATAAAGCTAAAGGAACCCCGGGTTCTTTTAGCTTTACCTATTTTCTGCGGTTTTTTGCGGCCGGGGCCCGTATCCCCGGGGGGAATGCAGATCCCCGGATAGCCGTTTGCGGACGTCAGGCCCTCTTGCAACGCAGGTTATGAGGCTGCCGCAGAGGCATTGCGACGCAGTGCCGCCGAAAAAACAGGGTATTGTCTTACCCGCCATGTTGCCGGCCGATGTGTCCGGACAATATTTTCCTTTGGAGTTCGCCGCCACTTCAGACCAAAATGCGGCCTAACCGGTTTCAGTATTCCGCAACCCCGTTTCCGGGGTGCGACACACGATATAGATGAACAGAGAATTAATCGTTAACGTCAACCCGACAGAAATCTCCATTGCGCTGTGTGAGGACAAGGTGCTTGTCGAACTCAACAAGGAGCAGTGCCAGACGGGTTTTTCCGTAGGGGATATCTACCTCGGGAAAGTACGCAAGATAATGCCCGGGCTCAATGCAGCCTTCGTAAACATCGGGCACGAAAAGGACGCTTTTATCCACTACCTCGACCTGGGAAGCCAGTTTCCCTCGTTGCAGAAGCTGGTCGCTTCGCAGCAGCCCGGCAAGCGGGGAATGCGCGTCGAGGGCATGAAGCTCGAACCGCCCGTCGAAAAGACGGGCAAGATCGGCGACTATCTTCAGGTCGGGCAAAACATCATGGTGCAGATCGCCAAGGAGGCCATTTCGACCAAGGGGCCCCGCCTGACCTCCGACATTTCGCTGGCCGGCCGCAACGTCGTGCTGGTGCCCTTTTCGTCCAAGGTGTTCCTTTCGCAGAAGATCCGCTCGGCGGACGAGAAGAAACGCCTGAAGCGCATCGCGGCTGCGGTGCTCCCCAAGAATTTCGGGGTCATCATCCGCACGGCGGCCATGGAGGCCAAGGACGAGGACATCGAGCACGACA
>ERZ857775.1674-NODE-1674-length-24526-cov-6.768747_pt1 | contig 24526 bp, 21 predicted proteins | sample MGYA00519698_ERZ857775 | MGnify/ENA primary metagenome ERZ857775 (study PRJEB31778, sample SAMEA3449363) | human gut metagenome | biome: human gut; feature: human-associated habitat; material: faeces | place: United Kingdom | collected 2010/2012 ...
TCCATGAACGCAAAAATCAGATACGGCCTGTCGGCTGCCGTTCTGGCGCTGATTGGTGCAGGGGCGTCTGCGCCTGAAATCCTCGACCAGTTTCTTGACGAAAAAGAAGGTAACCACACCACGGCATACCGTGATGGTGCGGGTATCTGGACCATCTGCCGCGGTGCCATCCTGGTGGATGGCAAACCTGTCGTTCCGGGCATGAAGTTGTCGAAGGAAAAATGCGACCGGGTTAACGCCATTGAGCGTGATAAGGCGCTGGCATGGGTGGAGAAAAACATCAAAGTGCCACTGACCGAACCCCAGAAAGCGGGGATCGCGTCATTCTGTCCGTACAACATTGGTCCCGGTAAGTGTTTCCCGTCGACGTTTTACAGACGAATTAATGCAGGTGATCGCAGGGGAGCGTGTGAGGCGATTCGCTGGTGGATTAAGGACGGTGGCAGAGACTGCCGTATTCGCTCAAATAACTGTTATGGTCAGGTATCCCGTCGTGACCAGGAGAGCGCGCTGGCGTGCTGGGGAATCGACAGATAAGCAGAATATTTTGCTGAAAAATGACGTTGGCCAGCGCGGGCGGATAACACGAAATCCTGCGAACTGGCAAAATATAAGTGAATAAAGTTAGGCAGATTATTTCACGCAGAGGCACCGTAATGGTGCCTTTGTCATTTCTGCGCTTCGCACAAGCGTAAATAAACCAAAGAACCTTTCAGGATGAGCCCTGGTGGATAACCGGCAGTGGTCTGGTTAACCCTCTTTGGGCTGGTTATTCCTGTGCGCAGGGTTCATCACTAAAAGGAATCAACCATGAAAGAGATGATTTCTGTCGATCATGAAATATCCATGAGTAGTCTGGATTTTCTGAATAACATTATTAATCCAGCCCGGGCAGAAGCCGGAGAAGTCCCTCATGAACCGCGTAAGTTTCTTGCAAAAATTGAGGATGAGCTAGAGCTTGATGGAACCGGAAAAAAATTCCGGTTAAACAATAACCAGACAAGAACGGCATACTATGATCTGGATTTTGACCAGATGATGCTCGTTGGCATGAGGGAGTCAAAGGCCGTTCGTCGTTCTGTGCTGGCAAGACTCAAAGCGATGCATGGTATTCAGATCCCCCGGACTTTACCTGAGGCGTTGCGATTTGCGGCAAAACTGGCTGAACAGAAAGCAGTGCTGGAAAATCAACTGGCAATAGCAGCGCCGAAGGCTGAATTTGTTGATAACTATGTTGAAGCATCTGGTCTGATGGGATTCCGGGAAGTTGCTAAGTTACTCGGTATCAAAGAAACCGATTTCCGGCTGTTTTTGTTGGAGAACGGAATAATGTATCGCCTCGCTGGAAAAATGACGCCTTACTCGCATCACCTGGATGCGGGGCGGTTTAGCGTGAAAACGGGCGAGGCGGGCAATGGTCATGCTTTTACGCAGGTTAAATTCACCCCAAAAGGTGTTCAGTGGATTGCTGGTCTGCTTGCTGCATGGAGAGCTACCGCAGCATGAAGATGATAAAAATGGACTGGAAATTTTTGCTGGTCTGGCTGATTCCGTTTTTATGGGTGGTTGCCCGGTTAATTACTGCTATTAAGAGGTAAAGATGTCAGACAAACTCATAATGCTGGCGAAGGGCCTTTGTGTAATCGTCGGTATTTCATTTTCACTAATGCTGGTTGCTCTTTTTCTTTCCATGGCCTGGATGATGTTGTCTTCGTCGGGGCTGCTGGGGTGAACATAAACCGAATGCTTTCCGCGTTTATCGTTATTCTGCTGGTGGCCTGTGGAGCGCTGTGGATGGCAACAGACCATTACCGTGATAACGCGATTACCTACAAAGCGCAGCGCGATAACAAAGCCAGTGAACTGAAGCTGGCGAACGCAACCATTACTGATATGCAGGTGCGCCAGCGCGATGTTGCTGCGCTCGATGCAAAATACTCGAGGGAATTAGCCGATGCGAGAGCTGAAAATGAAACTCTGCGTGCTGATGTTGCCGCTGGTCGTAAGCGCCTGCGGATCAACGCCACCTGCTCCGGTACCGTGCGTGAAGCCACCGGCACCTCCGGCGTGGATAATGCAACCGGCCCCCGACTGGCAGACACCGCTGAACGGGATTATTTCATCCTCAGAGAACGGTTGATGACAATGCAGAAGCAGCTGGAAGGGGCACAGGAATATATCCGCACTCAGTGCCTGAAATAAGTTTTGCTGATGCGCCGTATCGTCGCCGTATTCCCGCATTAACAGAGACCGCAGCCACCTTATCTGCGTGAGTGTGCGGGGATAATCAAAAACGATGCACACCGGGTTTTCTCATTTTTCACGAGATGGGAGCGATTTCCCGCGAAGCCGCCTGTCCGGTGCGGTGGTGGAAGAAACCGGATAAAACAACCGCATTGTGCAAATATCGTTCAAATATGGTGCTGCTGTGTGAAATCTGAAAAATCACAGCGGTCATTATGCATCAGTTTTTAACACAGGACGTCAGAACGTGACATGGCAAAGCTGGACTGGAAAAAGCTGGAGCAGGCATTCCGACGCGAACATGCCGAAACGGGAATAACATTACTGGACTGGTGCCGGAAGAAAAAGATTAATTACAACACCGCCAGAACCCGTATAAAAATGGGCAAAATCGATCATGAAATTGATCATAAAACCGATCATGAAATCGATCATGACATCTCAGATGAAGAACCCTGCAATGACGCGGGTTCCAGCGATGAAAAATGCGCAAAAAACTCTGAAAAAAACTGCGCAAATTCGGCAGAAACGAAACGGATTCGTGGTTCCCGACTTTTACCACCTTCAAACGCTTTTTCTCAGCGAAACACCCACGCCGTAAGACACCGTGGATAACGACCTGCAGGACCAGTGTGCGATAGTGCATCTTGCCGGTGCCCGCGGTGATTTTGTTGCTGACGACACCATTCTGCCAACGGCAGATCACCCTGAATTCAAAAAAATCATGATCAACGACGTACTGCCGCCGACGTATGACCGTCATTTTTTTGGTGGTGATGCGACGAGTTTTGACGGTATTGATCAGTCAGACCTGTTCACCCTTGGGCTGGTCGATAATCTCTCGCTGTTTATTGACGAGATGGCCCATCCGTTACAGCCGGTGCGTCTGTCCGGAGATGAACTGCATGGCGAAGATCCGTATTACGTCCTGTACGTTACGCCGCGTCAGTGGAATGACTGGTACACCTCAACTTCCGGCAAGGACTGGAACCAGATGATGACGCGTGCCGTGAACCGTTCAAAAGGGTTTAATCATCCGTTGTTCAAAGGCGAATGTGCGATGTGGCGCAATATCCTGGTCCGCAAGTATGCGGGGATGCCGATCCGTTTCTATCAGGGGTCAAAGGTTCTGGTATCGAAAAACGACCTGACGGCAACCACAGAAGAGAAGCAGGCCGCAACCAACATTGACCGCGCCATGCTGCTGGGTGCTCAGGCACTGGCGAATGCGTACGGTCAGAAGGGCGGCGGTCACTTCAACATGGTTGAGAAGAAAACGGATATGGATAACCGTACTGAGATAGCAATCAGCTGGATCAACGGTCTGAAAAAAATCCGTTTCCCGGAGAAGAGCGGCAGGATGCAGGATCACGGTGTGATTGCTGTTGATACCGCAGTGAAGCTCTGATTTTTCCTTTCCTCATGCCGGGTTATCGCCCGGCTTTTTCAGGAGTCATTAATTATGGCAAAGACCATCCTTGCCCCGTCACTGAGTGAACGGGTCTATACCGTGGTGGGTTACTGATATAAACCTTCCGGCCCGCGTCATGCGGGCTTTTTTATCCGGGGAATTATATGAGCGAAAAAATTGCCGTTGTCTATATCGGCCCCAAACCCGTGAAAAAGGATACCCTTACCGGGAGTCGTACACTGTTCCCGCGCCTTGAACTGACTGATTTTTTGCCTTATGTCCGTCGTCATATCAGCGGTCCACTGAGCATTATGATGACGGATGCGTTATCCATGTCGGCAGTGGCATTCTGCCGTCAGTCCCTGTTGTGCCGCCGTGAGGCTACGTTGTCACCGTCAGCCGGAGAGGACTGTGTGCTGCCATATGACGCGGAGAATGAAGAGTGCGTACATATTATTCGTCTCCTCGCTGACGGGCGTGAGCTTTTTGCCGGTCATGATGTGGAAATCCGCCCGGGGCGGGTAATGCATTTTGCCTGTTCGTCCGGAGAAGTGAGTGTGCTTTATGCCATTGCTCCGAAAGCAGGGAGCCGTCAGGTGCCGGATGAACTGCGGGCATGGCCTGAAGAGGTGGCAGCAGGGGCGCTTGAACGGTTGTTTATGCAGACCGGGGTTTCATGGTCAGACCCGTCGCGTGCACAGTATTTCTCTGTGCAGTTTTCTGAGGGTATCCGTCGGGCATATCGCGATACACTGGCGACAAGTCCGTACTCCTCATACCGCAATCCTGTACGCAGGCAGAGGTTTTTCTGATGACGACGATTACAGAAATCATCGGACGTGTGAATACACAACTGGTTGACCCGATGATGGTTCGCTGGCCCCTGCAGGAATTGTGCGATTATTACAATGATGCTGTGAGGGCAGTGATTCTGGCGAGACCGGATGCTGGCGCAAGCCTGGAAACAATCAGTTGTGTTCCTGGCGCCCGTCAGGTTTTGCCCGATGGTGTAATACAACTTCTTGACGTGATATGCCTCAGTGACGGTAGTGCAGTCAGACCATTATCCCGGGAGGTGCTGGATGCGCAGTATCCTGAGTGGCCCACAATGAAGGGTATTCCTGAATGTTTTATCAGCAACGACCTGTCCCCGCGCGTATTCTGGCTGTTTCCTGCTCCTGACAAAGAGATAAGTATTGATGCAGTGGTAAGCCGGATACCGGAGGCAGAGTATGTTCTGACGCAGGACGATGATACGCCAGTTCCACTGGAAGAGGCTTATGTTAACCCACTGGTGGAGTGGATGTTGTTTCGCGCTTTCAGTAAGGATGCTGCCGGTGGCGCAGAATCGGGGCTGGCTGCGCAGCATTATCAGAGTTTTGTTGAGCAACTTGGGATCAAACAGGGGGCAGACAGTGCATTGTCTGCCCGTAAAAAAGTGTTTAACGGAGGTGGAGTGTGAGTGTTGTTGTTTCGGGGACGCTGAAATCTCCTGATGGTGAGGCGATATCAGGAGCAAATATTACCCTGACGGCGCTGACAGTTTCACCGGATGCGCTCAGCGGCACCAGTGCGTCGGCAGTGACCCGTGAAGGTGGATATTACGGAATGACGATGGATCCGGGGGAGTATGCGGTTTCGGTGACGGTGAAAGGGAAGACTGCTGTCTACGGACGTGTGCGTATTGAGGGGACCGAAAGTACGGTGACGCTCAATATGCTGTTACGCCGCAGTCTTGTTGAGGTTAGCATACCCGGAGAACTGCTGACAGATTTCCGGCAGATACAGAATAATGTGGCTGATGACCTTGCCACTATTCGTCGCCTGAATGAAGACACGGCGACAAAAAACGCTCAGGCCACACAGTCAAAAGAAAGTGCAGCAGCCAGTGCGAAGAGCGCATCTGACAGTGCAAAGACGGCAACCAGCAGGGCGGCTGAAGCCGGACAAAAAGCGACTGATGCCACTGAGGCTGCGACCCGTGCAGTCACAGCAGCGGGGAATGCAGAGGAAAGCTCGACCCGTGCCGGAGAGTCTGAAAAAGCCGCCGGAGCTGATGCAGAAAAAGCCAGACAGCATGCTGAAAAGGCCAGGCTGGCGCAGGAGAGCGCCGGAGAGATCCTTAAGCGGGCAGAGGCTGCCACTGTCAGTGCTGAAGAGGCCAGACGTATGGCTGAGAATGCACGGGGGCCCCGGGGGCCTCAGGGAGAAACTGGTCCGAAGGGGGATGTCGGTCCTAAAGGCGAAACAGGTCCAGTGGGCCCTCAAGGGCCCGCAGGGCCGAAAGGTGAGCGTGGTGACGTTGGTGCTCAGGGGGCTGTAGGGCCCGCTGGTCCGCGTGGTGAGAAGGGCGAACAGGGGGAGCGAGGACCGCAGGGAATACCAGGCCTGAAGGGGGATACCGGAGAGCGGGGGCCTAAAGGGGACCAGGGGGATATGGGGCCAAAAGGCGAGAAAGGTGATCCGGGAGGTCCTGCAGGCCCGCAAGGTCCTAAAGGCGAACGAGGAGAAGCCGGACCACAGGGACCGATGGGAGCACGAGGTGAGCGTGGGGAGACTGGCCCCCGAGGTGAACCTGGTCCTGCAGGTCCGAGAGGCGAACGAGGAGAGACCGGACCTCAGGGACCTCGTGGAGAGCCAGGTCCGGCAGGCAGCGCTGCAAATGTGGCTGATGCAACGACGGCACAGAAGGGAATTGTGCAGTTAAGCAGCGCAACGGACAGTGATGATGAAACGAAGGCTGCCACCCCGAAAGCGGTGAAAGCGGCAATGGATGTGGCAAATGAAGCGAAAACAAAGGCAGAAGAGGCTGCAGCAGGAGGTGGTGTTCCCGGTCCGAAAGGAGATAAAGGGGACACGGGGCCAGCAGGTCCGGCTGGGCCGAAGGGTGATAAGGGAGAGCGCGGTGACACCGGCCCTGTCGGGGCAACCGGCGAACGGGGACCGGCAGGTGATGCTGGTCCGGCAGGCCCGCAGGGGCCGAAAGGTGACAGGGGAGAGCGGGGAGAGACCGGTCTGACGGGAAATGCAGGTCCACAGGGTCCAAAGGGAGATACCGGTGCGGCAGGCCCGGCAGGCCCACAGGGACCGAAAGGAGAAACAGGTGCGGCTGGCCCGGTGGGGGCAACCGGACCTCAGGGGCCGAAGGGCGACCCGGGGGAGACGCAAATACGGTTCCGTCTGGGGCCGGGAAACATTATTGAGACAAACAGCAATGGCTGGTTCCCGGATACAGATGGCGCACTCATCACCGGACTGACCTTTCTTGACCCCAAAGATGCCACACGGGTTCAGGGTTTTTTTCAGCATTTGCAGGTCAGGTTTGGTGACGGGCCGTGGCAGGATGTTAAGGGGCTGGATGAAGTGGGCAGTGATACAGGCAGAACAGGAGAATGACATGAACATACTAAAAAAACTTATGCAGCGTCTGTGTGGTTGCGGAAAGCATGATGACCGTGAACACGGGGAGTTACTTACAGCACAGCTGCGACTGGGGCCGGCAGACATCCTGGAGTCAGATGAGAATGGCATTATCCCGGAGCAGGACAGGGTAATCACGCAGGTGGTGATACTGGATGCGGATAAAAAGCAGATACAGTGCGTGGTAAGACCGCTGCAAATCCTGCGTGCTGACGGGACGTGGGAAAATATTGGCGGGATGAAATAGCCGACAGCTTCACAAAAACCGGAGTCCGGCTCCATTTTACCACCTCCACGGGAGGTGGTTGCTTGCAATCAGATGTTTCGGGCCTGTGGTTTTTGGTGTTCCCAGGTAAGTGGTTATGATTTTGTGTTGTGTATTTCTGTTTCTATTGTTTTAGATAACCATGTGAGCTCAGATGCTGAGAGTTTTAAATGTGGGGATCTTTCTCCTGCGCCGGGTGGGCTCATGTCAAAACAGCATGATCTTCTGTTGAGTACTGTGTAGCCATTTATAGTGCATGTTGTTGAGATCAGCGTACAATTCTTCGGTACTAGCTTGTCCTGCACAGGTCCGGATATTTCTGGGTACTTTCCTTGTGGATTTGAAAATATGTTTTTAATTGAAAACGGCATCGTTCCTTATCCTTTGAACTATGAAATATTGTTTTGTGTTCTTTCGTTGTGGTTAGGTATCATTAAGAATACTTATATGTAGCTCCAGAGTATTTGGGGTTATAGTCTTTCCACTCTGGTGCGCCTAATATTTTTTCTGCTGCTATCTCTTTTCCACGCAAGTAAAACTTTATGTTTTTCATTATCTGGTCGTTGTCTTTGTGGCGATAAATCCATCGTAATTCGCTGGCAGTAATACTCTGACCATAACCATCTGACTTATTAGCAATGAGTTTGAGTGAGTTGACAAGCTCGTCCGCACAAAACATAACCGTTTTGTTGCGTGTTAATGTCTGAAACTCTAAGCCGGCCTTGCTTGTTTTTGCCCATAACTCATCAACACCACATTTTGAAAATGTCGGTCTTGTGACGTTAAACTTGCTATGATTCTTTAAAAAATCTCTAAAGCAATAACCTCGGCTATAATCATTCAGAAGTTTGCGGATGGTATTATCTGTATTATATCTGTTAGGCCTCATTCGACTCCACACTGCATTTGTTAATGTGTTTTGTGCGATAATATCTTTTTTGGATAGGCCATTAACTACTTTGATCGCCTTAACAATTTTTTCTCTTGGCCCATCAAGTCCATAGACAATGTCTCCTTGGCGAAAGTGTAAGGCTGCATCCGGTGCGTTGCCCTGAAAGGTGATATTTTTTGCTTTAACTACATCTGGGGAGAGTAGTACATTTTGTAAATCGAGATCCAGCCCATCAGGCATCCCTTCAACACCGATGTTCCACGTGGCTTTCTGTTCCGCATGAATGGTTATAGATGTCACACTCTCCGGAAGTTTCTCCGGCAGTATAATATTGCTACATCCAGTCAGAGATAGCATCTGCAGTGACGGTGATATCAGGCTATCAATGCTTGCCTGATTCTCCGGGGTATAACTACTGATGCTGAGAGATGATAGCCCGTTTGGAACATTTTTTATGCTGTCTGTGGCGTGACCTCTTATCTCAAGATGACGGACGCTCTCTGGTACTCCCGATATGTGACAGTGGCAAACTGTCAGGCACTCAACACCCTCAGGTATAATATGTATAAATGGCGAATCAGTTAATTCAATATGTAGATTTTTTACGGTTGATGGCATGTCTGTGATTTGTAATTTTTCACAGTTAATGACGGAGAGGTTTTGTGTATTAACCGGCAATCCTGTAAGGGTTGTCAGGTTGTTGCAGTTTTCGATTGTAACTGATGTTATTTCGTTTGGTAACTGTGGCAGATACTCAATATCACAATCTTTGATATATAAACGACCACTGGCCCGCGCTTCTTCTATCTGAATTGGTATGATTTCGCTTTTGATGTCTGCTGATGTTTCAGCGGAATAGGAGCAGAATGTCCCGGTCGGTCGTAATTGCGATGTAGGAAGCATTGATAAATTCCATTTTTAGAAGTAAATAACAGAGTAAGTTCTATCCATACTACTAATCAGCAAGCTAATTTTAACAACCAGCAAAGCTAAGGTGTCAATATTAGAAAAGAGAGTTATATCTCAAAACCAACAGACTGTTGATTTTAACTTTTGCGAATACTTTCTCCAGTCCGTCATGCATGGATTAGGATTGCTCATTTTTATACCATTTGTTGTTTTTTATAGCGATTTGCTAAAAGGGAGAAGAAAAAACGTTCTCCAAAATTAGATTGCAACTGTTTGATTTTATGGATAGAGGCATGCTGTTTACTAGACAGTAAAAAGCATGCCAAATTTGCTATTAACCTTTTGAATATAAAGCACTAATTATCTATTTCTGTTGCCTTCTTATTCAGCAAACGAGAAGCGCGCCAGTAAACCAGCAACATCAGGCCCATTACGATAGTCAGCGTAATGCTGGTGGCTGCACCAAACGGCCAGTCACGAATATTGAGGAACTGTACCTTGATGACGTTACCGATCAGCAGGTTTTTCGCACCGCCCATCAGGTCGGATACATAGAACAGGCCCATCGCTGGCAGCATCACCAGCAGACATCCGGCAATAATTCCCGGCATCGTCAGTGGAATAATGATACGGATAAAAGTCTGTAACTTGCTGGCACCGAGATCGCGCGCCGCCTCAAGCAACGGCTTATCCAGTTTTTCGATACTGGAGTACAGCGGCATCACCATAAACGGCAGCAGAATGTAAACCAGACCGATAATCACCGCACTGGGCGTGAACATGATACGGATTGGTGTGTCGATAACGCCCAGCCAGAGCAAAAACTCGTTGAGATAGCCTTTGGTGCTGAGGAAAATTTTCAGCCCGTAGATACGAATTAATGAGTTGGTCCAGAACGGAACAATCAGCAGAAACAGCAGCAGCGGACGCACCTTGTGTGGCAACTTCGCCAGAAACCAGGCAAACGGGTAGCCCAGCACCAGGCAGGCGAGGGTGGCGATCAGCGCCATATTCAGCGAGTGCAATAGCACTTCAAAATAGAGCGGATCGAGCAGACGCGTGTAGTTATCCAGCGTAAAGACCATTTTGACAAAACTGGCGTCGTCGCGGGTCAAAAAGCTGGTGCCAATGATCATCAGGTTGGGCAGAAAGACAAACAACACAAGCCAACCGACAATAGTGACAATCACTACATTCTGGAACTTACTTGTGTTCTTCATCAGCCAGTACGACCTCCCAGCTTTCTACCCAATTAATGGCCATTTTTTGGTCGAGAGAGTGGTCAAAGTCAGGATCGTCTTCATTGAAGAATTCGCTGACCATCACCATCTTGCCATTTTCCAGTTCAACAACCGACTCCAGCGTCATGCCTTTGTAGTTACGCTCGCGAACGTAACCAATTAGCCCTTCAGCGTGGTTGTCGTCGTTAATCTCTTCAACACGTAAGTCTTCCGGGCGCAGCAGAACATGCAGTTTTTGCCCCGGTTCAACGGCGAAGTTAACGTAGATATTACATTCGCGGCCTTCAACGTTGGCGCGTACGCGCTGCTCGTCTAGACGTTCGATGACAGTGGCGTTAAACATATTGATTTCGCCAATGAAGCCGGCAACAAACAGGTTTTTCGGCTCTTCGTAGATTTCACGCGGCGTGCCGTCTTGCTCAATGCGACCATCGCGCATCACCACAATCCTGTCTGACATGGTGAGTGCTTCTTCCTGGTCGTGAGTCACGAAGACGAATGTAATGCCAAGCTTACGCTGTAACGCTTTCAGCTCGTTCTGCATTTGCTTACGCAGTTTGTAATCCAGCGCTGAGAGCGACTCATCCAGCAACAACAGACGAGGCTTGTTAACCACCGCGCGAGCAATGGCGACGCGTTGCTGTTGACCACCAGAGAGCTGATGCGGTTTGCGTTGAGCGAAGGTTTCCAACTGCACCATCCGCAGGGCTTCCATCACGCGGGGCGTAATTTCAGCAGCGGGGGTTTTTTGCATGCGCAACCCAAAGGCCACATTTTCGAACACGGTCATGTGGGGGAAAAGTGCGTAGCTTTGGAAAACAGTGTTCACATAGCGGTTTTCCGCCGGAACGTGGGTGATGTCCTCGTTATCCAGCATGATGCGTCCGGAATCAACAGTTTCCAGACCTGCAATCAGGCGAAGAACGGTTGTTTTACCGCAGCCAGAAGGGCCAAGCAGCGTGAGGAACTCGCCATTGTTGATAGTCAGATCCAGCTGGGGAATGACCTCTTTACCATCAAAGCATTTGCGAATTCCCGCCAATTGCACCAGCGGTGAAAGCGAACTCGGTTGTTTATTCAATTTTTTACTCTGTCCCATGTAAACGCAACGGATGGCTTACCGATGCGGGGTTTGTGGTTAACCACCTTGGTGACTCTTAATGAGGGCGGTAATTCTACGGCAAACCGCTTGAATCGCCAATCTTTGTTGTGAATTACTGGCTTAGCTTTATATTCATTAAGGTAATGCTGATAAATATTCCCGCTTGCAGGGGTAAAAGTGACCTGACGCAATATTTGTCTTTTCTTGCTTCTTAATAATGTTGTCACAAAAAGTGAGGGTGACTACATGGATAAACTACTTGAGCGATTTTTGAACTACGTGTCTCTGGATACCCAATCAAAAGCAGGGGTGAGACAGGTTCCCAGCACGGAAGGCCAATGGAAGTTATTGCATCTGCTGAAAGAGCAGCTCGAAGAGATGGGGCTTATCAATGTGACCTTAAGTGAGAAGGGCACTTTGATGGCGACGTTACCGGCTAACGTCCCTGGCGATATCCCGGCGATTGGCTTTATTTCTCATGTGGATACCTCACCGGATTGCAGCGGCAAAAATGTGAATCCGCAAATTGTTGAAAACTATCGCGGTGGCGATATTGCGCTGGGTATCGGCGATGAAGTTTTATCACCGGTTATGTTCCCGGTGCTGCATCAGCTACTGGGTCAGACGCTGATTACTACCGATGGTAAAACCTTGTTAGGTGCCGATGACAAAGCAGGTATTGCAGAAATCATGACCGCGCTGGCGGTATTGCAACAGAAAAAAATTCCGCATGGTGATATTCGCGTCGCCTTTACCCCGGATGAAGAAGTGGGCAAAGGGGCGAAACATTTTGATGTTGACGCCTTCGATGCCCGCTGGGCTTACACTGTTGATGGTGGTGGCGTAGGCGAACTGGAGTTTGAAAACTTCAACGCCGCGTCGGTCAATATCAAAATTGTCGGTAACAATGTTCATCCGGGCACGGCGAAAGGAGTGATGGTAAATGCGCTGTCGCTGGCGGCACGTATTCATGCGGAAGTTCCGGCGGATGAAAGCCCGGAAATGACAGAAGGCTATGAAGGTTTCTATCATCTGGCGAGCATGAAAGGCACCGTTGAACGGGCCGATATGCACTACATCATCCGTGATTTCGACCGTAAACAGTTTGAAGCGCGTAAACGTAAAATGATGGAGATCGCCAAAAAAGTGGGCAAAGGGTTACATCCTGATTGCTACATTGAACTGGTGATTGAAGACAGTTACTACAATATGCGCGAGAAAGTGGTTGAGCATCCGCATATTCTCGATATCGCCCAGCAGGCGATGCGTGACTGCGATATTGAACCGGAACTGAAACCGATCCGCGGTGGTACCGACGGCGCGCAGTTGTCGTTTATGGGATTACCGTGCCCGAACCTGTTCACTGGCGGTTACAACTATCATGGTAAGCATGAGTTTGTGACTCTGGAAGGTATGGAAAAAGCGGTGCAGGTGATCGTCCGTATTGCCGAGTTAACGGCGCAACGGAAGTAAGCGAAAAGGGATGCGGCATGTGATGCCGCATCCGGCTTAAATCCAAACTTACCCTTCGAAGAACCAATACCCGCTATTGACCAGCGCCGCGAGCATCGCGAGGAATGACGGATCTTCCAGCGCATCGCCAAAATTCTCCGCAGTCAGCGCAATGTTGCTGGCGAGTGCATCCAGTGCCGGACGGTGCGGGGAATCGATCTTCTCACCATTGGCATACACGTCGTCGCCAATGCGCAATACGCGCAGACCACCCAGGCGCACCAGCACTTCACCTTGTTTCAGCGCATCGTAGATTTCATCCGGCTGATAAGGCGGCTCTGGCGGCGCGATATCCAGTTCATGACGTGACTGGGATATAAACTCGCCAAACCATTGCTTAAAGTGTTCCGGCTGGTTGATCAATTCGAGCATCATCTCACGCAGTTTATCCATCTCTTGCGGCAGAACATCCGCAGGATGAGCGCGAGGTGGAACATCCGGATCGCTGTAGTAGTTGCCGCCCAGTTCACGTTGCAGCACATAATCGGCAAATCCACTAATCAGTTCCCGCGTATTTGGCGCGCGAAAGCCCACGGAATAGTTCATCGCATTTTCCAGCGCGTAGCCTTCATGCGGGAATCCTGGCGGAATATAAAGAATATCACCAGGCTCCAGCTCTTCATCGATGATGGCTTCGAACGGATCGACCTGTAACAGATCCGGATGTGGGCAGTGCTGTTTCATTTGCAGCTTTTCGCCCACTCGCCAGCGACGACGTCCGGTACCCTGAATGATAAACACGTCGTACTGATCGAGATGCGGACCGACGCCGCCGCCGGGTACAGAAAAAGAAATCATCAGATCATCAATACGCCAGTCCGGTAGTTCACGGAACGGTCGCATCAGCGCGGCGGTCGGCTCATGCCAGTGGTTCACTGCCTGTACCAGTAATGACCAGTTGGTTTCACCGAGATGATCGTAGCTTTCGAACGGGCCGTGGCTGACCTGCCATTTGCCATCCTGGTGACTGACCAGTCGACTGTCAACTTCGCTTTCCATCGCCAGACCCGCCAACTCGTCTGGAGAGATCGGGTCAATAAAATTATTAAAGCCGCGTTTTAACACCACCGGGCGTTTCTGCCAGTGACGTTCAAGAAAATCGGGCCAGTTAAGAGTGAGTTGGTATTCCATGTTAAGCATCCACAGGCTGGTATCTGCAACCGATTATAACGGATGCTTAACGTAATGCGTGAAGTATGGGCATATTTATTCATCTTTCGGCGCAGAATGCTGGCGACCAAAAATCACCTCCATCCGCGCACCGCCCAGCATGCTCTCTCCGGCGACGATTTTACCCTCATATTGCTCGGTGATTTCGCGGGCTACCGCCAGCCCTACACCTTGCCCAGGGCGTAAAGTATCAACCCGTTGACCACGGTCGAAAATGACCTCTCGCTTGCTTAATGGAATACCGGGGCCATCATCCTCGACCACAATATAGAGATGCTCGTCGGTTTGCCTTGCAGAAATTTCGACAAACTCGAGGCAATATTTACAGGCATTATCCAGCACGTTGCCCATCACCTCGACAAAATCGTTCTGCTCACCGACAAAGCTGATCTCTGGCGAAATATCGAGAGAGATATTGACCCCTTTGCGTTGATACACTTTGTTCAGCGCTGAGGTGAGATTGTCCAGCAGTGGGGCGACCGGATGCAGCTCGCGGCTGAGCAATGTCCCGCCGCGCATACTGGCACGATGCAGGTAGTAGCCAATTTGCTGTGAAATGCGGCTGATTTGCTCCAGCATTACCGGCTCAGCATCACTGACGCTCATCTTTTCACTACGCAGAGAACGCAGCGTACTTTGCAGCACCGCCAGTGGCGTTTTCAGACTATGGGTCAGGTCGGTGAGCGTCGTACGGTATTTGTCGTAACGTTCGCGTTCACTTTTTAACAATCGGTTCAGGTTTCGTACCAGACTGGTCAGTTCTCGCGTTGTGGCTGGATTGAGCAATTCGCGGTTATGTTCTTCCAGTTCGCGGACTTCTTTTGCCAGGGCTTCGATGGGGCGTAAACTCCACCAGGCGGCGACCCACAGCAGCGGGATCACTAACAGCAGATTGGCTGAGAGCACATAGATAAACCAGCTCCAGACCATATAGGAACTTTTTAGCTCCACCGGAATGGTATCCACCACCACAATGGTTAATTTTGGCATCCGCGATGTTGCCGGGTAGACGTTTACTGCCACCGAGTGGGTCATCTCCGCGTCGTCATCATCTTCCCGCACTTCCTGCAACTGTTGCTGTATCGAATGATCTCCACTCAGCAAGAGGCTGGTATCGTTAACATCCGCTTCAATTTCATGAAAACCATTCGATTTCAGCCAGTCAGGCTGGATCATCTTCATCAGCCAGGGCACGTCACGTTGCGCCCATAAAAGCTGCCCGTTCTCATCATAAATTAGCGTCATGGTGGGGCTTTGCTTGTCGATATTTTCGGGTAACTCGACATGCAACTTATTGTTTTCCCACTTCGCAAGGGTATAGAACAGATTGCTCTCGCCACGTAACAGCCGAAACGTAGTTTTATCGAAACTGACGCTATAACCGATCAGCGCGACCATTCCGTAGGCAAGCGAAAGCACCAGTACTACCGCTGCCGTTGCCAACAGAAAACGTACCCGCAGCGAGAGCGGGAAAAAAAGACGCAGTAATTTTTTCATCAGCGCAATTCGAACAGATAGCCCTGGCCGCGAACGGTGGTAATCACTTCTTGGGGATATTGTGCCTGAATTTTTTTGCGCAGACGTCCCATCAGTACATCAATGGTATGGCTTTCCCGCAGCTCCGCATCCGGATAGAGTTGGAGCATTAACGAATCTTTGCTGACCACTTTGCCATTATTGCGTATCAACGTTTCCATAATGGTGTATTCGAACGCGGTCAGTTTGATCACTTCGTCATTAATAGATAATTCACGGCGAGAGAGATCAACCTGAAACGGGGGGAGCGAAATGACCTGTGAAGCCAGACCGCTATTACGCCGCATTAATGCCTGCATTCGCGCCATCACCTCTTCAATATGAAACGGTTTAGTCACGTAATCATCAGCACCGGCACTTAATACTTCGACTTTGTCCTGCCAGCTTTCACGGGCGGTTAATACCAGAATCGGCAGTGAAACATCGTTGCTACGCCAGCGGCGAATCAGTGACAGACCGTCCTCGTCTGGCAATCCGAGATCGACAATCGCAATATCCGGTATATGTTCATTGAGATAATAATCGGCTTCTTTGGCATCTTCTGCGTCATCGACCTGATGACCAGCATCCTGAATCTGAACTTTAAGGTGGTGACGTAACAACGCATTGTCTTCAACAACCAGTACGCGCATTTTTATTTCTCCCTGTCTTAATTATTAAAATAGTGTAACGCGATTATGTGGTTATGGGGGTAAACATTAAATAAACCAGCGGGGAGGGGAGGTAAAGTGAAAAAATAAAAAGCGGATAATCTTAATAAGCAGGCCGGACAGCATCGCCATCCGGCACTGATACGAGGTTTATTTCAGCTCATCAACCATCGTGATAGCTCGACCAATATAGTTAGCCGGCGTCATCGCTTTCAGGCGGGCTTTCTCTTCTTCTGGCAACGCCAGACCATCGATAAACTGCTTCATGCCTTCGGCGTCAACGCGCTTACCGCGAGTCAGCTCTTTCAGCTTCTCGTACGGTTTTTCGATGCCATAGCGACGCATAACTGTCTGGATTGGTTCAGCCAGCACTTCCCAGTTGTGATCCAGTTCATCCAGCAGATGGTCACGGTTCACTTCCAGTTTGCTCACGCCTTTCAGGGTGGATTGATATGCAATCAAGGCATAACCGATACCCACGCCGAGGTTACGCAGCACGGTAGAGTCGGTCAGGTCACGCTGCCAGCGGGAAACCGGCAGTTTGCTTGCCAGATGCTGCAATACCGCGTTGGAAAGGCCCAGATTCCCTTCGGAGTTTTCGAAGTCGATCGGGTTAACTTTATGCGGCATGGTGGAAGAACCAATCTCACCAGCAATGGTTTTCTGTTTGAAGTGGTTAAGGGCGATATAACCCCAGACGTCACGGTCAAAGTCGATCAGAATAGTGTTGAAGCGCGCAACGCAATCAAACAGTTCGGCAATGTAGTCGTGCGGTTCGATCTGGGTGGTGTACGGGTTCCACTGAATACCCAGCGAGGTGACGAACTCTTCGCTGAACTGATGCCAGTCAACTTCCGGGTAAGCGGCGATGTGGGCGTTATAGTTACCGACCGCGCCGTTGATTTTGCCGAGGATCTCCACCTGGTTAAGCTGGCGGTACTGGCGCTCCATACGGTAGGCGACGTTTGCCATCTCTTTACCGATGGTTGACGGCGTGGCTGGCTGACCGTGGGTACGAGACAGCAGCGGGATATCGCGATACTGAACGGCGAGATCTTTAATGCCATCAATCAGTTGACGCCAGTATGGCAGGATCACTTCATCACGCGCGGTTTTCAGCATTAATGCGTGGGAGAGGTTATTGATATCTTCCGAAGTACAGGCAAAGTGGATGAATTCAGAAACCGCGTGCAGTTCCGGGATCTCCGCCACTTTTTCTTTCAGGAAATACTCAACCGCTTTAACGTCGTGGTTAGTGGTACGCTCGATAGTTTTGATGCGCGCCGCATCTTCTTCGCTGAAACTGGCGACGATTGCATCAAGGTAACCGATTGCGTCGGCAGCAAAAGCAGGAACTTCCTTGATCGCTGCGTGCGCGGCCAGTTTTTGCAGCCAACGTACTTCAACTTGTACACGGAATTTCAGCAAACCATATTCGCTGAAAATCCCGCGCAGCGCGCTGACTTTATCGCCGTAGCGTCCATCGACAGGGGAAACGGCGGTCAGTGAGGATAATTCCATAGATCACAACTCCGGGGTTAAATGAGCAAGAATTTGTTTTGCCTGAGTGGTCAGGCGATTACGAGAAAACATCAGTTGCAGACGTCCGCCGCCGACCTGGTGCCAGAGCACGGCGGCGCGAATGCCTGCCAGCAGGGTTGCGCGAACTTTCGCCTGCACTTGTGGGCTTTGCAGTACAGCAGGGGAACCGGTGACCTGAATGCGCGGGCCAAGCGGGCTAATCACATCAACATAGATAGCAGCCATCGCGCTCATCAGCGTTTCGGACTGTAAATCGAAGTGTTCGAGCTGGCGTTGCAGGCCGTTGATCCGGTTGCCCAGAGTGTCGAGCGCGCCTTTCGCTGAGGAGAGTTTGCGCTCAAGCACCATCAAGCTGAGTGTGTAGCGGGTTAATTCGGCGTTTAAGCCCTGGCGACTGCTGGCATTGAGCACGCCGAGCAGGGTTTCCAGCCCGACGCGCAGGTTGGCTTCGCTACCGCCAAAAACCGCCAGCGTCGAGCTGGGGTTCATATCAATAATACTGTTGAGTGAGACGTGTAGCGCATCGGCATCACAATGCCCCTGGTGAGCGAGTTGTTGCACCAGGCGTGCCGACTGACAAATACCGGCCAGGGCGAGGGTGATGTCATAGTAATTCTTTGCCACGTTCACTGCTTCCTTGTTTTAAGTAAAGATAATAATCAGACCGGCAGCGGCAGACGCTGCTCAATAATACCGCCACCGAGGCACACTTCACCGTTATAGAAGACGGCAGACTGGCCCGGCGTCACGGCGGCAACCGGTTCATCGAAAATCACTTCAATGCGATCATCGTCCAGCGCCTTGACGGTGCAAGGGATATCGGTCTGGCGATAGCGGGTTTTTACCGTGCAACGCATAGTGCCGGTGAATGGTTCGCGATCGACCCAGTGCAACTGCTGGGCAATCAACCCGACAGACATCAGCCGCGGGTGTTCATGGCCCTGAGCGACAACCAGAATGTTGTTTTCGACGTCTTTGTCCACCACATACCACGGTTCTTCGGTACCTTCTTTGGTGCCACCGATACCCAGACCTTTACGCTGACCGAGAGTGTGATACATCAGCCCCTGGTGCTCACCAATTTCATCGCCATCGACGGTAATGATTTTGCCCGGTTGCGCCGGGAGATAACGGCCCAGGAACTCGCGGAATTTACGTTCGCCAATGAAGCAAATGCCGGTAGAGTCTTTTTTCTTCGCGGTGACCAGACCAAGATCTTCAGCAATCTTACGCACCTGCGGTTTTTCCAGTTCGCCGACCGGGAACAGGCTTTGCGCAATCTGCTCATGGCTGAGCGTATAAAGGAAGTAGCTCTGGTCTTTATTGCTGTCCAGACCACGCAGCAGGCGGCTCTTGCCATCGACATCGGCCCGACGTACGTAATGACCGGTAGCGATATAATCGGCACCTAAATCTTCGGCGGCAAATTCGAGGAAGGCTTTAAATTTGATCTCTTTGTTGCACAGAATATCCGGATTCGGCGTGCGACCGGCTTTATATTCGGCAAGGAACAGTTCGAAGACGTTGTCCCAGTACTCGGCAGCAAAGTTAACGGTGTGCAGTTCAATGCCGAGCTTGTCGCAGACAGCCTGGGCATCAGCCAGATCCGCTGCCGCTGTGCAATATTCCTCACCGTCGTCTTCTTCCCAGTTCTTCATAAACAGGCCTTCGACCTGATATCCCTGTTGTTGCAACAGCCAGGCAGAAACGGAGGAATCGACACCGCCGGACATGCCGACGATTACTTTTTTTGCGGTTTCAGACATTGGATCACTCACGACATTGAACTTCAAGGCGGCGTATTCTATCACGCAGCCTTTTAGATGACACCCTTTGTAAAAGGCCAGTTAAAATCGCCAATCATCTCCAGCGGATAGCGTTGCCCGCTTTGATAACAACGGATACTTTCCGCCACCAGCGGCGAACGAAGATTTGACGCCTGTAAAATTTCTTCGGCGCTGACCCAACGGCAGCAGTCGATATCGCTGTCATGAGGCTGGGTCGGGCATATTTGCTCAAGCTCAATGGCAAAGAGGAAACGCAAAAACGGCGTTTTATCTGGCGCAATCCACTGATGCATACGAATAAAGTGTTGCGGCTGCGCGCTGATGCCGGTTTCTTCCCACAGTTCACGGGCGGCGGCTTCCACTAAGGTTTCATCGGCTTCCAGATGCCCGGCAGGTTGGTTCCATAACGCTTTACCATTAATCGTCTCTTCAACGACTAAAAATTTGCCTTCTGCGTGCACCACGCAAGCAACGGTAACGTGCGGTTTAAACATTTTGCATCCTTAATCTGTCACTTCTCGCCATTCACCATTGGCAAGATTATCCAAAGAGTAATCACCCATCGCATAGCGAATCAGTCGCAGCGTGGGGAAGCCAACATGGGCGGTCATGCGGCGCACCTGGCGATTACGTCCTTCATATAAGGTGATCTTCAGCCAGCTGGTGGGAATACTTTTGCGTTCACGAATTGGTGGATTCCGCGGCCATAACCACGCGGGTTCGTCAACCAGCTCCGCGCCGGCGGGCAGGGTAGGGCCATCATTTAAGGTTACGCCATTGCGCAAGGCTTCAAGTGCGTCTTGTGTGGGAATACCTTCCACCTGCACATAATAGATTTTTCCGGTGCGTTTACCCGGCTGGGTTAAACGCGCCTGCAACGCGCCGTTATTGGTCAGCACCAGCAACCCTTCGCTATCGCGGTCAAGGCGACCTGCTGCATAAACACCCTGAACCGGGATGAATTCTTTTAATGTTTTGCGTCCGGCTTCATCGGTGAACTGCGGAAGAACATCGTAGGGTTTATTGAACAGGATCACACGCGTGGGCTGGTTTTCAGGTTTACGCCTGGTAGAACGTTGCGAGCTGAATCGCTTAACCTGGTGATTTCTAAAAGAAGTTTTTTGCATGGTATTTTCAGAGATTATGAATTGCCGCATTATAGCCTAATAACGCGCATCTTTCATGACGGCAAACAATAGGGTAGTATTGACAAGCCAATTACAAATCATTAACAAAAAATTGCTCTAAAGCATCCGTATCGCAGGACGCAAACGCATATGCAACGTGGTGGCAGACGAGCAAACCAGTAGCGCTCGAAGGAGAGGTGAATGGAAAGTAAAGTAGTTGTTCCGGCACAAGGCAAGAAGATCACCCTGCAAAACGGCAAACTCAACGTTCCTGAAAATCCGATTATCCCTTACATTGAAGGTGATGGAATCGGTGTAGATGTAACCCCAGCCATGCTGAAAGTGGTCGACGCTGCAGTCGAGAAAGCCTATAAAGGCGAGCGTAAAATCTCCTGGATGGAAATTTACACCGGTGAAAAATCCACACAGGTTTATGGTCAGGACGTCTGGCTGCCTGCTGAAACTCTTGATCTGATTCGTGAATATCGCGTTGCCATTAAAGGTCCGCTGACCACTCCGGTTGGTGGCGGTATTCGCTCTCTGAACGTTGCCCTGCGCCAGGAACTGGATCTCTACATCTGCCTGCGTCCGGTACGTTACTATCAAGGCACTCCAAGCCCGGTTAAACACCCTGAACTGACCGATATGGTTATCTTCCGTGAAAACTCGGAAGACATTTATGCGGGTATCGAATGGAAAGCAGACTCTGCCGACGCCGAGAAAGTGATTAAATTCCTGCGTGAAGAGATGGGGGTGAAGAAAATTCGCTTCCCGGAACATTGTGGTATCGGTATTAAGCCGTGTTCGGAAGAAGGCACCAAACGTCTGGTTCGTGCAGCGATCGAATACGCAATTGCTAACGATCGTGACTCTGTGACTCTGGTGCACAAAGGCAACATCATGAAGTTCACCGAAGGAGCGTTTAAAGACTGGGGCTACCAGCTGGCGCGTGAAGAGTTTGGCGGTGAACTGATCGACGGTGGCCCGTGGCTGAAAGTTAAAAACCCGAACACTGGCAAAGAGATCGTCATTAAAGACGTGATTGCTGATGCATTCCTGCAACAGATCCTGCTGCGTCCGGCTGAATATGATGTTATCGCCTGTATGAACCTGAACGGTGACTACATTTCTGACGCCCTGGCAGCGCAGGTTGGCGGTATCGGTATCGCCCCTGGTGCAAACATCGGTGACGAATGCGCCCTGTTTGAAGCCACCCACGGTACTGCGCCGAAATATGCCGGTCAGGACAAAGTAAATCCTGGCTCTATTATTCTCTCCGCTGAGATGATGCTGCGCCATATGGGCTGGACTGAAGCCGCAGACCTGATTGTTAAAGGTATGGAAGGCGCGATCAATGCCAAGACCGTAACCTATGACTTCGAACGTCTGATGGAAGGCGCTAAGCTGCTGAAATGTAGCGAGTTTGGTGACGCGATCATAAAGAACATGTAATGCCGTAGTTTGTTAAATTTATTAACGGGAGTGTAACGCTCCCGCTGTTTTTTGTTAGGTTGCTAACGGTTATCAAAATTTTATCAAAATAAGTTATCAAAACCCCTTGGAGGTTTGGTGAGTCAAGAGGCTACCGAGCGGTTCTAGGTTGAACCATATAACGATAGAGACCTTATGTTATAATATCTACAAAAGTTGGTTGTTTAGTCAGAGCTGTGCTGTTGATTTTGTAAATTCTTATTCAGCTATACTATGGTTATAAAATTATAGTAATTTACACATAAATAAATATCAGAAAATGAGGTGGATTGTACTGTATGGATATAATCAGGATTATTGTTCGATAGCTATAAAAGCAAACCCTAATAAAGGGCTTGCTTTAGTATTTGGTTTTATGAAAATAAAATTAAGCACATTCTTTTTGTAGCCATTCTCTAAAATTATCAGCTCTGTGAAGGATTAATTGATCTGCACTACGAGAAATTGTCTTCAATAGAAATTCGCATTTCGATAATTTTTTTCTAATATGCACATCTTTGTAATAATCGGGTAGTTCCTCAAATTGCTCAAGCATTTTCTCTAGATATGACATTGCTTCAGAATACTCACCTTTTTGAGCTAAATTATCAGCTCTCCGGTAAGATATTTGAATGTGTGTATCTTTAAATATTTTTATATTATGTTCACTAGAGTTTTTAATATCTAATTCTATGAGTGAAAGAACATTTTCAGCCTCATCAAATCTATGTTGGAACATATAGACTCTTGACAAAGATAGAGATACTTCAATAGATGTGGGGTCTAAATTATGTGCTAGCTGTATTTGAGTTAAAGCGTCATCGACATTATCCTCTTCACGCAGTAAGAATTTTGCGAACCAGTAGTGTAATTGAGGTGTGTCAGGTGATAATACAATAGCCAATTCGTATTGCTCACGGGCATCACTAATTGCACCATTCTGTTGATGTAAGTAGGCCATCACGCGAGCAACTTCAAAATAGTCTGGGGATAATTTGTGTGATTCAGTGAGTAATTCAAATGCTTTATCGTGATGACCATTTCTTATAAATGACTGAGAGTCTCTAAGCATTTTCACAATAACTCGATCAGATTTATCCCTGAATTTTATATTCAGAGGATTATATTTATCTTCACTTCTCGACATCAGCTGTTTTTCAAAAAGTGCATTTAATTTGTTCCGCTTTTCATGAATGCTTTTTTGATAAGTCTGGGTCGGTTTATGATTCTTGCCTAAATATAACCTTGCTAATTCAGATAATTGGTAAGTGGTTTTAACACTTGCACCTTTCGTTTTAGATGATTGTGACAACATATTTGTAGCCATCAATTCTTGAATGGATTGATGAGTTTGAAGGGAGTCAAATCCAGTTAAATAAGATAGCTCAGGTACGTCTTTTAAACCGGGAGCACACTGTAGGGCTGCAGTAAGTGTCCTGGCATTTGTAGATAAATACTCATAAACATTTGACATGCAAAAATCAAGAAACATATTTGAATTTTGAAGAACTGCTTTAGGGCTCAATCCCGTTTGAACCGAACTTACGAACCACTTAATGTAACTTGGGTTACGCGACATACGATTGACATAACTCCTCATTATTTTTTCTTCTATTTTCTCTAAGGAGTCAACACCTCTTATTTTTGCCAATATTCTCATTAATTGTGAAGCATATGATTCATCGATACCTTGCAATCTCACTGGATACTCAAATGCACCCAATCCGATTCTTGATGTTATTATTATTTTACTTCCTTGAGGTAAAGCACCAACAAATTCGCGTATGTTATCATCAAGGATTGTCTCGAGATTATCAATGAAAAGAGCGATTTTAAATGTCGTAAGATATTCGATTATCTCTTCAAAATTCGATTGTTTTACACTCGTTCCAATTATTTGATTTGATATTTCCTGTATAACCCCTATGGAGTCGGATATAGCGTCTTTGATTTCTTTTATTTCATTTACAGTTATTTGTGTGGTTTTTGATGAAACCCAAACAATTGCATCAAAAGGATTATCTTCATCCTCGAGTATTTCATAAGCAACTTTAAGTGCCAGCGCAGTTTTTCCTACGCCACCTTCTCCAACTATGGAAATGACAGGGAACGCTCCATAGCAAAGTTGTTTTACTTTTTGGACATGACTTTGTCTTCCTATCAATCCTGTTTCATCAAAATCAGGGAGGGGTAGGTGATGCTGCCAACTTACTGATTTAGTGTATGATGGTGTTTTTGAGGTGCTCCA
>ERZ857775.1682-NODE-1682-length-24428-cov-10.009519_pt1 | contig 24428 bp, 14 predicted proteins | sample MGYA00519698_ERZ857775 | MGnify/ENA primary metagenome ERZ857775 (study PRJEB31778, sample SAMEA3449363) | human gut metagenome | biome: human gut; feature: human-associated habitat; material: faeces | place: United Kingdom | collected 2010/2012 ...
CTTCAACCTAAATAGTAACAAATGGAAAAATTTAATGCAATGAGGACTAGACTTTCACAACATCTTCAGACAAAAGCCATCAGGCTAAAGGGCTTCATTATGCTCACTTGCCTGTTACTAGGTTCTATCTCTGCCTTTGCACAAACAAAGACGGTGACAGGAACGGTAACAGATGCCGCCAATGAGCCGTTGATCGGTGCATCGGTACTCGTACAAGGGACTTCTACCGGAACCATTACGGATATGGACGGTAAATATTCAATCTCCGTCACTCCGGAGGATGTATTGGTATTTTCATACGTGGGAATGACCACACAGAGTATCAAAGTAGGAGCACAAAGCATAATTAACGTCACCCTAAAAGAAGACTCGCAAGTACTAGCCGAAACAGTCGTTATCGGATACGGTAGTGCAAAGAAAAGAGATCTGACAGGTTCCATCACCAACGTCAAAGGAGAAGAAATAGCCAATAAACCGGCTATGAACCCACTTTCTTCCTTACAGGGGAAAGTGGCAGGTGTGCAGATTGTAAACTCAGGACGAGCCGGAGCCGATCCGGAAATCCGTATCCGTGGTACAAACTCCATCAATGGATATAAACCGCTGTACATTGTCGACGGTTTATTCAATGATAATATCAACTTCCTTAATCCGGAAGATATCGAGTCGATGGAGATTCTGAAAGACCCGTCGTCTCTAGCCATCTTTGGTGTTCGCGGCGCAAACGGTGTTATCATCATCACCACCAAGAAAGCAAAAGAAGGACAGACCTTGGTCAATATAAATACCTCTTTCGGTTTCAAGAAAGTGGTAGACAAAGTAAAATTAGTCAATGGCGCGCAATTCAAAGAACTGTATAGCGAACAGCTTGCCAACCAGAAGGATGACCCGTTCGATTACACCGGCTGGGACGCCAACACCGATTGGCAGGATGAAATCTTCCAGACTGCCTTTATCACGAACAATAATATCAGTATCACAGGAGCTTCTCCCAAACATAGCTTCTATCTGGGTGTCGGCTACTCTTACGAACAAGGCAACATCGAGCATGAGAAATTCAGCAAGGTAACCATCAATGCCAGCAATGATTATAAAATCACCGACTTCCTGAAAGTAGGCTTCCAGTTCAACGGCGCACGCCTTCTCCCTGCCGACTCGAAACAGGTGTTAGGCGCCCTCCGCTCCACCCCTATCGCTCCGGTATATAACGACGAGTATGGATTATACAGCGCTTTGCCCGATTTTCAGAAAGCACAGATCAACAACCCTATGGTAGATGTCGATTTAAAAGCGAACACCACGAAAGCTGAAAACTATCGTGCATCGGGTAATGTCTATGGCGAAGTGGACTTTTTGAAGCATTTTACCTTCAAAGCGACATTCTCTATGGACTACGCTTCCAACAACGGACGTACCTATACTCCTATCATAAAAGTATACGACCCTACCGTCAAAGGAGATGTTTCCACTTTGGGAACAGGTAAAACAGAAGTAAGCCAGTTCAAGGAAAATGAGACGAAAGTGCAGAGTGACTATGTGCTGACCTATACCAACAGTTTCGACAACGGCAATCATAACCTGACAGCCACTGCCGGCTTTACCACTTATTATAACTCACTAAGCCGCCTGGACGGAGCGCGCAAACAAGGAGTAGGCCTTGTGATTCCGGACGATCCGGATAAATGGTTCGTCAGTATCGGAGATGCCGCTACGGCAACCAATGGAAGTACCCAATGGGAACGCAGTACCGTGTCTATGCTTGCACGTGTCATCTACAACTACAAAGGAAAATATCTGTTCAACGGGTCATTCCGTCGGGACGGTTCTTCCGCATTCTCTTATACAGGCAATGAGTGGCAGAATTTCTTCTCGCTAGGCGGCGGTTGGCTGATGACCGAAGAAGAATTCATGAAGGACATCAAGTGGTTGGATATGTTGAAGATTAAGGCCTCTTACGGAACATTGGGAAATCAGAATCTAGACAAGGCCTATCCTGCCGAACCGCTATTGACCAATGCCTATTCGGCTGTATTCGGTAAGCCGTCCATCATTTATCCGGGATATCAACTTGCCTATTTGCCTAATCCTACCCTCCGCTGGGAAAAAGTAGAGGCATGGGAAGCCGGATTTGAAACGAATATGCTTCGCAACCGCTTGCATTTCGAAGGTGTGTATTATATGAAGAACACTAAAGATTTGCTTGCTGAAGTTCCCGGAATCTCCGGAACAATGCCCGGTATCGGCAACTTGGGACAGATTCAGAATAAAGGTGTGGAAATGGCAATCACCTGGCGCGACCAGATCGGCGAATGGGGATATTCCGTCAGCGCCAACCTTACCACAATCAAGAATAAAGTAAAAAGCCTTGTTCAGGACGGTTATTCCATCATTGCCGGAGATAAACAGCAAAGTTACACAATGGCAGGTTATCCTATCGGATACTTCTATGGCTATAAGGTAGCGGGAGTCTATCAATCGGAAAACGATATCAAATCGTCCCCTGAGAATACACTTGCTACAGTTACTCCCGGTGACTTGAAATTCGCCGATGTCAATAACGACGGAAAGATCACTCCCGCAGACCGTACCATGATAGGTGATCCGACACCGAATGTCACTTACGGTTTCTCGCTCGGCGTGGATTACAAGAACTGGTCTTTTGGTATCGATATGATGGGACAAGGCGGAAACCAGATCTTCCGTACATGGGACAACTATAACTTTGCCCAGTTCAACTATCTGGCACAACGCATGGACCGCTGGCACGGAGAAGGAACATCCAACAGCCAACCGTTATTGAACTCCAAACATTCCATCAATACGTTGAATTCCGAATACTACATCGAAGACGGCAAGTTCTTCCGTATCCGTAACGTACAGTTAGCATACTCTTTCGACAAGAGCCTGCTCGCAAAGATACGTCTGCAAGCCCTGAAAGTCTATGTCAACATTCAGAACCTGAAGACATGGAAACATAACACCGGCTATACTCCCGAACTGGGCGGTACCGCTACCGCATTCGGAGTGGACAACGGCAGTTATCCCATACCGGCAGTCTACACCTTCGGAATCAACTTAACCTTTTAAAACGATAATTGTATGAAACTGGATAAATATATATTTTCAACCTTTATTGCCGCTACCACACTGCTTCTGAGCAGTTGCAGCGACTTTCTGGACCGTAGTCCGCAAGGACAGTTCACAGAAGATGACAATCCGAACGCACTAGTGAACGGTAAGATCTATAATGTATACACCATGATGCGTAGTTTCGACGTAACCTCCGGTACACCCGCCTTCGCCATCCATAGTTTCCGCTCCGAAGATGCGGAGAAAGGAAGTCTTGCCAGCGACGGTTCCGATGTGGCCGAAATGTACGACGACTTCATCTACACTCCTTCCAATGGTCAGTTAGGTGCTTATTGGGGCAAAAATTACGCCATCATCTATCAATGCAATGATATTCTCAACGCTATCGCCGAAAAGGAAACAACGGGACAGACGGAAAGCGAAGACATCATCAATAAAGGAGAAGCCTCCTTCTTCCGTGCTTATTGTTACTTCAATCTAGTAAGAGCCTTCGGTGAAGTGCCTTTGGTGACTTATAAAATCAACGACGCTTCGGAGGCCAATATTCCGAAAACGACTGCTGATAAGATATACGAGCAAATAGACCGCGACCTGAAAACAGCGGAAGAGTCATTGCCTGAAACATGGAGCTCCGATTATACAGGACGGCTGACTTGGGGAGCCGCACGTTCTTTACACGCGCGTACCTATATGATGCGTAACGATTGGGACAATATGTACACCGCCTCCACCGACGTAATCAAGAAAGGCCTTTATAACCTGAACACCCCGTACAATAAGATATTCACAGACGAAGGTGAAAACAACAGCGGTTCCATATTCGAACTGCAATGTACCGCTACTGCCGCCCTGCCGCAAAGCGATATTATCGGTAGCCAGTTCTGCGAAGTACAAGGTGTCCGTGGAGCCGATCAGTGGGATTTAGGCTGGGGATGGAACATGGCAACCGAACACATGGCGGAGGCATACGAACCGGGCGATCCGCGTAAGAATGCCACTCTGCTTTATTTCCGCCATTCGGACAGCGACCCTATCACTCCGGAGAATACGAACGAGCCTTACGGTGAATCTCCTGTTTCTCCGGCGATAGGCGCCTACTTCAACAAGAAAGCATACACCGATCCGGCTTTGCGTAAAGAATATACCAATAAGGGCTTTTGGGTAAACATTCGTCTGATCCGTTATGCGGATGTATTATTGATGGGAGCCGAATCAGCCAACGAAAAAGGAATTCCGGGAGAAGCTATCGACTACCTGGAGCAAGTTCGTGCACGTGCCAGGGGTTCTAATGCCAATATACTGCCCAAAGTGACAACTACCGATCAAGGAGAGTTGCGCGAGGCCATCCGTCACGAACGCCGTGTGGAACTAGGAATGGAATTCGACCGTTTCTATGACCTTGTCCGTTGGGGGATTGCCAAAGATGTGTTGCACGCGGCAGGAAAATTAAATTACCAGGACAAGAACGCCTTGCTTCCACTTCCGCAGACGGAAATTGATAAGTCAAAAGGAGTATTGGTACAAAATCCGGATTATCTATAAATAAATATAATAACATGATATACAAAAAGTTAAGTTTACTCATCCTGTTGTTTGCCACAGGTCTTCTGACTGTATCGGCACAAAAGTCTCCACAGGATATGGATCGCTTCATCGACGTACTGATGAACAAAATGACTTTGGAAGAAAAAATTGGGCAGTTGAATCTTCCCGTCACCGGGGAGATTACCACCGGTCAAGCCAAAAGCAGTGATATTGCCGCCAAAATCAAAAAAGGCGAAGTGGGAGGACTGTTCAATCTAAAAGGAGTAGAGAAAATACGCGATGTACAGAAACAGGCAGTGGAAGGTTCCCGCTTGGGTATCCCATTGTTGTTCGGCATGGACGTTATTCATGGTTATGAAACCATGTTTCCCATCCCGCTCGGTCTATCCTGCACTTGGGATATGTCCGCTATTGAAGAATCCGCCCGTATTGCAGCTGTAGAAGCCAGTGCTGACGGCATTTCATGGACGTTTAGTCCGATGGTGGACGTCTCACGCGACCCTCGTTGGGGACGTGTATCCGAAGGTAGCGGCGAAGATCCGTTTCTAGGAGCCATGATTGCCGAAGCGATGGTACGCGGTTATCAAGGAAAGAATATGCAACGGAACGATGAAATCATGGCTTGTGTGAAACACTTTGCCTTATATGGCGCAGGAGAAGCCGGTCGTGATTATAACACCGTAGACATGAGTCGCCAGCGAATGTTCAACGACTATATGTTGCCTTACGAAGCTGCCGTCGAAGCAGGTGTAGGCAGTGTGATGGCGTCATTTAACGAAGTAGACGGAATACCCGCCACCGCCAATAAATGGCTGATGACCGATATTTTGCGCGGGCAATGGGGCTTCAACGGTTTTGTCGTAACCGACTACACGGGGATTTCCGAAATGGTCGATCACGGAATCGGTGACCTTCAGACAGTATCGGCACGTGCCATCAATGCCGGAGTCGACATGGATATGGTAAGCGAGGGCTTTGTGGGAACACTGAAAAAGTCCGTTCAAGAAGGTAAAGTTTCGATGGAGACACTGAATACAGCCTGCCGTCGTATTCTGGAAGCCAAATATAAACTCGGATTATTTGATAATCCTTATAAATATTGCGACCCGAAACGTCCGGCACGTGACATCTTTACCAAAGCCCACCGTGAAGCCGCCCGCAGGATTGCAGCAGAAAGCTTTGTCTTATTAAAGAACGACAGCCCCGACGGGAACCCTAACGGAAATCCGCTATTACCTTTCAATCCCAAAGGCAATATTGCCGTAATCGGTCCGCTCGCCAACAGTCGGACGAATATGCCCGGCACATGGAGTGTGGCTGCCGTGCTCGACCGCTCTCCTTCATTGGTGGAAGGTCTGAAAGAGATGACAGCAGGAAAAGCGAATATCATGTACGCCAAAGGGAGTAACCTGATCAGTGACGCCGCATACGAAGAACGGGCAACGATGTTCGGCCGTTCGTTGAACCGTGATGGCCGCACAGACCAACAGCTGTTGGACGAGGCGCTCAATGTAGCACGCCGTTCGGATATTATCATTGCCGCTTTAGGAGAGTCTTCGGAAATGAGTGGCGAGAGCAGCAGCCGTACGGATCTGAATATCCCCGATGTACAACAGAACTTATTGAAGGAACTGTTAAAGACAGGAAAGCCTGTGGTACTGGTATTATTCACCGGCCGCCCGCTTACGTTGACTTGGGAACAGGAACATGTACCCGCTATTCTGAACGTGTGGTTCGGAGGCAGTGAAGCTGCATACGCCATTGGCGACGCACTCTTCGGTTATGTCAATCCGGGAGGTAAACTCACTATGACTTTCCCGAAGAATGTCGGACAGATTCCTCTTTATTACGCACATAAGAATACCGGGCGCCCGTTGAAAGAAGGCAAATGGTTTGAGAAGTTCCGCAGTAATTATCTGGATGTGGACAATGATCCGCTTTACCCATTCGGCTACGGACTGTCCTACACTACCTTCTCTTACAGCGACATCGACCTGAGTCATTCATCAATGGACATGACCGGCTCACTGACCGCAGCAGTAGAAGTTACCAATACCGGCACATGGCCCGGCACAGAAGTGGTACAGCTCTACATCCGTGATCTCGTAGGCAGCAGTACCCGCCCTGTGAAAGAGCTGAAAGGTTTCCAGAAGATATTCCTGCAACCGGGTGAGATGAAGATTGTCCGTTTCAAGATTGCTCCGGAAATGCTGAGATATTATAACTATGACTTGCAACTGGTAGCCGAGCCGGGTGATTTTGAGGTGATGATCGGCACAAATAGCCGGGATGTAAAATCTGCGAAATTTACTTTAGCATCCGCTGCCGACACACTGACGGATGATGCCTTAATGGACACTGTCCAACGGAGAACTTTCCTTTATTTCTGGGAAGGTGCGGAACCGAATAGCGGCCTGGCTCCCGAACGTTACCATGTAGACGGGGTATATCCCCAAAATGACTCCAATGTAGTCACGTCCGGTGGCAGCGGTTTTGGTATCATGGCTATCCTTGCGGGGATAGATCGTGGCTATGTCACCCGCGAAGAGGGATTGGCCCGGATGGAACGTATCGTTTCCTTCCTTGAGAAAGCCGACCGTTTTCACGGTGCATACCCTCATTGGTGGTATGGTGACACCGGAAAAGTAAAGCCTTTCGGTCAAAAGGACAATGGAGGCGACCTGGTGGAAACCGCTTTCCTCATTCAAGGTCTCCTTGCCGTACACCAATATTATGTAAACGGAAATGAGAAAGAAAAAGCGATCGCCCAACGCATCGACCGTATCTGGCGCGACGTAGACTGGGACTGGTATCGGAAAGGCGGGCAAAATGTGCTCTACTGGCATTGGAGTCCGACGTACGGCTGGGAAATGGATTTCCCCGTACATGGCTATAACGAATGTATGATTATGTATATCCTTGCCGCTGCTTCGCCCACGCATGGAGTACCTGCCACCGTTTATCATGACGGATGGGCACAGAACGGCGCCATCGTTTCTCCGCATAAGGTAGAAGGAATCGAACTGCATCTCCGCTATCAGGGAACGGAAGCCGGACCGCTCTTTTGGGCTCAGTACTCTTTTCTGGGACTCGATCCCGTAGGACTGAAAGATGAGTATTGTCCCAGTTATTTCCACGAAATGCGCAATCTGACATTGGTTAACCGGGCTTATTGCATCCGCAACCCCAAACATTACAAAGGGTTCGGGGCAGACTGCTGGGGACTGACAGCCAGTTATTCCGTAGATGGATATGCCGCTCATTCTCCCAACGAGCAGGACGATAAAGGCGTCATTTCTCCTACCGCCGCACTGTCATCCATCGTATATACTCCGGAATATTCGATGCAAGTGATGCGTCATCTCTATAATATGGGAGACAAGGTATTCGGTCCCTTCGGGTTCTACGACGCTTTCAGCGAAACGGACAACTGGTATCCGAAACGTTACCTCGCTATCGATCAAGGTCCTATCGCAGTCATGATCGAGAACTACCGGACAGGATTGCTTTGGAAACTCTTCATGAGCCATCCTGACGTGCAAGCAGGACTCACCAAGCTCGGTTTCAACACCAACAAGCAGGATGTGAGACAACAATAAAAAGGAATTACGGTTGGCGGGAGCGGTCTATTGAGCCCCTCCCCCACCGGTATTTCCATTTCCACCTCCTCCACCTTTGACATCGTTGTTGTCAATGCTTCGGGCAGCTTTCTTCACGCTCGCCTTCAGTTCTCCAATCCGATAGCTGATACTGAATCCATAATACCGGCTCGGATATTTACTGGAGCTTCTCGACATAAAGTTTTGTCCCTCAGTATGATTATTGTATGTCCTGTATTTCTCCACAAAGTTGTTACAATAGACGTTCAATGACAGACGGTCTTCTTTCAAGAATGAACGGCTCAATCCTAAACCATAGTAATTATAACCCGAACCTTTTCCTTGCAGACTAATATACGGTGTGCTCCCTCCTCCATTCAGGCTCAGACGGATTTTCCAAGGCAAAGTATGCTGTATTCCTCCATAAGCGGAACCGCTCCACCCATAATTATGCAAATTCTGTGAAGGACTTCGCAAATCCCTGTAGTTTCCACGCCCGTTAATATAGATCCGCGTCTTGGGAGAAGCATTCCAGTTCACATAAAAGCTCAAACCGGTTTCCCTACTCTTCCCGATATTATCATAAGTACTGTACAGAGCACCTTGAGGAGCTTTATGGTCTCCATCAAAGATTTCTCCATTCGGGTCGGTAACCAAATGACTGACCCTTTCGATACCATTATTATTGAAAGAATGGCGCAACGAAAGGTTGACATTGAATTTCGCCGTGAAATTGCTATAAGACAAATCGAACGAATGGCTTTTCTCACTCTTCAAGTTCGGATTACCTTGATTAATAAACATCGGATTCTGATTGTCAAAGTAAGGATTCAAGTTCCAGATTCCCGGTCGCCAAATACGCATATTATATCCTCCACGCAGATTCTGCGTCTTTCCAAGCTTGATACCTAACGAAACGGAAGGTACCAGATCGCTGAAATTCGTATTGAAATCCTCTCCCTGACCTACAATATACTTCACCCGTTGCACGGTCTGTTCATAGCGAAGTCCCGGTTTGAAAGTAAGCCCCTTATATTTCAGCGTATATCCGGCATAAGCCGAAATAATATGGTTCAGATGTCGATACTCGCTGCTACGGTCCTCAGTATATACATAATTTTCACTTCCTCCTTCGGCTTCATAAAACTTGTTGTCACTGGAATTACGGCGGAAAATATACTTGGCACCCGTTTCAACCGTATGCAACTTCCCAATCGGAGTCGTGAAGTCCACTTGGAAAGTCTGTTCCATCGTATTCGTTTTTCCATCCGAATGGAAGTTCTTTAACAGGAGATTATCTACGATTTCCTGTCTGTCCGCCTCCGGTTCGATGTCCAAGTAAGTGTTATATGAATCATTTGTTTGAGGCTGTGAGTTTATTTTATAAGAGAGGGTAATCATCCGTTCCTTATTCTTCTTCGAGGTACGTTGGTAATCTACATTACCATTGATGGAGTACCAAGAGCCTTTTTCATGATTATCCGTATTATACCGATAGGCAAAACTCTGATGGTCGGCTCCATACATGATGGTACTTCCGTCACTATTACTCTTATTATTACTGCCGTACATTCCGAAAGCCACCGTCAGCAGCCGTAACGTATCTATCTCGTAACTAGCCTCCAGATTTCCATATTGAAAGTTCCCTTTCGACTTGGAGCTGCTTCCCGATTCCAGAAACTTCTCTTTGTCCGATTCATAATTTTCCCGGTAACTGTCGGAATAGCTACGCGGACTGTTGTTATAATTATAGTTGTAATTGGCGGAGAGGGTCAGTTTTCCTTGTTTTATCATGGCATAGCTACCCGCACCCACCCCGTTATTATTGGCATTTCCTCTAAAAGTAGCCGTATATCCTTCAAATCCGCTACCCACCGTAACAATATTCAGAATACCTCCGATCCCCTCCGCATCATATTTAGCGCCCGGTGAAGTAATGACCTCAATATACTTGATTGTATTTGCCGGCATACTTTTCAACACCTCTTTCGGATTGTTGCTCATCATATTGTTAGGTTTCCCATTCACGTGTATCTTGAAACTGCTGCTACCGTTTACCTGCACATTATCCTCTCCGTCCACCGTTACCAGAGGAACTTTCCGAAGCATTTCCAATATACTGTTCGATTTTGAATCCGGATCATCTTCAATGTTGTATTCAATCTTATCCACATCCACTTTAACCAAAGGCTTTTGTGCGACGATTTCCACACCTTTCAACACATTGTTAGCCTCCGAAGAGTATAAAGTCCCCAAATCAACCACCCTCACCGACGGTTTTAAAGCAAATTCTTTCACGATAGGAGATTTGCCAATAGAGGAAATCGTAATAACATACTCACCCGAAGCCACATTCAGTTTTTCCTGAAAGTGTCCGTTCGCTCCGGTCACCGCCATTTTCACGGCCTTATTCGGGGCATTCTTCTTTGTAATCCTGATTGTTGCATACGGTTCTCCTTCCTGAGTTAAGGAATCCAATAGTATCCCTTTAACAGTAAAAGAAAGAGGAGCGGATTTCTGGGCCCATCCCAACGCAGATGTAACGAACATGAATAGTAATAGTAGCAATAGTCTGTGTTTCATGACTAGAATTATTTAGTTTTTTATTAATCTTCCCTTTACTGTTTATTTGTTTTAAAGCCTCTTCCGGAGTACCGTCCACCTTAAATTCAAAAACATAAATGGCATCTTACATCTTTAATTCCGTCTTATCTACATAGACGTTATTATTATTGCGTAACTGCTCAAAGTTTTGTATTCCTATCGGATATATTCTAAAAGTATTATCCATGTCTGTCTTTATTAAAGTGAATCACAGGCAAATATAGGTATTTACAGACAGACCGCAAACAAATATTTCTACTATAAAGTTGCAGATAGCAGAAAAACTCCCATAACCGACCTTATAGTAGAAAAACAATTCGATATTATCACCTACTGCAAAGTAGGCCAAGCCGATAAAGCATATTTTGATTCTACGGCATTTTCTAAGTTATCAGAAAGATTATGGAAGAAATCTAATCCAGTCAAAATCTCCAATTCATCAATTGTTTTTGCACATTCCGACAAAGCAGGCTTGACGGTCGTACTCTGATCCATCCAAAAACCTATCGCCTTGAACGTTTCTCCTTTTTTACAAAGTAAAGCCATATAGTAATATTTAGGAACAGGCTTCGTTCTATCATTACCGATATATTCCCAAATCTGATTTTCTTTATCCAAAGCAGCGCCCTTTACCACATAAAGGGTGTCACGGAAACTATCACTACGTCCCCATGTACGAACCTTCCCTTCCAGGTCCCCCCAGATTCCGGTATTAAAATATCCTTTCTGCGGACTCATATTGGTATAGTAGAAAGTTTGTTCATTAGCATCTTGCGAATATAAGCGGTCTGATGAAGCGCAAATATGTCCTCGTTGATACCCCTTAGCTCCAAAATCAGCCTGTACTCGTTGAGCACTAGCCGGAACTTTTGGATCTAGCTGCCAAGGATCTCCACCCCATTCCGTTTGTTTCCAATCATTACGATTCCAAGTGGTTTGAGCAGTCTGATTATAATACTTAAAAGCAATCCAGCGGGCGTGTTTCTTGCTCTTATCATATTCCATACTGTATGTGACAACCGACTGCCCCTTATAAAGGGTAGAATGAGAAATAAAAACATCATCCGCCCCATTCCGTAAAGCTGGAAGTTCAACTGTACCGGTAGCAAAAGTAGTGCTATCAGGATTTGAATTCTCATCTTTATCACAGGAATAAAGACTAAGACAAAACAGACACAACAAAATATACTTTCCTAAATATCTCATAATTATTTTTTATGTAATATATAATATACTACAATAAATATTAGACAAACAAATATCTCAAAGAGAAGAAGATAGAAACCAGACTTCTCCCTTTGAGATACTTTTTTCTTATATTAGACCAACACTATTATTTAATCTTAACACCAAAAACAGCACCACGTTTATCTGTAGAGAACTTAATCTTTGTATTTGCTGTAATATTTGTCAGATCAAAAGCAAGATGATCATTGTCAGTTGTTTCAATGGTAAAATTTCCACTACCTCCTGTTAAACCTTCATTTGGAGTCAGATTTACGGTTTTTGAAGTTTCACCTCCAACAAAGCTACCACCATCTACAATCTCGACTGTTAATATTGTCTGTTCTTCCTTCCATCCAACTGCATAGAAAGACAGCTTCGTCTTATCTGCTCCAATTGGTGCAGATGTCCAAGTCCCATTAGTTGGCTTCTTACTTTTACCCAGTTTTAAACTTGGGAAGCCATTGATTGTTGCTTTATAATAACCATCGCTACCACCATCTGCAGTCGGCATATCTATGTCACTCTTATATGGCTCATTCTCTGGATCTGGAGTAGGATCTACATCTCCTCCCTCACCTGTAGTATATTTAACATTATCAATAGCATAAGTTGAAACAGTAGTACCTTCTTTCGTTGCTACATATTGGAAACCAACAAATCCAACCTTATTATTAAAATCACTCAAATCCACTTTAATACCAGTAGTCCATTCATAAGTCCCCGAAGTAGGTACAGTTATATTCAAATCTTTTTGAGTCATCTTTCCATTCTCTAGTTGCAAAAAGAAGACCTTTAAAGACATTGTAGCTGCATACTTATTCACCGAACAATCAAAAGTAAACTCTTTATCATTATTGACTGTAAAAGCAGGAGTCACAAACCAATATTCCGCCGTCTGCCCTTCTGAAACGCCATAAGTAGAAGCCGCTAAATAAAGTTGATCATTATATTTACTACCTTGCCAAACTCTGCTTTCTTTTAAAGCTTTATTAATCCAGCCAACCTTTGAATAATCAGTCTGATACACAGCATCATCAAATGTATTTTCAAAATCAGCAACCGGATTGGTTGCATCCAATCCCAACGGATTATCTTCTCCAGGGGTCGGAGTCGGATCTCCGCCATCCACAATTCCTCCATCAGCTGTAGTCAAAGTAACATCATCAATTAACAAACCTTTACCCGGCTTCTTCGCGTTCATTACTAGCAAACAAACTTTTTGCTCCTGAGCTAAAATAAATGTATAACTTCCAGTAGTCCAACTATCAGTTTTCAGATCATTAATATAATCACCATATATATAATCATTCTGAGAATCAACAATTGTATTATTCTCACCAATTAACACATATCCTAAGCGTGCACTCGCACCCTCTGCAGTAGCAGCCTTAACATATGCACTTAATGTATAAGTTCCTGCTTTCAATATCATCTCTGTACTTGCAAGACGCAAATTAGCTTCTGTACTACCTTCTACTAATACGGCATAATTACCACTACGCTTATCTGTAGACTTCGTTAAAGTACCCTTACTTGCTGAAGAAGCTGATTTCCAGCCTGTAGGAGTAGCATCGTCCACCCATTCTTCAAAACCACCAGTTTTCAGGATATTGTCACCTGGAACGGGATCAGGATTACCCTCTCCATCTTCACCAATCACAGTTCCGTCAGCCAAAATAGCAGCAGTAACTTCTTTCAATCCGGGAAGTCCCCAAGTATTTGTAACTAATGTACCTTTCAGTTTCACTACCCGAGGGAGAGAAACCGTATTATTATCTACTAAATTTAAAGCAGCTTTTACGGCCGAACAGCCAGTACTTTTACCGCTCAAATTGACAGCAGAACAGTTTTTGTAATCACTTTCCTCGCCGCTATCAGCAATCAAGAATGAAGTAGCTTTCACATCGGTTGGCTGAGTTCCAAACACAACATCATCTGCGGATTTTATAGACTTCTCAGCAGACGACTTAATACCTGCCACGATATATGCCTCTACCCAAGCCACCGTTTTACCATCAGCCTTGACTTTCAAGTCGGCTACAGTATAAGGAAGTTCCTTTGAACCGTCACCAGTCAATTCCGGACCATCACCCTCTCCTTTGATATCATAAGGAGACGGAACATCACTACATGCACTAAATGTAATCACTGCCAACAGTGCCAAGAATAAAGCATTTAGAATCTTTTTCATAATCGTATGTTGTTTATTTTATTATTTATTACGTTTTATATCATCAAGAGTACGGATTATCAACTGCCAAGTAGTATTAAAACGAGTCAGTACTCCTGTTACATTAACCTCACCCTCAGGCAATTTTTCTGTTGCAAAAGTTGAGAATACACTCGTATGAACAACAGCAGCACACTTTGTTCCATCAGAATATTGCATATCCCGTTCTATAAAGGTGATATTGGAATTCGAGGGCAGTTCTTCTTCCGGAGCATAAGCTTTAGTTCCATCCGCATCCGGGAACTTTACATTCTTGAAAGTAACCAACACCGGTGCATCTTTCTTTTCAATCGCGTCCAATTCAGCTGCAGAAGATATTTCACGTGGAGTCAGTTCATCATAGAACAAGCTCGGCTTGTTTATCAGGCGCACATGTTGTTTCCATGTTGCTTCAGGCATATTTCCCACTTTGCCATTATAAGGACTACCAATAGCAGCCAATCTGTAACGGCTACCAATCACCAAACCTTCGCAATCCACCACTACTTTCTGCCCTACCGGACAAAAAGCGTACAGGCCTGTCGTATTTATATCCAGCATAATGGCCCCTGTTTCATCCGCTACTGCCAATTGATGATAGAAATTTCCACTTTCATCATCCCCTATAATGACCCCTTCAATACGTGTCTCACCTTCAATCTCGGTATAAGTATCTGAAGTGGTATCAATAAAACCATTGTATTTCTCTTTCAAGTTGGCAATAGAAATCGTACGCTCCGCTTTAATGGAATTATTTCCAAAGACATTAACCGGAGTATCATGTTCATCTACACACGAGGTAAAACCCAGTGTGCACACCAACAGTCCGACGTATCCTATAGATATTATTTTCTTCATATTCTTTTTCTTTTTTATTTAATAAGCAATTTACACACTTAGAATCTGTAACCAATATTCAAAAATGCATTGAAAGCCGGCGCATAATAGTACTTGGAATTCTTTGAGAACACATATTCACGAACCTGACCGTTCTGTTTTTCATCACCACGGTTTTGTTCATATCCACCAGTACGCAAGTCGGTATTGTTCAATACGTTGTTTACACTCAGATTCAAACTAATGCTCTTGCCGTTCTTCAGACGAATATATTTTCCTATAGAAGCATCAAGCATAAAGCCACCATCCAATTTTTCCTGTCCGGGAACATTCACACCAACCAGATTGCCATTTGCGTCTACTGCACCCTCGTTTCCTTTTGTCAATACACTTTCCAAACGGCGGTAAGAAGAGAAGTCCAAATAAACACGATCATAATAGTTACCGGTCAGGTTAAAGAACCATCCCTTTATGTTATAATCCAATGCCAGACTATAAGCAGAAAGTGGAGTTCCGTTAGCACGCATACCTTTCGCATATACACGGTCCAAATTAGATTCGCTTTCACTCTCATAAGTACGGGTAGCTACAGGATTATTCATATATTTAGCTTCTGACCATGTACCGATAGCTGTCAAAGAAAGATTGGAAGTCAAACGGAATGTTGCAGCAGCTTCCACTCCCCAATGTTCCTTCTCAATGCCATTCATAGATAAGTAAGTGAAACGAGACTCATTGTCATTATAGAATGCATCCATCTCCACCTGATTGTCAAAGTGAGTATAATATCCTGTAATGCGTCCCATCACAACCGGAGTGTTGAAATTGTAAGTTAAGTCACCACCGATAATACGTTCTGTTTTCAGGTCTTTTACAAAGTCATTCTTAATACGTGGAGCTATAAAGGAGTTGTATGCCAACGGAGCACGATCCTCATAACCTGCATTTATTGTAAACGAATGATTGCCGTTGAGAGCCCATGTCAATCCGGCTTTTACACCGCCTTCCAAAAATTTAGCAGTACCACTGCTTCCCAATGACTTCAAGGGAGCACGACCATTACGCATCAATCCGTCACGGAACATCTGAGCGGAACCGATTTTTCCGGAAACAAAGTAATTGAAAGCTCCACTATTACCTTGATAACGTGCCCATACATTCTGTTTGTTTACATAGATATTATAATCATAACCGAACTTATCGCCTTCCCCTATACGACGGTCAGGATTATCCAAGTCATTCTGAATAATGTATGAGTTAACCCCATAATCACGAACAGAGAACTTATCTATATCCGTATATTGCCGAGCTCCCAAAAGGTCTTTCATTTTCTTAAAGTGCATACCTTTTGTCGTATTCACAGCGATACCGGCTACGTAATTATTATGTTCATTGATAGCATGATTGAATACAGAACTAAAGTTGAAAGCCAACTGATCATTATGACGTTCTTCCACATAATATAATGCCTCTTTACCCAATTCGTTCGCCTGGCTATTGGCAAAGTACATCATATCCCAGTCCAACTGACGGGTAGCCTTATTATTTTTCCAGCTATCAGTAAGCGTATTGAATTGGTTCAGTTGATCTTCAGTGGGTATATCCGTGTATACATTGAATGCTGAACTAGGGAATTTCTTATAATAATCCGGTCGTGGATCGGCAGCATTACCATTCCACCCTAGAGCACTGGTTCCATAACTACTATATTTAAATCCGGCACTAGTGACCAATTTCATATCATCATTAATTGTAAAATCCCACGCAGCCACTGCAGAAGGTTCGAAAGAACGAACAACACGTGCATTACGCTTTTCGCCATTCTGATATCCCCAGTTCGGATTGTAGTAATGACTATTCGCCAGATAATACGCCTCTTCAGTTGAAGCTCCCTGTTGCCCACGTTCTGTAGGAGCTCCCCACGTAGCCAATGAAAGAGTGTGGCGACTGTTGAATACCTTTTCGGCAGACAGGAAATATGAGAAAGAATTATAGAAAGTACCTTCTATATTCCCCTCATTAGCCCAACGATAACCAACCGAACCGGTAAAAGCCCAGCCATTTTTCAACAAACCAGTGGAGTAAGTGTACATTCCACGTAGAATATAGTTACGGTTGCAACCGGACAATGTCAACTTTGACCCTGCGGAATATTGGCTGGCACGCAAATTGATATTGGTAGCTCCACCGATAGAACCAAAAGTAAAATTGTTCATTTCAAAAGGAGCGATACCCTCTTTATTACGTGTGGCATCATTTAGTCCCCCAATCATTCCATAACTGAAACGTCCTGTTTCTACATCATTGAACTGCACCCCGTTAATGTACATGTCACTGTATTGAGAATCGAATCCTCTGACACGAAATCTCATTGGGCTAAACAAATAACCAACGTTGGACAGATAAACATCATTGTTTGAAGTTACCAATGATTGCATACTTTGAGCAGCATCGTCATCTTCATTCAATTGTGACTCTGTGAACATGAAAGAAGCATTGTCTTCACGAGCGTTCTGCTTTGCTTTTTGTTGTGCAAAAAGCGTTGGTGTTAAGCAAAATAGCACGATCGCTAACCCTAATCTTTGTTTCATAATTTAATTTATATTAATGTTAATTGGTCTCTTTTTTTGAAACGTATTAGAAATATTGCGAAGTGCAAAATAACAAATAATTTAATAGATAACAATGTTTTTTCAGAAAAAATCTACTGAAAGCTGTGTTTTTCCGTTTTCTTTTTAGATATTTGTCACACAAATGACAAATTAGCCACTTTTAAAATCAATTTCAAAGATGAAAAAAAGTTTAATTGCCTTCGGATTATTTACTTTTTTTGTCCTCATGGTATACGGACAAGAAAAGAAATACGCTCTATACAGCGTAGCCTTCTATAATTTGGAGAACTTGTTCGACACAATCCATGATGAAGGAAAAAATGATTATGAGTACTTACCTAACGGTGCCAATCAGTGGAATACGATGAAGTATAAAGCCAAACTTAAAAATATGGCAGAAGTATTGAGTAAACTTTCCACCGACAAACTTCCTATGGGACCCGCTATCATAGGGATCTCTGAAATTGAGAATTACAGAGTATTGGAGGACATACTAAAACAACCAGCATTAGCAGACAGAGGATACAAGTATATACATCATGAAGGAGAAGACAGACGTGGAGTAGACTGTGCCTTCTTCTACAACCCTAAATTATTTGAGCTGACAGGGAGTAAACTACTGCCCTATATATACGAAAACGACACAGTTCATAAAACCCGTGGTTTTCTTATAGCTAGCGGTACCATTGCAGGAGAAAAAATGCACTTTATTGTTAACCATTGGCCCTCACGCGCTGCAGCCTCTCCTGCACGTGAACGTGCAGGAGTACAAGTAAAGGCAATCAAAGATTCCCTACTCAGAGAAGATCCTACAGCTAAGGTTGTAATTATGGGTGATATGAATGATGACCCGATGGACAAAAGTATGGCAGTATCATTAGGAGCCAAACGCAAACAGACGGACGTAGGGCCAACAGATTTGTATAATCCTTGGTGGGACACTTTGAAAAAAGGATATGGAACCCTTATGTATAGAGGCAAATGGAACCTATTTGACCAAATAGTCTTTACCGGCAATTTATTGGGAACGGATCGCAGCACTCTTAAATATTATAAACATGAGATTTTCCGTCGTGATTTTATGTTCCAGAAAGATGGAAAATACAAAGGCTATCCTAAACGAACACAAGCAGGCGGCGTATGGTTAAACGGATATAGTGACCATTTACCTAGCATCATTTATTTAATAAAAGAAGTACAATAAGCTCATAATCTTATTAGCAACTTACGCAGAGAGAGAAATACAGTAATAGGTTCTTATTATAACAGTAGAACTAAACTAATTAAAATATATTAATATGACTAATTCATTTTTTAAACTATTTGCTTTGTTATTATGTGGCTTATTTGCTTCATGTAGTGAACAAAACATCCCTGACATACCCAACTCAGGAGGAAACGAACAAAACACAGGCTTCGCCACAATTGATCAGACACAAGTAAAGGCTAAAGGAGGCAGTTTTATTCTACGTATAAAAACTAATGACGAATGGAAAATTACTTGTAAGGACACTTGGTGTACTCTCACCCCCACTTCCGGACAAGGAAACAGATCTATTACAGGACGTATAACAGCCAATACCGGTAAAGAACGAACGGCTACCATTGACGTGACAGCCGGAACAGAACATGTTACATTCAACTTGAAACAATTGCCCGGTGACGGTTCAAATCCTGACCCAGACCCGGAACCGGATCCGGATCCAACCCCAGATCCGACTCCATCAGGATATGCAGGAAGAATTGAAATTCCTAAATTGAAAGGAGGAAGTATGAATATCTTCCATACATGGACAACTAAAGAGAATGGAAAAGAAACAGTCACTTACAGTTATGAATATGACTGTACTAAAAAGCATGTGAGATGGGTAGCGTTTACATTCGATAATTATACCTGCCAATCAAATGTAAAACGCTCGAATGCATGGGCTGACGATCCCAATATTCCAGCACAATACAGAACAACTAAAAGTGACTATAATCCCAAATACACAAGAGGTCATATGGTGGGGTCAGGTGACAGGGTATACAGTCTCGCCGCCAACAAGCAAACTTTTTATTATTCTAATATGAGTCCCCAATTGCAAGAGAACTTTAATACCGGAGGTGGCGTATGGAATAAAGTGGAAGATCAAGTTCAAGACTGGGGGCAAATCCAGAACGTAAATGATACAGTTTATATCGTCAAAGGAGCGACAATCGACAACGAGAGTAATATCATCGAATATTATGGTAGCGGCGTTGCTGTTCCCCTTTACTATTACATTGCAGTACTATCTTACAAAAACAAGCAATACAAAGGTATGGCATTTTATGTGAAGCATACAGATGACAATAAGACCAGCACAGTGAAACCTTACGCAATGTCCATCAGAGAACTTGAACAAAAAACAAATATGAATTTCTTTCACAATTTGGAAAATAGTATCGAAGATAATGTAGAAATCAATTATAATTCCAGCGATTGGTCTTGGAAGAATTAACATTTCCTCATTTAATTCTCAAAAAAGTCCGAATAAGCAGTGTTGTGTCTATTTGGACTTTTTCATATAGTATTAAGTACTATCCTCCACTAATATTAATATCATTAATTCATAATAGCCTTCACCTTTTCGCGACAGCGCCCTACCCATAGGAAATAACGGGTGAAGGGCAGCCCTTTCACCCACTTCTTCAATGTTCCGCCCATGCTTCCTCTTAACAATATGGATATAACACGATTATATTTTACAGATACTTGCCCTTCCTCTTCGCATTTTATATTTATCACAGCTATGATAAGTACTTATCATAATAATGACACTTACTTATCACAGATATGATGAAATATTATCATATATGTGATAAGCAAAAGATACGGGTAGCGAATACAAAGCTTGCCCAAGAGACAAACAAAACTTAGCTAATAAAAGTAGATAAAATGCTTTTAATAATTTCAAAAGAAAGAGAACGCAGCAATTTGCAACAGGAACCGTTGAAAGGTAGGTGAAGATACCACCCTTCACCCGCTAACACCGATGAATAAAGCGTTGCAGCGAAAAGGTGAAGGGGAAAACAAACTTGCAATATCGTCCTGACTTTATCAATACGCCAATCACTGCCGGGTCACTCTGTTTTCCATGTTCATCATCAGTACACTAAATTCAATGGTGTTCTGCCAGCCATTATAATAACACAATCCAAATCGCCAAACAAATGTACGTTAGAACTAACAGCAATACGGATTTTGTTTTTTGAGTGGAAAAGTGGTAAAGTCTGGAAAAAAAATCGTAGCTTTGCAATAACTAAATAAACAGATAGATATGGAACAGCAGGACAGATATATACGGTTTGACTGGGCGGTGAAGCGCCTTCTCCGTCAAAAAGCGAATTTCGACGTACTCGAGGGATTCTTAACGGTCCTTTTGGGTGAAGAAGTGAAAATCATTGAACTGCTGGAAAGCGAAAGTAATCAGCAAAGCGTAGATGACAAGTTCAATCGCGTGGATATCAAAGCCAAAAACAGCAAAGGCGAAATCATCATAGTAGAGATTCAAAATACGCGTGAGTTGTATTACTTGGAACGTATCCTTTACGGTGTCGCCAAAGCAATCACAGAACACATTTCTCTTGGCGAACGCTACTACGAAGTGAAAAAGATTTATTCCATTAGCATTCTGTACTTCGACATCGGAAAAGGAAATGATTATTTATATCATGGACAGAATAGTTTCACCGGAGTACACACCGGAGATCGGCTTGAAGTAACAACAAAAGAAAAGGACGCTCTCGTCCATAAACTTCCTGCAGAGATTTTCCCAGAGTACTTCCTTATCCGCGTAAACGAGTTCAATAAAGTAGCAGTCACTCCTTTAGAGGAATGGATTGAGTACCTAAAAACCGGCTGTATCCGTTCAGACACCCAAGCTCCCGGTTTGGCGGAAGCTCGTAAAAAGCTGATTTATTATAATATGTCTCCTGCAGAACGCCATGCTTATGACGAACACCTGAGTGCCATCATGATACAAAATGACGTGTTGGATGGAGCTAAATTGGAAGGGCGTATGGAAGGGCGCATGGAAGGAAAAATGGAAGGGTGTATAGAAATAGCCCGAAATCTGAAATCAATGGGATTGGACACAGAGACAATCCAAAAAGCGACAGGATTATTACCGGAAGAAATTCAGAAATTATAAATGACCTCTAAGCATATAATTAAAGTAAGACTGTCTTCTTTTTGCCTATTAGAAGACAGTCTCTTTTTATATCTAAGAAAAGTGAAATTATTCATTCTTCATTTAAATAATCTCTATCCCCTTCTCCTTGCAAAGTTTCAAGCCAAGATCTTTCAGTCTGAATTTCTGAATCTTGCCACTGCCCGTCATCGGGAATTCATCCACAAAGAAGATATATTTGGGGATTTTATAACGAGAGATTTTATTTCTGCAGAAGTCACGCACATCTTCTTCCTGCATTGTCACACCTTCTTTCAGAATGATAAATGCACCGACAGCCTCTCCGTATTTCTTTGACGGAACACCGGCTACCTGCACATCTTTCACTCCATCAAGTTTATAAAGAAACTCTTCGATTTCACGTGGATAAATGTTCTCTCCACCACGAATAATCATATCCTTGATACGCCCGGTAATCCGATAATTTCCATCTTCATCCTTAATGCCCAAGTCGCCCGAATGAAGGAAATTATTCTCATCAATGACTTCCGCCGTAGCTTCCGGATTCTTATAATATCCCTTCATGGTGTTATATCCACGATTACACATCTCACCCTGTACACCAACCGGACATTCCTCACCTGTCTCCGGATCAATCACCTTCACTTCCGTAAACTCAAAATCACGCCCTACCGTATTACAGCGCACATCAAATGAATCATCTATACGGGTAGCCGTCATACCGGGAGCCGCTTCCGTCAATCCATATACACTGGTCACCTTCATATACATCTTTTCTTCTACCTGCTTCATCAATTCGACAGGACACAACGAACCCGCCATAATACCGGTACGAAGACAGGACATATCAAAGAGGTCAAACATCGGGTGATGTAGTTCGGCAATAAACATAGTAGGTACTCCATAAAGAGCCGTACAGCGTTCCTTGTGAATGGAAGCCAGTACAACCAACGGATCGAAACGCTCCACCATCACTTGCGTACAACCATGAGTCAGACAGTTCATGGTAGCCAGCACAACTCCGAAACAATGGAACAACGGCACACAACAACAAAGCTTGTCATTTGCCGTGAACTTCATGTGTTCACCGGTAAGGAATCCGTTATTTGTAATATTATAATGTGTCAACATCACTCCTTTCGGGAATCCGGTGGTACCTGACGTATATTGCATATTGACCACATCGTGGCAGTCAACCTTGCTTTTGAGCTCATTCAAACGGTCATCTTCCACATTCTCTCCCAACAAAAGAATCTCCGCCGTATTATACATTCCGCGATGTTTCTCCTGACCGACATATACTACATTCTTCATATACGGAAAACGCTCGCTCTTCAAATGACCACGTTCGCAAGTCTTCAATTCCGGAAGCATGGTATAAGTCATCTGTACGAAGTCGCTATCCTTCTCGCCATTTACAATACAAAGAGTATGCATATCCGAGTTCTGGCAAAGATATTCCAACTCGGATTGCTTATAGTTCGTATTTACCGTAACATATACCGCACCGATTTTGGCACAAGCATAAAGCAACGTCAGCCAATCCGGAACATTAGCCGCCCAAATGCCGACATGGGTTCCCCGTTCCACGCCGATAGAAACAAGTCCTTTCGCCATATCATCCACACGGTGATTGAACTGGCTCCAGGTGAAACGGAGATTGCGGTCGGAATATACGATATATTCCTTATCAGGGGTCTCTTCAGCCCAGTGTTCCAGCCACTGGCCCAAAGTACGATCAAATAATTGCATGTAGTTAGTGATTAATTGATTAGTAATTAATGATTAACCGTATTTCGCTAAATCGGAGTGTAAATCACTGCCAAAATCTTAGCGGCCTGCCCCTCGTAGGCATGCACATGATGAGGAACAATGGAATCGTAATAAATGCTATCTCCCTCTTCCAGCAGATAGGTATTTTTACCATAACTGATTTCCATGATACCTTCCATCACCATAATAAACTCCTCTCCCTCATGAGAAGACAGCACAAAGTCGGTATCCTCAGTCGGCATTACGTCGATAATAAACGGCTCCATGTGGCGATCCGCTTTCGACTTCGACAGAGAATGATATTCCATATGCTTGCGGGAATGAATCGCATTATTAGAGAAACTAATCGCATCTTTAGCTTCTTTCTTACGGCATACCACCGGACCGACTTCATCTTGGTCGTCAAGGAAAGTACCCAAACGCACTCCCAGCACGCGCGCAATCTTAATTAGCGGTGCAAGAGAAGGAATATCGATATTATTCTCGATACGTTCAATCTGTTCAATGGCCAGACCGGAACGTTGCGCCAGTTCTTCTATGGTTATTGTTTTATCTTCTCGCAGAGCTTTAATTTTTTCGCCGACAATTTTACTTGTATCCATATTGAAAGCATTTTAGTTATCAAAGGTGATAATTTATAATAATTAAACTGCAAAAATAGCAAATTCTTTAGATGGACACAATTATAAGTGAGAAAATATGGGGGCAGTAGAAATTTAGTGGGGATTATCGTTTCCTATTCTCACCCAAAATTCCG